>JAAUYD010043374.1_pt1 | contig 21535 bp, 16 predicted proteins | sample 7278101 | NCBI WGS metagenome assembly JAAUYD01 (sample SAMN14350128, study PRJNA611818) | marine sediment metagenome | isolation source: surface marine sediment (0.6m) | place: French Polynesia: Moorea | collected 2018-08
GGGTGATTCGGCGACCCTGGCCGTTACCATCAGCGGCAATGGAAACATCATGGATGCGGCCGCGCCTCAAGTGCCAGCACCGGCCGATTTCAAAACCTACGCGGACAATCCTGAAGCGTCCATCCAGGCCAGCGCCAACGGCTATGCCGGCAGCAAGACCTTTCGCACGGCACTGGTACCGGTGAAGGCCGGTCAGTATCGCATCGATGCCATCGGCCTGACCTATTTCGACGTGAAAACGGGTGACTACCGCCGGGTAGCGACGGCAGCCTTCGACCTGAACGTGGCCCCATCCACATCAGCCGAGTCCGATATCGATGTGTTTCGCGGTACGGATATCCAGCCGACATCCCTGAAAAAACGGGTCGAGTTCACCGGTCGGGACATTTTGCCTCTCAAGGAGGGGCTGGAGGCCATTCATCCGCAACGCACCCTGGGCCCCTTGTGGTTCACGCTTTTGCTGGTCCTGCCCGCAGGCGGTTATGCGCTGGCTGCGCTTATCCTGCGCATGACCAGAAAGGACGATTCGCCGGCGACGATCATGTCCGACCGCGCCAAACGGGCCCTGAATGCCGCCTCCGCCGAAAGCGGCACGGATGCCGAATTCCTTTCGGCCCTCTATCGGGCTCTGGTGTCAGCCATCCTCGGCCAACAGGGGGTGATGGGCACGTCGCTCACCTGGTCGGAAGCCGAAGCGCGCTTGCTGGAATTGGGTTGGGATCCCAATGACGCTTCTGACACGGCACGGTTGCTGGAAAAGGTCGAATCCTTCAACTACTCCGGGGGTACCTTGGAAAGCGTCATGCGGGCCGATCTGTTGGAGCGCACCCGGCAGGTGGTGAGGAGACTGACCCGATGAAGCGTCTGGTGATCATCGTGCTGGCATTCACGACCTTCATCTTGCCCACCGGCAGCTTGTATGCATCTGATCGGGCACGCACCTTCATCTCCGGCATCGAAGCCTACCGCACCGGCAACTGGCCCACCGCCATCGAGGCCTTCGAGGCCATTGCCGCGCAGGGCGTGGACAATGGCCAGCTGTACTACAACCTGGGCAATGCCTATTTGAAGAATGGTGATCTGGGGCACGCCATACTGTGGTACGAGCGCGCGTTGAAACGCATTCCCGACGATCCCGATCTGCGCTTCAATTACGACTATGCCCTGACCCTGACCAAAGACGAGCGCGGTATGCAGACCGCACCATTGTTGCGGATCCTTTTTTTCTGGAAGTTTCAGCTCAGCGAGGCCACCATACGATGGCTCGCCGTCGCTCTCAATGCGGCGCTATGGATCGCTTTAGCGGTTCTGGCTGTCCGCGCAAAACGGCTCCTGAGGCCCGGCATCGTGATCATCGCCGCAAGCGCGGCTATTTTCACCGCCACGGCCCTCTATAACTACCTGGAATTCATCAAGGTCCATCATGCGGTCATCCTGCCGGAAAAAGTCGCCGTACGTTCGGGTCTGAGCGACACCGCCACCCAGCTCTTCGTCCTTCACGCCGGCACGAAAGTACGCGTGAATAGGGTATCCGACAGCCACCTGCTGGTACACTATACGGCTGACAAGATCGGTTGGGTTAAACGATCCGAGGCCGGGATAATTTGAGGACAAACGGTGGAACCCTAAAATAGATAGGGAATCGCCGGCGGTTCTATCGGTTCAATAGCGGCGTCGATTACCTGTGGAACGGGTTTGCCATCAATCCGACGGAGAGCGAAGGTTCCGGCTACGCGTACCCATTGGTCGCTTTCGAATCCTTTGGCTCGCTCCGCATCCACGGCGATGGCCAGCGGCAGGGCATCTGCGGCACAACAGGTAATCAGGAAACGATAGACCGCGGTGTCCTTTCCGCCGAAGTAGGATTTGAGCGCTTCATCGCGCATGATCATGCCGGTAAAGATCACATGTTGGTCGATATAGCGCTCCGGACTGCGATAAAGATCTGCTATGGAGCACTCACCCGGTGTCACCAACGTGGGCGGGTTATCTTCTGCAATTGGTGGATCGGCACCGATTTTCCCCCCTTCCCAGGGAAATCCTTCTACAGAGGACTCTCGGTTCGCCGACGCGATACCGCCCGGGCCCACGAACCGATTCTTGAAATCAAGTCCGCCCAACATGGCTTCCGGTAATCCCACTAGAAAAATTAGCGGAATCAGAAGAACCGCGGCTCGCAACGCGGACGACAGATCCACCTCGGTGGAACGATTGCCGGCAATGGCGGCGATCATGAATCCCATGGCGATAAACACTGCCGGAACCAGCAGCAACCCGAATTCCGGTCGTAAAAAATCCATGTATTGCCGGGTGCCCAGCAGATAGACCAGCGCCGTCATCCAGGCGCCAAAAACAATGGCATGCAGCCAGCGTTGGATAAAGGCGTCCGGTGATGTCATGGGAGCATCCTTAGAATGAATGCATAAGTGACCGAAAACAGAAAAACCATGACCAAAACCAGGCAAGCCAAAGCAACGATGGCCCGTTTGCGGAAGAGGCTTCGGTACATCATCAACAGCTTCAGATCGAACATGGGGCCGGTCAGTAAAAATGCCAGTTGCGCCGAAACGGGTATCAACCCCCGGAACGAGGCCGCGATAAAGGCGTCGGCTTCTGAGCACAGGTTGAGTAAAATAGCCATCACCATCATCAAAATCACGGACAATGCCGGTGCGTCGGCCAACCCCATGAACAGGGTGCGGTCAATGTGGGTTTGGGCCAATGCCGCAATAAAGGCCCCGATCACCAGGTAGTGGCCCACCGCCAGGAAGTCATTCTTGGCATGGACGAAAGCCTCACCGATTTTATCCATCCAATTAACCGGGGCTTTAGTTGCGTGCGGCAAGGAGCATTCGCATGCCAGTGCATGAGTACCGCCAATCAACGGGAAGTCTGAATCATGCGTGCAACCACAAGGCGCGGGAATCGGCTTGCTCCCGCTTTCTATTATTGCCGTCTTAATTCTGAACAAACGCCCCATGAAGAGCCCGATGATGATGGCAAGACTATAGCCACCGATCATGCGCAAAGCCACCATTTGCCAGTCAAAGGCATAGGCCAGGGCGGTGGAGGCGGCCACGATCGGGTTTACGATGGGTCCACCGAGCAGGTAGCCGATAGCGGCCGACAGGGGCAGGCCTTTACCCAAAAGTCGCCGCACCACCGGGACCACGGCACACTCGCAGACCGGAAAAAGCATGCCTGCGGCGGCTGCCACGCATAGGGTCTGCCATCCCCGTCGGGGCAGTAACGCAGCCAATCGCTCCCGGCTTACAAAAACTTCGATTGCCCCCCCAACCAACGACCCCACCAACATGAACGGAATCGCTTCCAGGACAATGCTGACGAACACGATCGCCAGGGAGTTCAAGGCTGACGAGTTCGCACCGGCAGGCAGGAACATCATGGCAACCACCAGAAACCCCGCAGCCAACCAATCGATGGTCGCTATCCGGCGGGTGCTGTTATGGGGTGGCTGATATGAAATCGATGAGTCCGGCATATCTACCCTTATGGTTGGGGCCTAAGAAGCCCATGGCTGCAGCTCATAGCAAAAGAGGCACCGAAATAAAACCGGCGAACCAGAAGCCCAGGATACTATTTTCTTGCCAGTTTCTATTGCATCGCAAGAATAAATGCAATATATTTGCATATCTTAATTTTCCTTGATATCAAAATTTAAAAATAAATATTTAATATATACAATTGTTTAATATATTTTTTGTTGTGAAAGACTGTTGAAATCTAATTGCATCATTCTGCGTTCATTACTTGGCACCATATCCACAAGGGGTTTAAAATGAAATGTTTATCGGCAGCATTACCTATCTTAATGTTCATCATATCGATGCCTGTCTTATCCGCAATGGCTGCCGACAAAGTGCCCGTCTTTGTTAGCATCGCTCCCCAGAAATTTTTCGTGCAACAAATTGGCAGAGATTTGGTGGACGTCCAAATCCTGGTGGCGCCGGGAGCGGATCCGCACAGCTACGAACCCAAACCGCAACAAATGGCAGCCCTTTCCAAAGCAACCATCTATTTTGCCATCGGCGTTCCCTTCGAAAAGGTGTGGTTAGAGAAAATTGCCGCCACCAATCCCCAAATGACGATCGTGCACACGGACCGAGGCATTCAAAAAATGGTCATGGGAGCTCATCATCACGACGGCCACGCGGTGGAAGAACATGAAGGCCACCACCGTACTCAGGCGAACGCCGAACATCATCGGGAAGGCGATCATCAGCATGGGAATGGCGACCACCATGCAGAGAAGGAGCATGATGGAGACCACCATGAACATGCCGGTCTCGATCCCCATATCTGGCTCTCTCCGCCCCTGGTGAGGACCCAGGCCCGCACGATCTCTACTGCCCTAAAGACCATCGATCCGGCCAATCGGGGCGTTTACGACGCCAACCTCCGCCAGTTTGTCACCCAAATCGACCGTCTGGACAATGAGTTGCGGCAAACCCTTGGAGGTCAATCAGGGATGCAATTCATGGTTTTCCATCCGGCCTGGGGATACTTCGCCGACGCTTACGGACTTCAGGAGGTGCCCATCGAAATCGAAGGCAAGGATCCCAAACCGGCACAGTTGAAAGCGCTGATCCAACATGCTAGAGAGAGTGATATCAGGGTTGTTTTTGTCCAACCCCAGTTTTCAACCAAGAGCGCCTCAGTCGTGGCCCAGGAGATCGGCGGCCAGGTGGTCTTCGCCGACCCTCTGGCCGAAGATTGGATGGCCAACCTGCGTGAGGTTGCAGCGAAATTCAAGGCAGCTTTGCGATAGACCGGTGAATGAGTCATGCTGATCGTCAATATCAATGATCTCAACTTTTCCTTCAACGAAGAACCTGTACTGCAGGATGTGAATTTTTCTGTCCGCCAGCGGGATTTCATTGCCATTATTGGCCCCAACGGCGGCGGTAAAACCACCCTGCTAAAGTTGATATTGGGTTTGTTGAAGCCTGACACGGGGAGCATCCTCGTCGATGGTCAAGCCCCGCAAAAGGCATCTGCATGCATCGGATATGTTCCGCAATATGTTCACATGAACAGCCGTTTTCCCATTACGGCTATGGACGTGGTCTTGATGGGAAAACTGGATCCGAAAAAACGCTGGACACGCCAATCGGCCACTAACCGGCGGGAGGCGTTAGCGGCATTGGATCGCATTGGCATGGCCAACTACGCGCATCGTCGCATTGGTGAGCTCTCCGGCGGCCAGCGCCAACGGGTGTTTATCGCTAGAGCGCTGGTAAGCCAGCCCAAACTGCTGTTGCTGGATGAGCCCACAGCCAGTATCGACACCAAAGGCCAGGGGGAATTTTATAACCTTCTCAAGGCCCTCAACCAAGACCTCACCATCCTGGTGGTCAGCCACGACCTGCTTGTGGTCTCCCGTTTCATCAAATCCGTGGCCTGCGTGAACAAGGGCCTGCACTATCATGACCAGGCCGAAATCACCGGCGACATGCTGGAAACCATGTACCCGTGCACGGTAGAGGAGGTCTGCCCCGTGGAACTGGTCACCCACGGCCACATTCCGCACCGAGTACTGAAGCACCACAAGGAGTGACCGATGGTCGAAGCCCTTCAGTTCGAATTCATGCGCAACGCCCTGGCAGCCGGCCTGATGGTCAGTATCATTTGCGGGGTTACCGGCACCTTGGTGGTGGTCAACCGCATCGTTTTCCTTTCCGGCGGCATCGCTCATGCCGCCTATGGCGGTATCGGCCTGGCGTTCTACATGGGTTGGCCTTACATGGTCGGCACGCTGGGCTTCTCACTGGGGGCAGCGGTGATCATGGGTGTTGTGAGCCTGAAGTCCAAACATCGATCCGACACCATCATCGGTGTCATTTGGGCCGTCGGCATGGCCTGCGGTATCATCCTCATCGATCTGACCCCAGGTTACAACGTCGATCTGATGAGCTACCTTTTCGGTAGTATCCTAACTGTCCCGGGCAGCGATTTGTGGATCATGGCCGGGATGGGACTCGTTATTGGCGTGCTGGTGATCCTCTTTTACCCGGATCTTCTGGCCATGTCCTACGACGAAGAATTTGCCCGGATTCGGGGCGTACCGGTGACGGCAATCTACATCATGATGATCGGCATGCTGGCAATCACCGTTGTCATGGTCATCCAGGTCGTCGGGCTAATCCTGGTTATCGCCCTGCTGACCATCCCGCCCTTCATCATGGAAAAATATGCCCGCTCCCTGTTGCAGATGATGATTGGATCCAGCCTCTTGGGTTGTTTGTTCACCCTGCTGGGCCTGTGGATCTCCTACCGTTTCGATCTGACCTCGGGGGCCTCCATTATCCTGGTTGCCGGCATGGCCTTCTTTCTCAACCTACTGATCGTGCGGATAATTCCGGCCCGCAGGATATCGGCCATGCCCCCGGTGCAGAAAGCCGCAGCGGAAATGCGAAGGAGCTGACATGTGCAATCAATGCAACTATGAACATCTGCTGCGGGCCGCACACCTGGACGCCACCGAAAACCGTTTGCGCGTTCTTGAAGTGGTGGGCAACAACAGCTACCCCCTATCGGCCGCCGATATCTTCAAAACGTTGGAACGCAGCGGCACCATCAACCGGGTGACCGTTTACCGAATTTTGGACCTGCTGGTAGACAACGGACTGGTGGAACGCATCAGCACAGGCGGACGGGCGTTTTACTATGGTCTGGCACCCAATGAAAACCACCACCCGCATCCCCATTTTTATTGTAAACGCTGCGGACAAATGGATTGCCTCAATCCAGACAGCTTAGATGTCGATACAGACGGGCTGTGGAAGACATTTCCCGGCCGTATCGACAAAGTGGAGGTTCGCGTTGACGGCGTTTGCAAGAATTGCCTAAAGGTTCCGGTAGGCAGCAACAATTGACATGTTTAAGGCCTCTGGAAACGGATCATCAACACGGTTACGGACGAAGGATGCCCTCGGTCGGGTCGGATATCGTCTTACCGGAAACCTTTCAGCCGACCTTCATGCCGCGCAGGCGCTGAACCGCCTCGACCACAACGCGGATAGCCGTATCGATCTGTTGGGCGGTGGTCATCCGCCCCGTGGAAAACCGCACGGTTCCCTTGGCCCATTTTAAGGGCACCTGCATGGCTTCCAATACGTGGGATACGCTTACACTATCCGCATGACAGGCGGCACCGGCCGATGCCGCCACGGCCAAACCGATCTCATCCAGGATGCGATTGGCTTCCAGCCCCTCAAAAGCGAGGCTCAAGGTGTTGGGCAGGCACCGCTCCGCATGGCCGTTGAGCCGGATCCCGGACAACTGGTCGGCCAAGCCCGCATACAACCGGTCCCGCATGGTGGCGAGGTGCTGCTGGCTGTAGGCCAGGCTGCGTTCGGCCATCTCACAGGCCTTGCCCAGGCCAACGATCTCGAGAACGTTTTCCGTGCCGGCCCGCCAGCCCATCTCCTGGCCGGCCCCATGACAGAATTTCACCGGCAGGACCCCGCTTCTCACATAAAGCGCGCCGATCCCTTTGGGGGCGTACAGTTTATGACCGGCTATCGACAGCAGATCGACGTTCAATTGCTGAATATTGGTTTCGATTTTACCCGCGCTCTGGGCTGCGTCGGTATGGAGGCAGATACCCCTCGTCTTGGCCAGTTCGGCGATGTCGGCAATGGGTTGGATGGTACCCACCTCGTTGTTGGCATGCATGATGGTAATCAAGATGGTATCCGGCCGGATGGCCGATGCAACGTCCTCCGGGTTGACCCAGCCGGTATCATCCACATCCACGGCGGTTGTCTCGAACCCTTCACTTTCCAGATACCGGCACACCTCCAGCACCGCCGGATGCTCCACCGTGCTGGTGACAATATGGCGGCCGTTGGCCTTCATCGCCCGAGCCATGCCCAAAATGGCGTGGTTGTTGGATTCGGTGCCGCCGGAGGTAAAAAAAATCTCTTGGGGGTCGCAACCCAGAAGAAGGGCCACCTGCCGGCGGGCATGCGCCACCGCTTTTTTAGGGCGGATGCCGAACCAATGCGAACTGGAGGGATTGCCGAACTCGGTTTCCAAAAAAGGCCGCATGGCCGCCACCACTTCCGGATCATGGGGGGTGGTGGCATTATAGTCCAGGTAGATCGGTCGGATCATGGCGCTATCCCTTTTTTCATTTCCGCTTGATGGTCAGGACCGTACGCACCTTAGGTAGTGTCCATACAACAGGCACGCGCTACCGGTCCGCTGTTTTGGCGGCCAAATAGGATGCTACCGGCTGCAGCACCCACTTCTTCTCGCCCTGCAGATCCAGCACCCGATTGTGAAACGGCAGAATCGTGGGCCGGTGCCCGACGCTGATGTAGCGGATGTTCAAGCTGCGCAGCTGCCGATAGAGATTGGCCTCGTTGTCCGTGTCCAAGGCGCTGGTGGCCTCGTCGAGCACGGCAAATCGGGGGCGGTTGATCAGCAGGCGGGCAAATGCCAGACGCTGCTGCTCGCCGAGGGAGAGCACATCGGCCCAGTCCCGCACCACGTCGAATCCGCCCATACGCTCGACCAGTTCGGGAAGACGCACCGCTTTCAAGGCGTCCTGCAGGACCTTGTCATCCAGATCCCGTTCCAGCCTCGGATAGAGCAGCTGCTGGCGCAAGGTACCCAGCAGCATATAGGGCTTTTGGGGCAAAAAGAAGATGTCATCAAGTGGCGGGCGCTCCACCCGGCCACGGCCCTTGGTCCAGAGGCCGGCCAGGGCCCTGAGCAGTGAGCTTTTACCGACACCGCTGTTGCCGACGATGACCAGGTTGTCGTCGGCAGCCAGGTCGACATTCAAACCGGCAATCAGGGTCCGGTCTCCCCTGGGCGTCTGAAGGGTGATATCCTGCAAGGCAAAGCCGCCGCCTTCCTGTGAGATGATACCGGCAGGCGGCTTTGCCCGTTCGATGGTTTCGGAAAACGAGGAGAGGCGCTGGACCCCGGCGGCGAAGCCGGTAATCTGTTCGATCTGCGAAACGATCAGGCTCATGGCCGCATACACCTGGGTGAACGCGAAATTGGCTTGCACCATGTCGCCGTATTCGATCTCACCGCCAAAATATTTGGGGAAGAGGACAACGAAGGGCAGCACCACCGGCAGGTAGCTGTAGGCTGTGGTAAAAAAGGAGAGGTTGCGCTGCCAGCCGATAAGCAGGTTGAAGTTGCGCAGGGCCTGGCGAAAGCGCCCGCCGATCTGCTCCTTTTCCGGCCCCTCGCCCCGGTAGAAAGCGATGGATTCGGTATTGTCGCGCACATGCACCAAACTGTACCGAAAATCGGCCTCATAGCGAAGCTGATCGAAGTTGAGCCGAACCAGGCGGCGTCCGATCAGGGCCGTGATCAAGGTACCCAGCACGGAGTACCCCAGTACCACCGCCACCAGCAGCACCGATTTTGACCACAGGATACCGGTAAAACTGACCAGGTCCATCAGCGCACCCAGGAGAATCAACAGGAAGGCCAACGAGACCCGCGTGAAGGAACGGATATCCTCCATGATCCGCTGGTCGGGGTTGTCGATCTCGCCCTCGGCTTCGATATCGTAGTAACTGCGATTGGCAAAATACTTGCCCAGAAACTGATTGGTCATCCACTTGCGCCAGTGCATGCCCATGTAATCGCGCACATACCCATAAAAGGCCACGATGGGAATGCCGATCAGAAAGCCGCAAAAATAGACCCCCACGAACAGGTAGGACATCTCCTGGTTCTTTTGAACCATGGCGTTGGTAAAGTAGTTCCCGATGTAGCTGAAGGCCACGTTGATACCGGTCACCGACAAGGAGAGCAGCAACACAATCGCCAACAGGAACCAGGCCCCGCGCCGATCTTTCAAGTTGGCCCCCTGCCAGAAAAAAATACCGGCCGGGAGGGCCACACCGCCGAGGGCCAGCAGCCAGTTGCCGGTTGCAAACACGCTGTTCACAGCGGCCAGCAGGCCACCTGCCACTTTAGCGGTCAGTTCCGGCAGCAGCCAGTCGGCCGCCGTGACCAGTGCGGCTACCGTGAAAAACAGCACACTGAACAATGCCAGCAACAGCATGATCATGAGCAGTAATGTCAGCTTGCCGCCGCCGGGAGCCCGTGGAAAAAAGTAGGGCTGGGCAATGGCGACAAAACGCATCCACGGCGAACGTCGATTGTCGTGCTTCACGAGATGGCCTTTCGATGGTCGAATTTATTCAACGGGCAGATCAAACCGGCGCCAATCCCACGGCGGTCGCTCACCAGGCGCGGTGTCATCAACCGGCCAGGGCCATAGGTCAGGAATGGGCGATAGGAGATTCAAACGCGTTCTCCGGGTGGGGTGATCCACCGCCAATCGTCTCGCTAACAGGGCAATCTGCTTAGCGGGAAGGGGTTGGTCGGCGCCGTAGCGCAGATCTCCGAGAACGGGGTGACCCATGGCCGCCAGCTGGATACGGATCTGATGGCGCCGCCCGGTTTCCAGGGTGACTTGCAGCAAACTGCGATCGCTCGCTTGTTGCATTACGCGATACCGCAACCGCGCCTCCTGGCTGCCTGCCACCGGCGTCGGAACCACCCGGCTCACACGGCCTTGCCGTAAGAGATGCTGAACCAGCAGACCCGTGGCAGGGGCCACGGCCCCATGCACAACGGCCAAGTATTCCTTCTCCACGCTGCGCTCCCGGAATTGACGGGCGAGCCGGCTGGCCGCCTTGGATGTCCGCCCAAACAGGACCACCCCAGCAACCGGCCGATCCAGCCGGTGAACCATGGCCAGGAAAACCCGGCCCGGTTTACCGGTGCGTGCCTTGACCCACCGTTTCCCCAGGTCCAACAGGCAGATGTCACCGGTTCGATCCCCTTGAACCAATAACCCTGAAGGCTTGTACAGCGCCAGTAAATGGTTGTCCGCATAAAGGACTGGCCAGCGTGTATCGAAAAAACAGAGGCGCTCATCGTCAGCTGGGGAGATGGTCATCCGCTCTTTGTTAAACCTTGCCGCCCTGGTGTCAACAATTTATCGGTAGGTCGAATCGAAAAAGCGCCGCCGGCCAGAATCTCCGGGGCAACCGGCATGGTCCACCCGGCTTCCGCCAGCAGACCGGTATCTTTGAAAAGGATGCTAAAATCCGCTAAATGTCGGCGGTAATCCGACGATATATAGAATTGGACGGCGGCCCAACGGAGGGCCGACCCTGTCCGCCCGATGAAGACCTTTGCAGAAAAGGGAGTTCGATGAACAATCCACGCCACCATCTTTTCTGGATGACCCTTTACCTGGCCATTGTGGCCGTTGTTTGCCTGCTGATGTTCACTTCCTTGAAAACGGCCTTCTTGGCCAATTGGGGATTCAACCTGCTGATTCTGTCGGCACTGATCACCGGTATCGCTATCAACATCCGTCAGGTGTTTGCCCTGGAGCCGGAACTGCGCTGGATCAGGATGTTCCGCACAGGCAAGATCGGTATCTCGGTTTCCGAACCGACACGGTTGATGAAACCACTGGCCAAACAACTGGAGGGGCTCAATCGCAACCGCTTCTCATTGTCGGCCTTTTCCATGCGAACCGTATTGGACGGCATTCGCGGTCGCCTGGACGAATCCCGCGAAATCTCTCGCTATATGATCGGGTTGCTGGTCTTTTTGGGTCTTTTGGGAACGTTTTGGGGCCTTTTGGGGACGATCGGATCGGTCTGGCGCGTCATCGAAGGGCTGGAGGTGGTCCGCCACGATTTTACCGCGGTGTTCGAAAATCTTAAAACCGGTCTCCAGGGACCATTGAGCGGAATGGGGACGGCCTTCAGCTCGTCGCTTTTCGGGCTTGGCGGGTCGCTGGTCTTGGGCTTCATCGATCTTCAGGCCGGCCATGCCCAGAACCGCTTTTTCAATGAACTGGAGGAGTGGCTTTCCGGTGTCACCCAGTTGATCGACAAACCGGAGGGTCGATCACCGATACTGGCGGCTTCGCCGTCCGCCGAACCCAACGCACAGATCGAGAACCAACTGGCCCTGATGAGTCAGGAACTACGCGAGAATAACCGCTTGGTCACCCGCCTGCTGGTGGATCAGTCGCCCGCCGAATCCTCCGCATGCGAACATCCGGTCACGGCCGTGGGGGCCTGATCCATGGCCAGCATCGCCAATCGGTCCCGCCAAACATTCAACGTCTGGCCCGGCTATGTGGATGCGCTCAGCGCGCTGCTCATGGTGGTCATCTTTCTGGTTCTGATCTTCTCTGTCGCGCAATTTTTGTTGGGCCAGATCCTTTCCGGGCAGGAGAGCGAGCTGGCCAGCTTGCAGCGTCAGCTCAATGAATTGACAACCCAGCTGGGCCTCGAGGAGGCGCGCAACCGATCCCTGACCGCCGATATGGCCCAGCTTTCGGTCACGATCAGTGACCTGACGGAGACCCGGGCGTCGCTCGAGGATCGGATCGTGGATATGGCCAACAACGCTGAAGCGGATCAGTCCCGGATGGAACAACAATTGCGCACCATCGGCAGTTTGCAGGAAGATGTCGACGCCCTGCGGCGCCTGCGTCAGGAGTTGGAAGATCGCGTCGGCCTTCTGGCAGTGGCCATGCAGGCCAAGCGAGGGGAGATCGGCTCGCTGCGGGACCGCACCAAGGCTCTGAAAGCCCGTCTGGCCGACGAGCGGGAGCGCACCCACCTGGCCCAGCAGGATCTCGAACAGAAAGCGATCCGTATCCAGGCGTTGACCGCGCTGGTCGGCGATCAAAAGCAGGCGCTGGAAGCGGAGCGCCATCTGTCAGCCGATGCGCGTGCCCAGATTGCCCAGTTGAAGCAGAGCATTGCCACGCTCCGCGCCCGGTTGGAAACGGTGGGTGGGGCACTGAAGATCGCCCATGGTGAAAATGCAAGCAAGTCCGCCGAAATCAAGGCGCTCGGTCGACGGTTGAACTTGGCCCTGGCCAATCGCGTCCATGATCTGGAAGCCTACCGATCGGAATTCTTTGGCCGCCTGAAAACCGTGCTGGGCGATCATCCATTGATCCGCATTGAAGGTGACCGTTTCGTATTTCAAGCCGAATTACTGTTCGCTTCCGGATCGGCCACGCTTGGCGATGCCGGCAGTCGCCACCTGAGTCAACTGGCCGCTACCTTGAGCGCCTTGGCGACGACAATTCCATCAGAAATCGACTGGATCCTGCGCATCGACGGTCACACCGATCGCGTACCGGTCACCTCGGGGCGCTTCCCCTCCAACTGGGAATTGTCGACCGCCCGGGCCGTCTCCGTGGTTCGGTTTCTTTCCAGCCAGGGCATCCCGCAATCCCACATGGCTGCCGCCGGCTTCAGCAAATTCCACCCGCTCGATCCGGCGGACACCCCTGAAGCCTATCGAAAAAATCGTCGCATTGAAATCAAGCTGACCGCCCGCTAAAAAGGGGTAATCAGCCAGCTTGGGCTTCCCGGACCCTCTGCCCGCTCCCCCGCACGGGAGGTCATATCCACACCCGGTTTACCTGCCTGACCCGCCCGCCAGGCAACCACCGCAGGCGGTGGTTGCACCGACCATCGCGATGGTTTATAAATCGTGCCCATCCATAAATGATCAATTTGCCCGATATCGGCGTTGTACTCAAAATTTTATCCTCGGAATATTAACCATATGCCTGCGGTAAAATTTTTCGCACGCCTTGATCTCGACCAAATTTCCATATTTCTGGACGAGCACTAAACCGCCTTCAAGATGTGGTCTTTGGCCCCCGAGGAGCAGGTCGTGAAACACAGCCGCAGGCATCCCTTAACAGCGCACCGCGGGAAGGGTAAAAGCGATCCACCCCGTCCGCAGGTGATGGATCGCTTGCTGAACCGCTGCGACATCCATCTGAGCCCTGACCAACTCGGTCAATTGTGGACCTACCATCAATTGCTCAGGCGCTACGACAGCCAACTCAACCTGACCCGCATCCGCAACTTTGAAAACATGGTCGTCAAGCTGTATGCCGATTCGATCTTGCCTGCGCGCCACTATCCGGATCTGCCGTCACCGTTGTTGGACCTGGGCACCGGCCCCGGTATGCCCGGCATTCCACTGGCAATTTTTCGCCCCGATCTGCACATTCTGCTGGCCGACAGCCGCCAACAGCGCACCGATTTTCTAAAACTCGTCGTCAACCGTTTGGGCCTGCCCGGCCTCGAGGTGGTCGAGCGCGGCATCGCCCCCGATTACGGCCGGCCGGTCGCCGGGGTGATCACCCGGGCTGTCGAACCGATTGGCGATACACTGGTCCGCGTCTCCGGCTGCATCCAGCCTGGTGGTCAGGTCTTCTTCATGAAGGGACCGCATTGTGACGAAGAAATCCAATCGGCCCAAAAGATATACCCCGATGCCTATCGCCTGACCGAGGATATCGCCTATCAGATCCCGCAAAGCCCCCATCGCAGGCGGTTGGTGATTTTTCAACGCACACCGGCTGCGTTCGTGTCGCGAGGGTCAACCCAGGTGCCTTGTCGACAGCGTGTCAAAATCATCGAAAGTGAACGCAACCCGCTGTTCAAAGCGCTGATAAAGCTGCTTGGCGGGCGTGGGGTCAAAAAGCAGGGGCTCACCCTGGTTTGCGGCCGCCGTCTGGTCGATGAAGCGATCCATCGCTCGCCCGAACGTTGCCGCGCCTGGATCAGCCACGGCGATCGTCATGCACCGCCGGCAGGTGCACCGGCCGACACGGACTGGATTCAACTTTCCGGTGAACTCTTTACACGCCTGGATCTGTTCGGCATTAAAAAGCCCATCTTGCTCTACGACTATCGACAACCGACCATCTGGCGGCCCGGGGATGCACCGACCATGGGGTGTAATCTGTTGGTCCCCTTTCAGGATCCTGAAAATGTGGGTGCGGTGATACGCACGGCCGCCGCCCTTGAGGTCAACCGTATCATTCTCCTGGCGGAAAGCGCCAACCCGTTCCACCCTAAAGCCGTGCGCGCCTCTGCCGGTGCCGTGTTCTCGGCACCGCTGCACCAAGGGCCATCATTGGCCGAGCTTCCCGACGACCTGCCGGTCATCGCTCTGGCCACCCATGGCCGGCCCCTGGCCCAAACCCGGTTCCCCAAGACCTTCTATCTGCTTACCGGCATGGAAGGGCCGGGACTGCCCTCCCACTGGCAGCCCGACGCGGTTGCTATTCCCATGGCCATTGGCGTCGAGTCGTTGAACGCCGCCGTAGCCACGGCCATTGCGCTTTATGAATGGCGACAGCGGCAGAATGCCGTTTAGACGGTGCGTATGAAATTCAGAATATGCGCGTTGATGATTGTCGGTTGTTCAAGAATCATCAGATGCCCCATGTTGGGGATGATCTCAACGGAAAGATGTGGCATCAAGCGCTTGGCACGGGCGACGGCTTTTGGCGGCGGATATATTTTTTCCCGGTCACCGATTAACAAAAGCGCAGGCAACGCGATCTGTTGCAACTCCTCGTCGGTATAGACTGTTGGAAACATGATGGCGGAAACACAGTGTTTAGTGACCATCTCCATCAAATGGATAAATGTTTCCTCCAGCACGACCCCTTTGTAAGCCAACAGCTTAAGTACGGTTCGGGCGCGAAGACGGGCAAACTTTAACCCTGACAGGTGCAAGCCCAGCGTGACCAGCGGATTCATTCGATAGATCGAAGCGGCGGGAGCCAGCAACACGATGCCATTCAACCGGTCGGGATAAGCCAAGGCCATGTTCAAGGTTAGCCACCCCCCGTAGGAGTGCCCCAGCAAATAGCCCCGGTCAATCTTGAGTCCGTCAAATAGGTCGCTTAACCACTGGGCATAGTCGACCCGTTTTTTCATTAACCGTTGGGCTACACTTCTGCCGGCATCGCCGATCACGTCTATCGCATAGACGCGATGCGTCACACTCAATTCAGCAATATTGGCATACCATACGGCTGAACTCAACCCGGCACCGTGCAACAGCACCAGTGGTTGCCCGCCTTCAGGTCCACAGGCATTGACGCGTGTCATGCCGTAGGCGGTCTGGACATCGATGGCATCGTGCGGCACTGTCCACAGCCTAAACATGGCCTCATAAGCTGCCAGGTACTTGGCGCGATCATCGGCGGTGGCAAAAATAGGTAGTCTTTTTTTCATATCGGCTCCCTCAGGGTTGCATAAAATATGGGCTAAGGTTTCATCCGTTGTGTCGCGATGCTGAAGCGCGCCGTTGTTGGCAATTGTCGACTTTCCGGCCCCGGTTCGTCCGAGAGAACATCAACACGCCGCTTGCGTGCCGGCTCCACGTCCTCCCTGACGGGCCAATTGCCGTATTGCACGCGATGCACCAACACCCGACAATCGTTGAGCAACGCCAGCAGGCTGGGGACCAGCACCAGGGTTAGCACCGTCGCCACGGCAATCCCGGCAGCAATGGACAGGGCCATGGGTACAAGCACCCTGGCCTGTAGGTCCGTTTCCGCGATCAGCGGGCCGAGTCCGCCCACCGTGCTGATGGACGTCAGAAAGATAGCTCTAAATCGTCGGGCACCACCGCATAAAATGGCATCGAAAAACGGCATTCCCTCGGCGATATTTTCGTTGACCCTTTCGATCAGGACGATGGCGTCGTTGACCACCACGCCGGTAAGGGCCACCATCCCGAATACGCTCATAATCGAAAGATTATACCCCAGAAGCAGGTGGCCCAGAACCGCACCGATGATCCCGAAGGGCACCGTGAACAGAATCACGAATGGCTGAGCATAAGAGCGGAACATGGTAGCAACAATGATAAAAACCCCCAGGATGGCCAAGGGATACCCCACAAACAGACTGCCAAAAGACTCACGCATCTTTTTCTGCTCTCCCTGAAGGGCCACCCGAAGCCCGGGATACCGCCGCTCAAGCTGGGGAAAAAAATTTGCCGCAAGCTCATCAACGATCTCATTGGCATTGGCCTGGTTGGTATCCACGTCCGCACTGACGGCAACCCGACGCATGCCGTTGGTGCGAACAATGGTGGCGTAACCCGGGGCAAAAGAGATGGTTGCTACCGACATCAGCGGAACTTCATGGCCGTTGCGCGTCCTGATACGAACCCGGTCAAGGTCTGAAATCCGACTGCGTTGATCGGCAGTGTAGCGAACCTTGACCTGGATATCCTCCCGCCCCCGCTGCAGACGGACCGCCTCGTCCCCATAATAGCCGGCATGGATCTGCCTGGCCAGATCATCCACGGTCAACCCAAGCGTCCGCGCTTGCGGTTTTAATTTAAGCCGCATCTCGGTTTTCCCCGGAGAAAAGTCGCTACGGACCTGAAAGACCCCTTCAAAATCGCGCAACTGATGCATTAGATCGTCGGCGGCATTCAAAATAGCGTCCATATCTCGACCCTGGAGCCATACTTCGATGGGGGCACCCGCAGGACCGGCATCTAAGCCCGTGAAGGTCAACGACTTGACACCAGGGATTGGCCCAATCTCCTTTTCCCATTGAACCATTAAATCCTTGGAATGAATGCCACGCCGTTCAGCGTCCAACAGTATGGTTTGAATCGAACCCAGGTGAGCGCCCGACCTGGGCATTGCCTCCATCGTCTGGCCAATCAGGGCCATACGATTTTCGATCAGCGGATCTCCAGAATGGGTTTGGGTCTTCTCAGCCAGACGCAACAGGGCCGCGTCGATCTGTTTAATCGCCTGTTCGGTGACCGCCGGAGGGGTTCCGGCGGGAAATTCCACCGTGGATGTCATCACAAATCCGTCAATCTCCGGAATAACTTCAAACTTAAGAATGCCCCCTTTTACCAGACCGATGGTCAGGAGCAGAATCGTAATGGCAATACTAAATGAAATATAACGCCAGTAAAGGGCCTTGCTCAACAGCGGTGTATAAATGCGGGTCACAAACCATTCCATGCCGGAGCTGGTCAGACGGTGTACGACTTCTAGCCTGCGGGTCAGCCGGCTTGGATTGTTTTTGACTGCGTTAGGGTCCGGAAGATGGCTCAGGTGAGCTGGCAATAACAGCAGGCATTCCAGCAGGGATACGAGCAGACAGGCGATCACCACAGTCGGCAGGATAGCGATGAATTTGCCCATGATGCCGCCAACATAAAATAGCGGTATGAGGACCACAATGGTTGTGACCACGGCGGCGACCACCGGCACACCAACCTCACTGACACCGTCAAGCACCGCTTTCAGCGCAGGTTTATCCTGTCTGCGGTGGAAATAGATCGCTTCTCCGACCACGATGGCATCGTCCACAACGATTCCCAGCACCATAATAAATGCGAAAAGCGACACCATGTTGATGGTGCCGCCCAGGGCCCATAATACGGCCAACGCACCGGCAATCGAAATCGGAATACCCATGCCGGCCCAAAATGATAGGCGGGCATTTAAAAAACACCACAAAAGCAGAAAGACAATTATCATCCCGATGATGAAGTTCTTCGATAGCAGATCGATCCGTGACCGGAGCATGTCAGTGTTATCATATAGTACCTTGATACTGGCACCGCTGGGCAGGTGCTGCTGTTGTTGCGCGATAAACTGTTGGACGGCCGCTGATATGGCCAGGGCGTCTTCATCCCGGGTTTTATAGACAATCAGCATTACCGCCGGCTCGCCGTTAATCAGCGCCTGGGCGGGATCTTCGGTGAATCCATCTTTAATGGCGGCCACACGATCCAAAGTGATGATCTCGCCTTGCGGTCGGGCTAACACAACAACTGAAGAGAGCGCCTCGCCCGTGTACTTACGCCCTATGGTTCGAACCCGCAGCGCTTCTCCCCGTGTCCGGATGGTTCCACCGGCTAAATTCAGGTTGCTGTGTCTGATGGCAGCTTTGACCATGTCGAAGGTCAATCCATATTCACGTAGCCGTTCTTCGGATACTTCGATTCCGATTTCATATTCCCTGGCGCCAAATCGCTGCACATGCGAAACCTCGGAAAGTTGCCTGATGTCGTTCTTTATTTTTTCCGACCAGGCCTTGATCCGGCGTTCAGACATCGCTCCGGAAAGGTAGAGCAGCATGACCGGTTCGTTTAGCATCAATTCGGTGATGACCGGTTTTTCCGCATCAACCGGGAACGTGGAGATGGCATACACCTTGGCCCTGACCCGATTCAAAACGTCGTCCGCATCATAATTTTCCTTGACGTCGACAATGGCGCTACAGACATTTTCACTCGACTGAGTAGTCACCTGCTTGATACCTTCCAGGCCTTCGAGGGCCGCTTCGATCTTCTGGCTGATGCCCTCTTCAACTTCTTCCGGATCGGCCCCGGGATAGGGAACCGTAATCGTGATCACATCCAGGGAATGCTCCGGAAAGGTTTCCCGAATCAAGGACATGACCGCCATCCCCCCGGCCAGAAGGATCAAGACCAGGGCGATATTGGCGAATAATGTATTGCGGGCAAATGCCGCCATGACCCGTTTCATGATTGATCTGCTTTAGTGATTGTATCGGTAACCTGCAGCAATGCATGTTCCAGTGGATCGACGAGCCGGGTAATGACAACCATATCCCCGGCGTTGAGACCGTCGGCCACATAAACGCTCTCACCTTCTGTGTGGGCAACCTTGACCGGTACTGTTTTAAGGCGATTATCAACGGCAAGATAAACCGTATTTTCAAAACGCACCGCCTGACGAGGAAGTTGGATAACGTTATGCAGGGTCTTGCCCGGTATCTTCACGGAACAGAACATGCCTTCCACCAGCGGTAAAGAAAGAGATTTATGGAACGCTGTGTTTGCAGCATCGAAACGTACCGCCACCGTAAGGGTCCGGGTTAGCTGGTCGAACTTGACAACCCGGTGCAAACGACCGTCCCAGGTTTGGCCGTTGTTTTTTTCTGTCCAGCTAATGGTGCATGCTATTGGTTCAAGATCGGAAAACCATGCGATTTTTGGATTTCTATTTTGCCCGTTAAAACACAACCATTTACGAGCAGCACGGCTGTCTAGAGGGACCTGGATTTCCAGAACGGCATCATCTGCCAGGGTTACGATAGGTTGCCCAGGTGTGACATATTGACCTTTTTCCAGCGATACCGATTTGACTCGGGCATGAAACGGCGCGCGCACCGCGCATCGTTTAAGGTTCGTTTCTGCTGTTTCCAGAATCTGTGCAATTTGATTGATCTGATCAGCCACAGAAAGCATCGCATTCTCCGCTGCTTCAACACCTGCTAAGGTCCCGACACCGTTTTTTTCAAGCAATGTCAGGCGCCGCTGGTAGGCTTTTTGGGCCAGTTCAAGCCTGCGTTCAAGGATGGCTATACGTTGCCGGCTGGTTTTACGGACGATCATATAATCTGTTGGATCAATCTTAAAAAGAAGGTCTCCTTGGGGAATAATCTCACCGGCTTCCAATCTGGGGTGGATGGCAATGATTTTGCCCCCGACGTCAGGTGCAATTGGCACTATGTTCAACGCTTTTACCGGCCCATAACCGGTAATAACGATGGGTAGGTCCTCCGGTTCGACGTTGATGACTTCAACCGGCAAAGGGCGTTCGCCGTTGGTTGCTATCGTTGGCGGGGTTTTTAGGCTGGCAAGTGACCGCATTCCCAATAGACCAATCAACAGAACCATGCTGGAGACAGCGATGCTGATGGTCACAATTCGTTGCGGTTTTCGGGGCTGGTTGGCTTTCATCTTGACAATGCACTCCTATACTCGATTCCTCCAGCAAACGCCGTCGGTGGCTGTGCGGATCATTCAATTCCCTCCACATGGATGTCCCCATTTTCGGTCCACAGCTCAATGATTCCTTCGCCACCACCCAAGGTGCCGCTCAGCGACTGACTGGTTTGCGCAAGGTCATTAAAGACCAGATTGGTTGTCTGGATCGTTCCGGTCACCACAGAGGCGCCCACGACTGCCGAGGTCGACCGCGGGATACGCAATTCAATGCCGCCATTGTCCGTGATCAGGTCGATGGTTGCCTGCGTTGGAAGAACCACGCTGGCCTCAATACTGCCGTTGACAACATCGGCAACCACGCCGCCAGCGATGTTGTCCAATCGGATGTCCCCGTTGACGTTGACCACATCAAGGCGGTTCTGGATATCAACAACGTCGATATTTCCATTGACCTGATTGGCGACCACCGCAATATCGTCGGGGACGATGATGACGTATTCCACTTGGTAGTGTCGGCCGTCGGTGGTTTGCGGTTGGCGCGTCTGCAATGAAATGACCTCGACCGTTTCGGTCACCTCAATCGATAGATCGTCGAGGTAACTGTCGGCATCGGCTTGACTGTCTGAGCCGACAATGAGGCGCGCTGTCACGCTAACCGTGTCGACATCTTGCTGTCCTGTCACCGCAATCTTCCCGTTGATGGCCTGGATGGCAATGCTGCTGTGCTGCGCGACCGGGATTTCGGTGTAGACGGTGTTTTCTGCCGTAAAGTCAGTATTCCTGGAAGTGAACCCGCTGCCGGCAACACCGCCAGGGACATTGATTTCCGGCCCACTGACATCTCCCGAACAGCCCAGCAAATATCCCATGCAGGCCAAAGCAATTAAGATGCATGCCAAGCGGCTGGGTGATGCATTGATGAACGTTCTGA
>JAAUYD010082854.1_pt1 | contig 21513 bp, 19 predicted proteins | sample 7278101 | NCBI WGS metagenome assembly JAAUYD01 (sample SAMN14350128, study PRJNA611818) | marine sediment metagenome | isolation source: surface marine sediment (0.6m) | place: French Polynesia: Moorea | collected 2018-08
GACAATTTTTTAACCTCAAACAGGGACTGAGTTTGGAGCTTTATTTTCTAACACTATGAATAAAATCATCACTTTTGGCTAAAAGTCCTATGCAACAAGGATTTCATTTTTTACTCTGATGAGAGTGATGGAAGAGCGATAACATAAATCAAACTGGATTCCTATAAGAATTTTAGATGGGGTAGATTCTATCAGAATCATATTCCCCAGCAATCAATTTGGTAGATCAAATAAAACCGTACTCATATAATGTTCAGCCCAACTTGAACCGAAAGCTTTTTCTAATACACGTCGGGTTTTATCATTTTTTTGCTGTTTGGTACAATAGTTGCGCTGTCCACTGAGAATTTGAATCATTTTTTCCGGTGGTACAGGATTGGAAATAGCAGCCTGATGACAGTGAATCTCCAAAAATGCTTTAACGCGGGAGAGAAACATTTTTTCTTCCTTTTGAGAAGCTGGACGAACAAAAATGCAATATTCCGAAAAAATATCTCCCCATTCCGGTAAAGCGCGTGGCTGAGAAAATTCAACAGCAGGCAACTTCAAAAGTTCAGTAGAGTAAGATGGTGTTAAATTACGTCCTGAATTTACCGGAGAAAGGTCTACTACCGCAGCACTAATTTGACCTCTACCCCCAATTAAATCGCAACCAAACATTGGTAAATCATATTCCGGACGGGGAAACATCACACAATGTAAAATGTCAAGCACTTCGCCAACTCTAGCCAGTTCCATATGCATTTTTCGGAACTGGGGTGCTTGATAGCATTTGTTTTCAATTTTCAGCTTTTCACCTTCCAATTTACCTTCGACATAACCTAATTCAGCCGGTAAATGATAAGGAGAAATATCTAGATACTGATGCCAAACAGCTTCGATCGTATCAGCTAGTTGACAAATCAAGGGATGTTGTTGTTCGCGCAGGGAGGAAGTAGAAGTACTCGACATATCCAATTTTAATCCCCAAGCGGGATTAGTTTAGTACAGAATCACAGCCTACTTTGAGGCCAAAGAAAAATTGTGAAAGGACGTTATCCTTGTTGAAATAGACAAGAAAACGACAACAGGGGAGCCTTAGGGAGATTATCATCTATCATAAATCCCAGAATGCACTAATTTTTTCAATTTTTTATTTGACTTTCTCAAACCAATATTCAAATAGTTTCATATACGGCTATTTTTTTACTCTTCTCATCGAATTCAGGGGTTAATTAACGGTTACTGACAGTCGTTAATTAATAACTTTTAATTAATAACTCTTAATTAATAACTCTTAATTAATAACTCTTAATCAATCACTCTCGATCGCCAATAATGAGTTAGTGTTAGCGTTATGTTCGCAAAACTAATAATCCGCAATGTCCCCTTGACTTCAGTTAAACCCCTCAACTCCAGTTATGAAACTGTTAATCTCTCATGTCACAGGTTGGGGTGCTGTGACTTTTTCTTGCAAAATTTTAGGATCTACTGCTTTTAATTCACCTTGTTGCAAGGTCCAGGAAAAATCAGCGATATGTAGTAAATCTGCAGCATCGTGGGTTACAACTAATAATGTCCAATGTTGTTTGAGTTTTCCAAGTAAGCTTACCAGTTGTCGGCGCATAGACCAATCTAAGCCTGCGGTTGGTTCATCCAATAATAGTAAATGTGGTTGGCGAATTAATTGCACTGCTAAAGCCAAACGTCTTTGTTGACCTCCGCTTAATGCATGAGGAGAAGATGATAGTGATAAGTGTCCTAACCCAACTTCACTTAATGTTTGCTTAACTCTTTCCAACCCTAACTCCGGATGTCCTAAACGTAATTCTTCTAAAATCGTCTTTCCACAAAAATGGCGTTCGGGAAATTGGAATACTAAGCCCGCTAATTGTTGTAGTTGTTCTGTGCTGAGTTCTTGTTCTCGCCAAAATAAAGAACCTGATGTCGGTTCGGCTAAACCAGAAAGTATTTCTAATAAGGTACTTTTACCAGAACCACTTGGTCCAATAATCAAACCCAATGTTTGCGGCGGTAAATCTAAGTTAATCGATTTTAGAATTGCTGTTGGGGAAGCTGCTGGATGATAAATTAATTTTCTAAGATGGAGCATTTGTTAAAAATACCATTCAGTTAGGGATTTACTTATAACTACACTACGGAAAACTCTCGAATCCCGAAAAATTTCATAGCCCATTACCTAAACTAGCACTCTCCATCTGGTAACGGGAAATATCTAACGGGAAACATCCTAATATTTTCTCTAGTCAGTTATTGTTTTCCGTAATACTAAGACTTTTTTATTATTCAAATAAATTTACTGACTCAGACACTTTGCAATACTGTTACAAATTAAATACTTTGAGAAACTTGACCGGATCAATTAGAGTCAAATTTGAAGGAAAATCACAAAATAACTAATTGTCAGGAAAATATTCCAGGAGAATAATTGTCAGGAAAATATTTGAATTGTTCAGCGATATATAAAACTTTAGCACCAGTAATTATTCGATGTTAGGAAATTAACTCAAAAATGAGCCAAAAAAAATTATTACCCCCACGATTATTATCAGGAAAACTTGCTAACTGTTCTATAATTGGAATTTCTAAAATTGGAATCGCAGTTGCAATTGCTAGTAATATTTGGATTAATCCAGCTTTAGGAGCCGATCCATTTCGTAGTCAGCAGCCACGTAATATTGGTCAGCAAACAGAGGCTGCATTTAATGCCATTTTTCAAAAGGGAAATTATAAACAAGCCCAAGAGTACGTACAAAAAGCAATCCGCAACGAACCTGAAGAACCCCTAGGATATGCAATAAAAGCATCTTTAGCATATACTTCCAATGACATCCCTACATTAGAAACCTATAGCAACAAAACTCTGACGACTGCCAAAATTTTAATTGCAAAAGATCCTTTACGCGGTAACTTATATGCTGCTGTTGGGCATTTTTTGGAAGGAGCAGTTATTTTACTGCAAGATGGTACAGTCAAAGGCGCACCTCAAGCATTGAGAAGATTGCGACAAGTCTACCAACATTTAGAACAAGCTGAAGCAATATCCTCTCGAGACCCGGAATTAAATTTACTTAAGGGATATATGGATTTGATGTTGGCTGTTAATTTACCATTTTCCGACCCAGAACAAGCGATTCAACGTTTGCAACAGAATGCTGGTCCCCAGTATTTAGTTGATAGGGGAATTGCTATTGCTTATCGAGATTTGAAAAAATATGACCAAGCATTGGGATATGTAGATCGCGCCTTAAAAGCAACATCTGAAAATCCAGAATTGTATTATCTTAAAGCCCAAATTTTGCGGGAGCAAGGTCAACGTAAAAAAAACCCAGACATGATGCAAGAAGCAGTTAAATTATTTGACCAAGCTCTAGAGAAAAAAAATCAACTCCCAAAGCGGTTAGTTAAACAGATTGGTCGAGAACGTCGCAGAGCAGCCGAAAAACTTGCAAAATAAAATACGCTGTTGCTTAATGGCGGTATGATTTTCCCAATCCCCAATTCCCAATCAAATGAACTCTTCTACCCTCAACTCACAGGAATTTAAACCGCACTTTTCTGATACCCTGTCAGATTATGTTACCGATCTAGCTTGGTCGCCGAATGGTGAAACTTTGGCTGTAACGACCTCCAATGGTGAAGTTTTATTATGGTGTAATAACGAACTCGTTAATTTACAGATTGGAAATGGAGAATCTGTAGATTGTTTAGCATTTTCCCATGATGGACAATTTTTAGCGGTTGGGGGACAGGATGGAAGAGTTAAAGTTTGGCGAGATACCCAATTAATTGCAACTTTAGAAAATACTCCTTTATGGATTGATAAATTAGCTTGGAGTCCAGTTGATAACCATTTAGCTTGTGGCTTGGGGCGAAATTTACAGGTATGGAATCCTGAAACAGGAGAAATAGTAGCAAAGTTGAATTTTGCAAACTCTTCAGTATTAGGTATTGACTGGTCTTGTGATGGTAAATATCTTGCAGCTTCCGGTCATCGGGGAATCAAAGTTTGGGATTATCAAAATTCCAGTGAAGAAGCATATATTTTTGACATCCCATCTGCCACAATTGCTATGGGGTGGTCTCCAGATGGTAAATATATTGCTTCTTGCAATATGGGTAACACCCTGACTGTAGTGGAAGCTAGATTATTGTTATCTCGCCAAGATCCAGATCCTTGGGTTATGCGAGGTTTTCCTGGTAAAGTCCGTCATTTGACATGGTCTGAAGCTACTACCGAAGTGGGTGCACCTTTACTAGCTACTGTTAGTGTAGATGGAATTATTGTTTGGGAAAAATCACCAGATGAATCTGTTGGTTGGGAATCTAGAGTATTGACCAATCATGTCGATATAGTCCGTACTGTTAGTTTTGCACCCCAAAGTTTTCTCCTTGCTTCAGCAGGTGCAGACGGTTGGCTGTGTTTGTGGGAGGAAGCGCAACAGGTATCCCAACTAATTACAGGAGTCTCAAGTGGTTTTTCATGTATCGCTTGGCACCCTAAAGCTACAAAAATTGCTGCTGGTACTGAAACTGGCGAATTAAAAATTTGGCAAAAAGAAGCAACAAAATAAGTAATCTAGCAGTTTAATAGGTTCAAGTTTCATAGATTCAAAATGAATGATTCTTGATTGCTATGGGAATCCTCAAAGATTGCACTTTTTTGAATTAAATCATGCTTCATTGATTCAGAAATTCCTGGGTTATTGCTAAATTGGGCTTTTTTTACATTGGTAGAGTCGAGCTTAGTACCGTTGAGATCGGAACCACAAAGATTAGCATTACTGAGGTCAGCAGCACTGAGATTTGCATAAATGAGGATCGTATTACTCAGGTTGGCTCCACTGAGGTTGGTACCACTGAGGTTTGCATAAATGAGGATAGCATCACTAAGATTGGCACCACCGAGATTTGCATCACTCAGATCGATATTACTGAGGTTCGCACCACTGAGGTCTGCACCACTGAGATTTTGTCTCTGAACTGGTTGATTAATAATTTCCCAGATTAAATTCCATTTCCGATCAAGCTTTGTCTGGGAGTTTATTATTGTATTGCTGAGGTTGGTACGATTGAGATTTGTGCCACTAAGGTTGGCACTACTGAGGTTGGTATGACTGAGATTTGTGCCACTCAGGTTGGCTCCACTGATGTCGGCTCCAGTAAAGTTAGCACCACTGAGATCGGCTCCACTGAGATTTATACCACTAAAATTAGCATCACTAATGTTGGCTTCACTGAGATTTGCATCGCTGAGGTTAGCACCTTCTAGTTGGACATTACTGAGGTTGGCATTACTGAGATCGACTCCAGTGAGGTCAATACCACCGAGGTTAGCATTACTGAGATCGACGCCACTCAAATCAACGCCCCTGAGATCTAGAGCGCTAAAGTCCATATCCCTAAGGTCAACACTGCTAAAGTCAATATTATTGAGTCCGGCAGAATTAAAGTTTTGTAAAGGCATAAGTATATTTACTGTATAATTTACAAATATTAGAAACATTACTTCATTGTGACTCGAAAAATATAAATTGAAAAATGAAGTAATACTTTTTACTTACTATTCAGTCTAAAATTTACAAACTGAAAGTCTATATATAAACGAGATGAAATTTTTAACATCCTAATCTGATTCGATTCAAATATATGTTAAAATGCACAAAATTTACTAGTAATAAAAATATTCTGACTTTTAGAAAAATCGAAGCAAACCTTTACAAAATCGAATTTTCAGTCTTAAATTTTGTTTTAAACAATAAAATTGGAGCGCTATATTTGATAAATATTAGATGATTTGACCTATTAATTCAAATATAATTTATTTTGTTTTAGTCAAGCGAAAATAAGTAAATAGGTATAGGTAAATATAAGATGTCATTGCGTTGACCGCAGCATATTATACTTATTAATAATTGTTTGTACTTGTCTACTCATTAATCTATTTTTAATAGTAAATACTGAACATATTTTACACATCTTTCTTGAGAGATAGAATTTGTATTCTTGTTGATATAGTATCTATACCAGTTACAAAACTTAAGAACTCAATTTCGTCAAACTTAGCATCCTGGAGAGTTTTAGAGAAGAATAAATTTGTAAGAAATGGATGCAAGATCGACCCAGAAGATGGTGAAGTTTGGATTTGGCGAAAAATCCAGTAAATAGACAAAGCATTTTGATGCTTCCCATCAATAATCAAATATGATTCCTACATGTAGAACAACAATTGGGAAATATGATGTCAAACCCAGTTAAGCAGTTTTTCGTATGTATTGCCAATAAAGATATTACAGGTGCTTTAGAACTAGTACATGAGAATGCAGTTTTTGAAGCCCAGGGACCAGAAACTGTACCAATTTACGGACGTTTTGAAGGTAGAGATGGTGTACAACGTTTTCTCTCTATTCTTAGTGAAATATTTGAAACAGAAGCCTTTGAATTTTATAAGTGGGGAGAGACTGATAACTTTGTTTTCGCATTCGGTTATATGCAGCATCACGTTCGCAAGACTGGGAAAACTTTTAAATGTGAGTGGGCGCTTGTCTGTCAAATCAAAGATAATCATATCAGTTCATACAAAATGTTCGAAGATACTGCTGCACTCCAGAGCGCTTATTTGTGACATAGGAACAAAACAACAAAAAAGTTACGTCACTTTTCTGTATCTTACTCTTTCCTCTGTCTTAACAGTTTAGTTCCCAAAGCAAGGCGTGACTAACTCTATAAAAATTGGCTATCCTGTATCAACAAACCCCTTGTTAAAAAAATCATGAAGTTAGCTAAATTAATTTTTCTGACATCTCCTTTTTTTGTGGCATTAACCTTGTTTTTTGCCCATCCTGCGGAAGCATCTGTTGTTGAATCCACACCAGTAACCACTCACGTAATTTCTGTCTCTAACCAACAGCAAATTCTTGCAGTAAAAGCACCTACACTTTCCCAAAAGTCTAATCCCATCATGGACAATCTTGGTTGCAGTTGTAGTTTGTGCGTGAAAGCTAAACTGGAATTACAAGGTAAATTACCACTTCCTGGCAATTTTTAATGATAAAATTTATTTTCGATAACAGAAAATTAAGAGCTTTGACATAGTTAAATCTAATCGAGCTTTGACCTAGAAAACCATCTAGTATTGGTTTTAAAATATCAATCTTTAAGTAATTTATTTGGGTTTCCTATGATATACATAGGAAATTTTATTATTTTTTGATACAAAGTTACATTTTTTAATAAATATTGACCATAAATAATCTTGGCAGTTACCCATAGACATTGAGTTCGATATTACTTGTTGTGGCTTAAACATTTATCATATCTGTGGGATTTGGTAATTGATCATGGGTAATGGTTACTTGATAATTATTATCCCTGATTCCTAAATTCTGACTCCTAAATTTTGTTAAATGTTACTAGCTACTACTTGTTAAAGACCCATGTCAAGAAGAAGATTTTTATCCATAGCTTTGGGAATCACTTTGACACCCCTGAGTATCGGATTATTTGGGTGTAATCATCGGAGTCAAGTAAGACATACTTCGGTAACCACTATTAGCTCAAAAAAGACAAATCAAAATCTACCTAAAGTAGTAGCAACTACCAACATTATTTGTGATTTAACTAAACAAATCACCGCAAATACCGTTAGTTTAAAATGTTTGGTTCCTCCCAAAATCAACCCTCATCTTTATCAACCAAAACCAGAAGATAGCAAAGCTGTAGACCAAGCCCAACTCATTCTTTTTAATGGTTATAATTTAGAACCGAATTTAATTGAATTAATTCAAAATAGTACTAATTCAGTTCCTAAAATTCCTGTTGCTGAAGTTGCAGTTTCAAAGCCAAGACGCTTGAAATTAAATGGTAAAATAGTCGCTGACCCCCACGTTTGGCATGATGTCAAAAATGGAATTGAGATGGTAAAAGTAATTAATGATAACTTGGCAAAATTAAACCCTGAAAATGCATCGCTGTATGCAAGTAAAACCAAAAAAATTAACAGTGAATTAACACAGTTAGATGAGTGGATTAAATCTAGAGTTGCTAGTATTCCTGAGAAAAAACGCAAATTTGTCACAACTCATGATGCAATGAGTTATTATGTCAGAGCTTACAATTTACCATTTAAAAGACATTTAGTTAGTATTGATAATAATCAAAAAATTGTACCTAAACGAATTGATACATTTGCAAACAGTATCAAAAAAGCCAAAGCAAAAACAATATTTTCAGACACAAGTACTGATTCAAGATTAACTGAATCTGTAGCAAGAGCAGCTAATATAAAGGTTTCACAAAGACCCTTATTTACTAATACTTTGGGAAAATCTGGAAGTGAAGTAAATAGTTATCAACGAATGATGACTGCTAATACCCGTACAATTGTAGAAGCTTTGGGTGGTACTTATCTAATTTTTGAACCACATGCAAAAAAGTAAAAGAATATAGTAATTCTCAATTTAAAAAAATTCTCACCATCCCCAAGTACCAGCACCACCTTTAAAGGGTCCAACAATATCCTTAGTTACCCAACCTCCATAAAAATTACCCATTTGTGCTTGTACCTTTTCATCATCAACATAACAAGCATCCATAAATTGAGCGTAAAAACATGGATAATCTTTGATGGATGCAAAATCCGGCGTTGGATCGGGATAAAACCAAGCTACATTCTGAGCTTCTTTATCGCCAACCCGAATTGAATAATAAGCCGCACGTCCTTTCCATTCACAAAAGCTGGAGTTTGATGTTCTAGTTAAGTACTCCATTTTTATATCTTCTGGGGGAATGTAATAAGTTGGTGGATGACTAGTTTCCAAAAACCTTTTAGCGCGGTGAGTGTCCGCGATCATCACATCATTAAAAATTATGCGAATATGTTTATCTGTATCTTCCAAACGGGGTGGACGGGGATAATCCCAGACTGACTCTTGACCTGGTGCTGGTTCAATTCGTTGGGGTCTGTTAAACATGGTTTGTTATTGAGTACCTGAGCAAAATTAATTTAACATTTTGTCGAGGTACTTAGTCGAAGTTATTCTTTGATTGTTTGATTATTTGATTATTTATCTTGCCAATAAAAAATCCTATAGAGATACGCATATCGCATCTCTACAGCAAAAATTATTCATCCTTTTGCATCATGCATTTACACAGCACCAAAAATAAGAATTAACGCAAACCGTCGGTATTTAATTGCAAACCAGATTGATTTTTGGGTTTACTCAATTCGACTCCCTTTTTTAATTGACTTCCACTTCCACCATCTGTGGGGTCCAGAAAAGGTTTCAAATCAATTCTCTTTTGAGATGCTAAATTGCGCTTTTTGCTTCCACCAAACAAAGAACGTCCCATATTAACAATATTTTCAAAGTCTCCATTGTTTGGAGAATAAGTATTTACCCCTGCAGTTTGTCGTCCACTATCAGCAGCAATGAGATTTTCGAAGACATTATTACGAACTTGAAGGGGATCTTTGTCTGGAGGAACTGTGAGTACAATTCTACAGGATGGATCTGCCTGACTGGTTACACAAAGAATGTTATATCCATTGAGTGAAGATGTCTGTAGTTCAGTTAAACCATCCGGACGATAGCGTTCCAAGCGCTCAGCTATTTTATTACAGCGTTTGATTGGATCCCAACCCCCCCCCATTCTTCTTGGTTTAGCCCAAGCAAAATATTGTCCTGGTTGAGTTTCCGGTTGGTACATTACTGTGTACTCACCATTGTAATTAGCACAGGTAAAACGAGTCGCACTGGTGATTGGTGATGATGAAGATGAAGTGCTTGTGGTTGTTGTTGTTTTTGAGCTTGAGCGACCGTTTACTGAACGATTTATTGTTCTAGTTTCATTTCTTTGTATAGAAGTATTGCTTGGGGATGATGTTGTTGTGGATCTGGTATTTGTGGATCCAGTAGGTACGACAACCCGGTCAGATGAGCTATTAGATTGAGCTAGAGCTACTGCATTACCAAAAAATATTGATAAGCCTAAACTACCAAACAACAAAAATTGCCAGTTCTTTAATGACATGGATTGTCCTCCTACACAAAAATCATCAGGGAGCTTATAAGCATGGTGACGACAAATTTTGATATTTTGATTCAGTCTCCATCGACTAATTTACGTTTCTTTTTATTTTCGTCTCGACGCTTTTTTTTATCTTTTTTCTGATCTTCAAAATCTTTAATCGCTTGTTTGGCTTTTGCTTTAATTTCTTGATGATGTGCTACTCCTTCGTAAGCATAGCGGTTATAACCACTTTGAGAAATCAATTGCTCGAGATAGCGGACGCGTTTTTCACCAGAAGGATGGGAAGATAACCAAGCAGGAGGAGCATTTTTTTGCTCTTTTTTCATAGTTACCATTAAGTTACGTAAACCATCAGCAGCGTAGCCAGAAGCAACAATCAAACGGGTACCCAGTCTGTCTGCTTGTCTTTCCATATTACGGCTGTAATTGAAAGTAAGTATTTGACCGAATGTCCCTCCTAAAGGCAGATATTGAGTAATATTAGAAACTAAGTTTCCCTGGGTTACCAATTGAAACCCATGGGAAAGGACTACATGAGATAATTCATGACCAATTAAGCCAGCTAGTTCGGCTTCAGAATTAGTTTTAGCAATTGCTCCTGCATGGATAAACACTTTACCACCAGGTAAGGCAAAAGCATTAAGACTTTTTTCTGGAATTACAAAGAATTCATATTTGAATTCGTCGCGTCCTGCTACTTTAACAAGTTTTTGTCCGATCTCATTAACGTAATCAACAACAGCCTTATCTTCAACTAGATCGAGACGTTTTTTAGCTCGCTTAGCTACTGATTCACCGATAGATTTTTCACCCCTGAGTAATAACAAAGTTGAATCTAATGCTGAAAAGGGACCAAAAAGACTACCTGTGACAGCATAACCCAATGCACCAGTAATTACATTAGCGATCGCATTTCCACGAACTTCTCTTCTAATATGAGATTTGAAGCGTTTTAAATTCTTATCAGCAAGTTGTTTAAATTCTCGGGTTTGGGGATCTTGGGGGTTAAGAATTGCAAATTGACGCGCAGCTAATGAGGCTTCCATCCATTTTTTGGTTTCAGCTAAGGCTGTAACCCTTAATTTTACTAAATCGGCTCTATCTGGATAAAGGGATGTAGCTCTTTCTAGAACCTCTAATGCTTTCTTTTTTTGTCCATATTTTGTTAAAGATTCAGCATATTGTATATGACCCGGAATAAACTCGGGATTTTTTTCGACTAACAATTTCAAAGGTACTAATGTCTTAGTCCGTAGTTGACTAACGATACCTGCTTTCGCTTCACGCCAATATACTTTACCTGCTGGAGAAAGTTGGGTCGGATCGACAACTGGTTCTTTAGGTTTTTCACTATTGTCCGTATCGGTAAACGCTTCTTTAGCTTCCCGATACAATTTTTCTGCTGCTGCAATATTCCCAGCAAGATAAAGCCGATCAGCTTCGATCAATTTTTGTTGGCGTGCAATTTCTAAAGGACTAAGTTTAGGTTCCTCTAATTCTTGCCAATTTTTATTGTTATCTTCATCAGGTTTTTTATTATCGTTTGCATACGGTTCGGGTTTTTGCTGTTCACTTATTTCCGGCTTTGAATCCTCCGGTTTTTTCTCTGCCCCACTTTCTTCATTGTGATTTTCACTTGTATTAATAATAACAGATGACTCTCCTGCAACCAAGTGTAAACTCGGTGGAGAAAAAATAATAGCAACAGAGGTAGCAAAAGAAATTAAAATCCAATTAGCAGCTAAAATTAGAGATTTCCATCTAAGTTTCATGGTGTGAATTCACCTATGTAACAAACATTGTATCCAATGTATTAGGAAACACTCTAATAAGACAGACTGCTTTTGCCGGACTCACAAAAATTTAATAAAAAATAGACTTAATCTAATCTAACATCAGGCTGATTCTGAAGGTTTTTGAGCTTCCTGGCATACTTTTCCTCAAAGTGAATTTACTCTTTGACCCAACTAGAAAAGTTTTTTAAGGTCGAATCATCAAAATCTTCAGGATTTGACGCAGAAGAAGATGGCGGCTTTGATGGTGATGGTGATGACTGACGAATAATGTTGTTATTTGTCTTGAGTGGACTGGTAGGCACAATTACTGGTTGAGTATAAATCTTGTAAACCTCTACTTCCCCTTCTAGGGTTGACGGTAATAAAGGGTTAGATGATTTATTGGCATTTCCTTCAAAAGTTGGGAGTGAAGAAGAATTTGGTAATGACTTATTTTTGCTTTCAATTGCCGGTGTAGCAGGAGAATCTGGTAATCCTTTACTGTTTTCCGAAGTTGAAGAAGAATCATTTTTGGGCTTACTATCCTTCTCGATCGCAGGCGTCGGAGGAGAATCAGGTTCCGACTTACCACTATCATCAGCCTTATTCTCAGGAGATGCTTTGGGTGTTTCTGAACTACTTTTATCTTCGGTTTTTGGTTGATTCACCGAACCAGAATCGAGACCAAAGTCAGGTAAAATTGATGGTGTCAAGGACGGTTTCAGAGTTGGATCTTCGGTATTTACATCCTCAGTTAGATCCGGAGAAATGTTTGATTCTTTGGAATCGCCACCGCCAGAAAGTACTTTTTCTGGATTTAGAGGTTTAGAGGAATTGGTAGGAAAATCAAAACTCCTTTCATATTCCTTAGAGCTAATAGGTGGTTGTGTTGGCGGAGTTGTCGCTGGTTCATCAAATTTTAGTAAACCCGACGGAGACGAAATATCAATTTTTCCTTTGTTCTCAAATTCTTTTGGAGGAACGAATGGTTTAGGATTGCTATCTTGAATTGGGGAAGGGGAAGGTGAAGTTTTTGGTTTATTACTACTATCCTCCAGTGTCTTCACATTGTCATTTCCTGGAGCAGGATTATTGGGAAGAAGACTTGCACCAAAAAATGTCAACGCCAAACCACCTCCCAATAAACTTAACAAACCAACAACTTTAACAACTTGCGGATATGACAAATTTTCCAACGGCATCTGCCGTCGAATTTCCCTGTCTGTGTTTGTAAGTAAGTGTTGTGGCGGTCCCGGCATAGGTGAAAGTAGCGCTTGCAAAGCTTCGCCAGCAGTTTGATAGCGTTGGCTGAAATTACAGCGCACCATATTTGTCAAAACCTGAGCCATTTTTTGACTGACATTCGACTCTTGCAGCCACATTACTTCTCCACTAGCAGGATCTAAAGGTAAACCACGTGGGGGCTTACCTGTTAATGCTTGAATGCCAATCATTCCCACTGCATAAACATCACTACACAGTCTGGGCTTACCATTCGCCTGTTCGCTGGGCATATAACCGGGAGTACCAATCACCAGTGTGGAATTGACCTCTCCGTCATAAGTTGTTGCTAATCCTTTAATTTCCTTTACTGCGCCAAAATCAATTAGCACTATTTTGCCGTCTTGACGACGACGCATAATATTCCGCAGTTTGATATCCCGGTGTATCACATTTTGTTCGTGAACAAATGCTAACACTTCTAGGATTTCTTGCAGTAGCTTGGCTACTGCAGCTTCACTCATCTGCTTGCGCGATTTGATTTCTTTGGTTAAGTCATGACCATCAATATATTCCTGTACTAAATAGAACTCATTATTTTCTTCAAAATGACCAAACAATTGGGGTATTTGACTGTGACCTTTGCTCAGACGATATAAAACCTTAGCTTCTTGGTCAAACAGTCTTTTGGCAATTTGTAAAACCGTGGGATTGGATTTTTGAGCCTTAAGGTGTTTTACAACGCACTTTGGGCTACCAGGTAAATCGATATCTACCGCCAGATAGGTATCACCAAATCCGCCGCTTCCCAACAGTTTGAGGATTTTGTAGCGATTCCGGAGAACTGTGCCGATGTGCATCAGGTTGACCTGTCAGCAAATAGAATGCCCTTAATTTTCATATAAAAGTCCCCCATTGAAGTTCTCCCCTGACAATTTCTTAAAATTTTAAATGACATATTATGCCTTATAAACTCTAAGCTTGTCTTTGATTGGGTATATCTATGAAAGCCTTATGTACTGGAGACTCCTGTTAATTCTACACTTTTTGCGCCCAAAAAGTGTAAGGGTTAATCTTCATTAGAAAAATTACTACTCCACACGAAAGAATTAAAGTATATTTTATTACTATAAAATACAGTCATAGATTTTGAGGGATTGGCTTTTGTCTCAATTCTAGAAAATTTTGTTACTTTAAGCTTCAACCTAAAAATTAGATAAAATACTTCATAATGCATAAATAATAAGGGAAAATTGATTATCTATCCTCAAAATATAGCTCCAATCACTGGTAACAATAGAGGCATTGTGTACGGTATAAAATATAGGCTTAAAGTGTTGCTTTCAGATCGGTTTTCTTTTATTTGAAATGGATAAACACTTGGTTTTAGAGTGATAAATTACTCAGTAAAAAAATATTTTTTAAGCACAAACAGCTAGGCTAAAAAAAAATAAATATTGCATTATTTTCAATTGTTAGCAGCTTAATTCCTGTTAATACAGGTATTTTTCAGTTTGGAAAGCTTAAAAACTTATCAAAAGAACTCTAAAAATTTTCTGACTTTATTTTGACCAAGGAATATTGTCTATGAATTGCATTTGATAATTTTTATGTAGACAAGTTTAATATTTGTGCGATTGGGTACTGGTATTACTCCAAGTATGAATGGGGTTTAGGAACTGGGAACTTATTAATCAGAAGCTGTACAGAACCCAATCCCTAGTTCCTAATTACTCATAACTGCATCCAATAATTTACTCGCACCAAAACGAACAGGATCGATACAAGGTCTTCCAGTTTCTTGCTCTACTTGTGCGATCGCAGATTTTGCAGCAGATTCTTCTAAGGGAGCAGTATTAAGTGCAATCCCTGCTACTACTACTTTTTTAAACGCACCAGCAGCACCAGCTATTGTTTCATATAGTTCGATAACTTCTGATAAAGGTGGAATGGGAAAACGATCGAGTACATGGGTTTGTCCAAAACGATGTACTAAAATCATGTGGGTTGCCTGAGAACCTCGGAGCAAAGGCAATGTTGCTGTGGAACCTGGATGCAACAAAGAACCTTGTCCTTCAATATGCAAAATGTCGTAGTTATCGCCAAAGCGTAGTACCATCTGCTCTACAGCACCGGCAGCAAAATCAACTCTTACTGCATCTAATGCGACTCCATCACCTTCCAACATCAAACCAGTTTGACCCGTAGCCAAAAATTTAGAACGCATTCCTCGCAGTCGCGAAGCCCAATGTAACTCCAAAGAAGTTGACATTTTACCTGCAGCCATATCGGTACCGACAGTTAACACTCGCCTACAGGAAAGATTGCGGGCTGCACCACTAGCTATATCTAAATTTGCTGGTTCTTTTCTTACATCCCAAATCAATTGTCCTGGCTGGAGTTGTTTTTTTAATTCTGGTATTGTTGCCAATGGAGTATGTAAACCATTGACTAAAGACATTCCCGCAGCTAAAGCTTCTTTGATCTCGCGCCAGTAGTCATCTGGTAAAGCTCCACCTTTCGGAGCAATACCAATAGCTAAAACCTGAGGTTTATATTGTAAAGAATCGGCAAGAGACGAAACTATTGGTACATCACGCTTGATACCAGTCAATTCCGTTAAAGATTTTCCCGCACAATCGCGGTCAATTGCTGCAACAATAGGGGCTTCACTGTATCGCAAAAGTGACAGACCGGTTTTCCCGCTATCGCCACAAATTCCCCCGTGTAACAAAACCACTACCCGTTGATTAAGCGCTAGACGCACTGTACTGTACCCCCAAGCCTGGTAAATTATTTGGTAAAATTCTGCCTTCTTGGATTGATGCACCTTCAAAAGGATCGTCAATTAAATTCAGGTGACTATCTAAGTCCAGGTAATCTGCTAATGGTGCAAGCTGTGCAGCTGCTGTATTAGCCAATGTGCTATCCGAATAGCAACCAAACATTACTTGTAAACCATAAGCACGTGCGGTATGTACCATCCGCATAGCCTCAGTTAGTCCTCCCGATTTCATCAATTTAATATTGATCCCATCTACCGAGCTTGCCAATTTAGGAATATCTTTACTGTCAAAACAACTTTCATCGACAAATATCGGTAAAGGTGAATTTTTTCGCAGTTCGACTAATTTGTTTTCTTCCCCTTTTGCTAAAGGTTGTTCCACATATTTAACACCCAAATCTGCTAGCCAACAGCACATGTAAGAAGCATTTGTCAAGTTCCAACCTCCGTTAGCATCGACATACAAATCTAAATTTGGTGCTTCGTCTTTAACTGCTGTTAGCATTTTTCGGTCGGCTTCAACACCCTCCGGACTACCCAGCTTAACTTTTAGAACTTTGACATTGGTAAATTCCAACCAATCACGGGTTCTTGCTTTTGCTCCTTCAGGAGAATTAATACCAATTGTGACAGAAGTTGGGACAATTTTATTACAATCTAATCCCCATATTTGCCACAAAGGTAGTCCAATTTTTTTACCCAGCCAATCATATAATGCTACATCCAATGCGGAGCGTGCAGACGAAGGTGTATTAGTAGCAATTAAAACTTGCTCTATTTGCTGTCGCTGCAAAGGATGAAATATTTCTATTTGGGGTGTAATCTGTTTTAATGATTCGAGAATCATTTCAGTTGATTGACTTTTATCTCCTACTCCAAATGGTGAACACTCTCCCCAACCCTCAATTCCATCTTGAGATATTTTTACCCAAATATTACTAGTTTTAGCAGTAGTCCCACGACTAATTCTTAAAGGGAAGCGTTTATGTACTGTAAATATTTGAACTTGTATTTCCATTATTTTACGTATAATTAAATTTAATATTAACCCTGAGAATAAGACATAAATTAAGTCATATTTAATTCTCAATTACTAATAATAGTTGACAGATACCAGTTGATAACTGACAGATGACAAATCCAAAGATTACAGATCTACAAATTACAAATCTACAAATTACAAATCTAAAGAAATGGGAATTATTAGAATCGAATATGGTTTTGGATCATCCCTACTGTAAGGTAAGGCGAGACGAAATCCAGTTACCGAATAGGAAAATAATCGACGATTTTTTTGTGCATATTAAGCCAGATGTTGCTTTAGTTTTAGCAATTACTGAAGATCGAGAAATAGTATTTGTTAGGCAATATCGGCATGCAATGGGCGATTTTTTCATCGAATTACCAGCTGGAGGTTTCGACGCCACAAAAGAAACTCCAGAAGTCGCTGCAATGAGGGAATTAACTGAGGAAACTGGTTATTCTGTCAATAATATGCAAAAAATCGCAACACTCCACGACCGACCGAGTAAGGATACAAATAAAACACATTTATTTTTGGCGGAAAATGCGATTGCAGATCGTCAGCAAAATTTAGACCCGACCGAAGAAATTGAAGTGTTATTGATTCCGGTGGATTCAGTTTTAGAGAAAATCAATTCTGGGGAGATTTCCGTGATGGGAACCGTTACGGCGTTGTTATTGGGTTTAAATTTTTTGAAATGAGTCAAAATTACTACTAGTTATCAAGCTATATGTTCTGCGACACTTAACTTTTATCCTCTGGATGCAGAATAAAAATCAGATGTAACCGATCAAAGTCCCCCTTTCTAAGGGGTATTTAGGGGGATCTAAAAAGTTTTGCTTATAACTAACTGTTAATTAGCCACCTTTCTAAGGTGGATTTAGAGGGACCCCAATTTTGGAAACAAAGAAAATCAACACAAACCCCTAATGGTACAGAAAACCGAATTTAGGTTTAACGATATTAAGCATTACCAAGAAATATTAACTATTTGTGCGAAATTTCATTGGGAAGTGAAATTTTTTGATAATAGTCACAGGAGTATTTTGAATCGCTACTAAATAACAGGAGAAAAGCAGTTGTTGACATCGAACTTACTTGCAGCAGCTACCGCCCCTTTGCATTGGAGTCCGACAGTTGGCGCAATCATGATTATCTGCAACATCATTGCGATCGCGTTTGCTAAATTTAAAGTCACCTATCCCAAAACAGGTCCAGAATTGCCTTCACCCAATTTCTTCGGTGGTTTTGGTTTACCTGGACTTTTGGCGACTACATCCTTCGGTCACGTTTTAGGAGCAGGAGTAATTTTAGGTTTGCACAACCTTGGTAATATATAAAACCTTTGTAATCTAAAATTTTAGATTTTGTAATTTAAATATATTGACATCAAAGCCGGAGAAAGATTTTTCTCTCTGGCTTTTTTTGTTTGAGAATAGAGCATAGGGTATTGGAAGCGACAGGTAACAAATAAGAATAATCTGTTCCCCATTAGTTATTTGTGATTTGTCATCTGTTAACTGAGAACTAATGTCTCAATGGGTCTAAAATGCCTTATGGTGAGCGAAAAAAAATCGACTGAATTATGACAAATCAAACCCCAATTCCTGTTGTTGTGATTGGTGCTGCGGGCAAAATGGGTCTTGAGGTGATTAAAGCCGTAGCACAAGCTGAAGATATGAATTTGGTTGGTGCAATTGACAGAAACCCCGAACATCAAGATAAAGATGTTGGAGAACTGGCGGGTCTAAGTGAACCTTTAGAAGTACCTATCACGAATCAAATGGAATCAATGCTAGCTTTTGCATGCCAAGAAAAGCAGCCAGGGGTAATGGTAGACTTTACTCATCCCGATTCGGTTTATGATAATGTTCGCAGTGCGATCGCTTATGGCATTCGTCCAGTTATTGGTACAACTGGCTTAAGTGGGACACAAATTCAAGAACTAGCAGATTTTGCTGAAAAAGCCAGTACTGGATGTCTGATTATTCCTAATTTTTCCATTGGGATGGTTCTATTACAACAAGCTGCAGTCGCTGCTTCCCAGTATTTCGATCATGTAGAAATCATTGAATTGCATCATAATCAAAAAGCAGAAGCTCCCAGTGGTACGGCAATTAAAACAGCCCAAATGTTAGCGGAGATGGGTAAAACTTTTAACCCTGCAGCCGTAGAAGAAACAGAAATACTGGATGGAGCAAGGGGAAGTCAAGCCGATGAAGGCATTAGAATTCATAGCGTCCGTTTGCCAGGATTAATTGCTCACCAAGAAGTTATTTTTGGTGCCGCCGGTCAACTTTATACTTTACGCCATGACACCAGCGATCGAGCTTGCTATATGCCGGGAGTATTACTAGCAATTCGTAAGGTGCTTCAGCTAAAGTCGTTAGTATATGGATTAGAAAAGATACTTTAAAAATCAGTACTCAGCCAAAATGTTAGTGCCCCTGACTCGCGAAAAATTCGACCAACTCATACCCTTAATTGCTACTGGTCCCCAGTACAAATATTACTGGGGTAAATTTCCTGATTTTTTGCAACGGCTATTAATATCAGTTGTTGCAGCAGCTATAGTTTTATTACTTAAAGTCATTTTGCACCTAGATTTTGGTCCAATTATCTTTTTTCTGGGGCTGATTGGTGCACTATATTGGCTGTGGGGACCAGTTTTTTGGGCGAGTCTACAGAATTCTAAATGCCGACGGTATAAATATGTCGGCTTTTTTCGAGGTCGGGTGCTGGATTATTGGATGACCGAACAGTTAATTGGCAAACAAGAAACTGTTAATGATAGGGGCGATCTAGTAATTGTTGAAAATCGTGAAAAAACAATTAACTTAGAAATTGGCGATCAAAGTGGCTTCACCGCTGAATTCAGTGCACCATTACGCGTTTCCCACAAAGCCATTAATACTGGTCAAATTGCGGAAATGTTAGTTTTTTCCAATCGTCCCGATTTGAGTCGGATTGAAGAAATTAGCGATATCTATATACCCAGTCGCGAACTCTGGATCAGTGATTATCCGTGGATACGAAGAGATTTTTTTACTAGTGTTAGTCATCGCATCGGTAGAGAAGGAAGAAGAAACACAAGAAGATCGAATTACAGATATTCCGATGATAGATATTCCGATGATAGATATCCTGGTGAAAAATATTCGGATGATAGGTATTCGGATGACAGGCACTCAGATGATAGGTATTCAGATGACCGGTATTCAGATGACAGATACATTGAACCTCGTCGCCGTCCCCCAGCAAGAGATTATGACGATGATTGGTAATGGGTAATGTGGGTAATGGTAATTGCTTAAGATTTTATTATCAATGCCCAATGCTCTTTAACTTTTCCCATAAGCTTGCCAAGCTAAATCTACTAGTCCATCAACGATAGCCGCAGCAACAACAGCATTACCTTTATTGCTACCAATGGTAATATAAGGAATAACAGAATCTTTTAAGCTTTCTTTTGCTCCTTCTAAATTCAGAAATCCGGCAGGAGTAGCAATTACCAAAGCAGGCTTAATTTCTTCCGCTTCAATTAGATCAACAATTGTGCTAAGAGCGGTTTGTGCTTGACCTATGACAAAAATTCCTTCGATATATTGTTTGGCTAAGCTTTCCATTCCCCAAGCTGCATTAGTTTTAGATTTTTGAGGTCTGGTTAACGCCTCCATACCACAATAAACAGGGTTGGCAAAGGTATTTTGAATACTTTGGGCAATCCCCACCCTTACCATTGGAACATCTACAATTATTGTGGTACGTGCTGCTAAGGCTGCAGCGGCTGATTGTAAAGCACGTTCGGAAAAGCGAATCAAAGATTTATACTCAAAGTCAGCTGTGGCATAAATTACTCGCCGCACAATTTCATATTCTGCAGGGGAAAAAACATTTTGGCCAATCTCACGGTCAATTATTGTCAAACTTTGAGCATCAATTGAATGCCATTCCATCACCAGCCTCACTTGCAAATGCTGTTTTTGTCCCTTGGAGAACAATTAATAATAACAGCTTTGAATTGTTAATTGGTATACGCCCGCACCGCCTTAGCGGTGTTAACAAAGTGTGGGGTCAGTTATGTCGTAGTTGTTAATTGGAATTGGTAATCGGTAATTTACCTTACATTCCAAAATTCTTCCCTATTTCCGTGTTTGATTTATTCACGGAATTTTTCATGACCAATGTTGATGTAGAGACGTAGCATGCTACGTCTTTATAAATACCCTGAATTTTTATTTATGTATGGTGATTCTCTCCTATCTCTTTTCCCTACTTATGTTTCCGCACCTGGTGACTGACTGAAAATCGGAGATAGGTAGGCGACTAAAACCCCAATGAGAAAACCAGAAATATTACGAACTAGTGGTAACCAATCATTCGTTCGGGTCACTACCGGACCTATACCAAAAGCAACAAATAAAATCCCCCATAAAGGAGAAAATATTAAAGCCCATTGCCAAGCAAAAATTTGTCCTTTTTGACGGGGTTGAGCAGCAAAACCACATATTACTCCGCCAATTACCGAACTAATTAAAGTTAAAATCCACTGTTCTCTCGGTAATCCGGGTACAACATTACAGCCTCCTTGACTCAGACAACTTTCAACCGTTCTCACAGCTTTGAGAAGAGCTTGGTCTTCTCCTTCTTCGCGTACAAAGTATAAATTCCCA
>JAAUYD010166005.1_pt1 | contig 21503 bp, 16 predicted proteins | sample 7278101 | NCBI WGS metagenome assembly JAAUYD01 (sample SAMN14350128, study PRJNA611818) | marine sediment metagenome | isolation source: surface marine sediment (0.6m) | place: French Polynesia: Moorea | collected 2018-08
CCTGCCGCCAGGTGGGCCTGCTCGTGGGCTTTGACCTCGGCGTCACGCTGTTTGAGGTCGCGGACCTGCGCCGCCTTCTGGCTATCCGAGGTCGCCGCATCTTTTCGACCGTCTGCCGCCGCCCCATCTTCTTGGCCCTGGGGTGCTCCCAGCGGCGGCGTCACGTCAGCGGGTGCGGCGGGCATTTGGGGCAATGGGCCGATGCGGGGTCCGACTGCCGGCAGCTCGTTCGGCTCGTTACTGCGCTCGCCAAGGCTGACCCGGTCCTCGGGCAGGGGCAGCTTCCCGGTCGGCGAGGGTGATCGCGACGGCCGCTCCTGGGCCTCTCGGTGCGCGTCTTCACGTCCGCCTACCGGATGGATGCCATGGGGGGCCTCGGGGCCCCGAATCTCGGGTCTCTCTGCGATCAAGGGTGCGCTCTTTCTGCCGTCGTTGGCGAACGAAAAGTCGATTATCTAAAGGATCGGCAGAAAGCGGACCGGACTTTAGGGCGCCTTGTGACCCGGCCGCACACCTCATCCAAACCCGGCATTTTGCAGCGGGCCCGCCGTAAACGGGGCCCCGCAGCCTGCGGGGTCCCTTCCGCTATGGCGCTATTCAAACGCGGCGCAGGCGGCTGCCACGGCGCTGTCGATACTCAGGACGCTGGTATTGAGCACCATGTCGTAGTTCATGGGATCGGCGATATTGGCGTTGAAGTATTTGCGAACAAAGGCCTTGCGGTCGGCATCGGTGCGGGTGACCCGACGGCGGGCCTCCTCTATTTTGAGATCGTGGGTGTGCGCCACGCTCTGAACGCGGAAATCGAGGGGTGCCACCACACGGATGCGAAAGCGCCGGTCGGCCGGCAGGATGAAATTGGCCCCCCGCCCGACCAGAACGGCTTTGCCATGGCGGCTGATGGCGCCGACCACCTTGATCAGATGGCGGGCATATTCGTCGGGCCACAGATGGCGTTCGTTGACCAGGGCCGCCATCCAGTCTTCGAGCATGTTGAGCCCCCTCTCATCCAAGGTGGCCAACACCTGGGTACCCACCTTGGCGCTGGACGCCATGGCGTGCAGTACCTCCTGATGGAAGAGGTCCAGGCCCAGGCGCTCGGCGATGCCCTGGGCCACGAGCCGTCCGCCCGATCCGGGCTCCCGGCTGAGGGTGATCACCGGTCGCGGCGGCGGCGCTTCCTTTTTGGCGGCCTGGGTGAGATTCCACTTGCGGACCTGCTCGTCGATGAGCTGGTGAATGGGGCGGGTCTTGGTTTGCATGACGACCTCCTCTCATGCCGCCGGAGCGTTCCCGTATTCCAGGGACAGACCCCGAAACCCAGGAAGTGGTCCAGGCAGGCGTTGGGGCGCCGGCATTCAGGAGACGAAGGCGGAGGATTGGCAGTTGGGGTCGACAGATCGGGAGAGCGCTTCGGTCGCGTGGCAAGTCTAGGGATACGCACAGGCGCTTGCGGCGGCGGCAGTGTCGGACGCGGTGGTGCGGCAGGTTCGTGCTCGGCGCGTCAGGGGACCTTGATGTCGATTGCCTCTTCTCATCCTAGGTCAGGCCCGGCGGCCTTGTCAAGGCGCCGCAGCGGGGTCGGCCGTCGCCTTGGCGGGGGGGATGCGGCTTGCCAGCGCCTCGGCCAGGCGGGGCAGACATCCGCTGTAGAAATGGTCGCAATCCGCGATCACGCTCAACAATTCTTCCGCCTGCCAACGCGCCAGAAGGGCGCGTACCTGGGGCAGGGGGGCGATGTCGTCCCGCGTACCGGCGACCACGGCGGTCAGCGCCGGCGGCGCTGAAAGCGCATCGAAGGAGATGAAGCCCACCGGCGGGGCGACAAGGTAGAGGGGCGCGCCATCGAGATGTCCCTCAACGGCCGCGCCGGCGGCCACCCAGCCGCCAAAGGAGTAGCCCGCCACACAGGCCGCCGCCGCGCTTTGCTGCCGCGCCCATTTCAAGGCCGCGGCCAGGTCCTGGCGCTCGCCGGGACCATCGTCGTAGCGGCCCTCGCTGCCACCGGTGCCGCGAAAGTTGAAGCGCAGAGTGGCGTATCCCTTGCTGGCAAAGCTGTCGGCGATGGTGGCCACCACCGGGTTGTGCATATCGCCCCCGTAAAGGGGGTGGGGATGGGCCACCACCACCGCCTGGCCGGTCGGGCCCGGCCGCCAGAGGCCCTCCAGCAGCAGGGAACCCGACTGAAACTGAATCCGTTTTTCCATCGACCGTCGTCTCGCTTGGTGGGCGCCGCCTGGGTCAGTTCAGGTTGAACCGCTGCGGCAGGTCGTTGTCGATCACATACATGCAGATCGCCTGGGCGCCGCTCTCGTTGTAGCGATACTTGCGGCCCAGGTTTTCCATCAGGTAGGTGACGTCGTCGCGGATCTTCTTGTCGTAGGTCTTGAAATCTTCCTTGCCGAAATCCTTGATGGCGCGGCGGAAGTTCTCATTGTCGAGGAAGGGGTCGAGGACCTTCTCCTTGAGGTTGTGCACATAGCGCTCGTGGAGCGTGTCGAAGAGCTCGGTGGCGGTGAGGGGCTTGTCCTCCACCATGATCTCCTGGGTAAGGGTCTTGGAGGCGTACTCCTTCTGCACCCCCTGGCGCAGGTCCATGCGCTCGTCGCGCGAGCTGTCGTTGCCCAGGACGCGTTTTTCGAAGGCGCTCAGATACTCATCGGTGATCTCCAGTCGCTCCCCGGTGTAGGTGCAGGTCTCCACCGCGCCCAGCTCGAAGTTGACGGCGAAGATGTAGTTCTGGATCTCGGTGGCGATCTGCTCCTCGTTGTAGTAGTAGAGCGACTCCTTGACCTCCTGGAGGATGGAGTAGTCGTACAACTGGAGCAGGGAGTCCAGAAACCCGTCGGGGATGCTGGCCTTGAGCTCTTTGCGGGAGTGAAAGAACTTGCACAGCATGCCCATGTCGATATATTTGCCGCTCTTGGCGTAGGAGGAGTAGAAGTCATTGAAGATCTTGAGGGAATCGCGCCCCGAGATGCCGTGCTTGCCCTCGGTTTCCGACTCCCCGATGATGCGGCGGCGGCGCTTGGCCGTGAGGCGCTTGCGGTCCTCCTCGGTGAGCCAGACGGGGATGTGGCCGGTGTAGATCTCCATTTTGAGCAGCTGCAGGTTTTTGTCGCAGTAGCTGGTGTATTTATCGGGCTCGCGGATCCACTCGAGGAGCGCTTCGGAGCGGATGTTCATGCGCGAGGCGATAATGACCCGGGCGAAATTGTGCAGCACGCGGGGCAGAAAGCTGTCTTCGATGTGGCGGCCGAAGGTGTTGCGGTAGATCTCCACTTCGGTCTGCAGATCGAGCACGTATGGGATGTTGATGTAGACGATCCGGTCACCAAAGGATTGAAAATTCTGAATATTCTTCTTGTCCTCAGGATTCATCAGGGCGAGGAAGAGGGAATTGACGTTCTCCTCGATATCCTCCACCTTGTGAACGCCCTCGCTGATGATGTTGTGCAGCTCGATGAGCCGCTCGATATTGTGGGACTTGATGTCCATGAGGGCGTAGATGCCGTTGTTGGTCTTGGCGTAGCGCGAGAAGAGATAGTGCACCCGGTTGCTGTCGCGAAACAGGGTGTTGACGCGCCGCTGGAGCATCTCGTTGCTGAGGATGACCTCCTTCGACGGTCGATCGCCGGGATTGAAGACGCTGATCCCGCGGCCCAGGCGACGATTGAAGTTGTAAGGCCGGGCGTAGATCATATCGAGAACCCGGCGCGGGTCCCTGAGCTGGCGCATCAGGGAGATGAAGAGGGAGCTGCAGATGGTGCATGGCTTGTCGCGAAAGAGCCACTCGAAGGCCTTGTCGGTGAACAGGGTCCACTTGAACTCGTCGTTGGCGAAAAGGTCGTCGAAAAAGTCCCGCCGATGGCGCTTGGGGATCATCAAGAGGGGATTGTCGTGGCTGGGGCAGGGCAGTTCGATGTAGTTCTCGCTGGCGGCCGTCTCCTTGCTGCGGCTGCGCAGGGCTTCGTACTGCTCCTGGTTGGGTTCTTTCTGCAGTTGCAGCAGCCGCTCCAGGATCGCCACCGTCTCGTTGGTGGGCGCCTCGTTGAGCTGGTTGGGGGTGATGCGCCAGACGGTCTCATAGCGCAGCCCGTTGTCGGTATTGGCGTACTCCTCAAATTTGCGCAGCAGGTTGTTGAGAAAGGTGCTCTTGCCGCAGCCGTGCGGCCCATCGAAAATATAGATCTTGTTCTGCTGGGCGCCCAGCCGCAGGGCCTCGACATGCTTGATGAGGCGGTTGGCGAACAGGCGGTCGGCGAAGAAGGGATTGTCCGAACCCTCCACAAAGAGCTTGCTGCAATCATAGTTGACGAATTTGATCGATTCGGGGTCGTCGGGGTACTCGTCGACGCCCTCCCCCACGTAGGTCTTCATCAGGTCGTGAAAGACCTGAAAGACGTTGCGGATCATCGTCTCCGGCTGGGCCACCGTCATCTCCAGGAAGGCCGTGAAGGGAATCGGCCGGTGCTGGTCGACATTGACGATGTGGTGGCTGATATTCTCTAACGCTTTTTCAATCGTTTCCATCGCATCGCTTCTTCCGTGGTTGCGTTCAAGCGTCGTTGGTCCCGCTGCCGATTCGCATCAGGCAATTCCTGGGGGCGCGCTTCGGGGCGCCGGCTCCGGCCGTCACAACTTCTCTTTGGTGAGTTGGCGATCCTCCATGGTGTAGACCACCCGCTGCCACTTGATCTCCCGCTTGCGGGGCCGGTCCGTCGTCGGCGCCGGCAGGCCGGGGATGCTCGGCCGGCTGGGCGGCGCCACCCGCGAGACCACCTCGGTGGTTTCCAGCTTCACAGGGGCGCCCCAGAGAAATTCGATGCCCAGCATCGTGTTGGGAATGAACTCCTTGAGCAGGGGTTTGCCCTCGAAATGGTGGGTCAGGTAGAGCACGCCGTTATTGCTCTTGGTGTGGTCGATCTCGATGTGGGGCGGGTGGTAGAGCGACTCGAGGATCATCTTGCGGTAGTCGGCCGCTTTGCGGCTCTTGACGTAGTACTCCCACACCATGCGCTCCTCATTGAGACGCTTGCCGGCCACAAAGAGGTCGTTTTTGGTAACGAAATCCTGATCCAGAAAGGTGTTGAGGAAGGTGAAGTCGCTGAGATTTTCCCGGATGTCGAAAATGAAGGCCTTGCCGGCATTCAGCTTGCGGTCGTAGTCCTTGCGGACGCGGATGTCCTGGTTGCGCTGAAAATCGTAGCTGTATTTCCCCTTGTCGCCCATCTCCTCCAGGAAGTAGAACATGCGCATGCCCAGGGCGTAGGGGTTGAGACCCACCCGAGGCATGGCGGTCACCCCCGCGTTGACCCGTGCGAAATCCACCTCGTGGCCGTTGATGCGGTTGTCGCTGAGGAAGAGGGTTTCGTGCCAGTAGCTGGCCCAGCCCTCGTTCATGATCTTGGTGCGGATCTGGGGCTGAAAGAAGAGGGCGGTCTTGCGGATTACATGGAGGATGCTGAGGATCCACTGGTTCTCCTCTTTGGCCAGAAAATCGGAGTTCTCCACAATGAATTGGTAGAGGTCCAGCCGCACCTTGGGCTTCTTCTCGATATGCTTGCGATAGAGGGCGTTGAATTCGGGGTGGCGGCGGTCCACCTCGCTGAAGAAGGCATCCTCGCAGAGAGCCTCATCCCCCAGCTGACACTGATTGAAGCGCTCAATCTCCTTGATGTAATTGCTGGTATTGACGTGCTTGATCTGCTGCAGAAAGATGTCGAAATAGTAGTCCACCCGCTTGGAGTGGCTCAGCGGCGGTGGCGGATTGAGGCGCGACAGCTCCCCGAAATAGCCCACCAGGTTGTCGATGCCGCGGGCGAATTCGATCACGTAATCCACCCAACGGCCCTTCTCGGAACGCAGCTTGGCGATGACGCGCTTGTCGCTCAGGGCCTCGCCGGCGAAGTCGTAGTCCCAGGTGTGGCGGAAATAGAGGTTGTTCTGGAAAAAATCGATGTGGCCCAGGACGTGGTAGAAGATCATCACGTTGAGCCAGTCGGGGTTGTTGTCGTTGTAGAAGGAGATCGCCGGCCGGGTGTTGATCACCGTTTCGTAAGGGTTGCTGGGATAGAGCTCGTACTTGCCCTTGCCCTTCATCACCTCGACGTCGTGTACCCAGTAATCGTACAATGTGGGGATCATGATCTTGGGGGAGAGCTCGAGCAGGTCGCGGTTGGTGACGATGTACTCGAGGCTCTCATCCTCGAACCGCAGGCCCTGGTCCCAGGCGCGCTGCTTGCAGCCTTCCATGATCCGCTTGGTGTGTTGATCGATCAGTTCCATGGTGGTCGGCCTTTTCCGAATGCGGGTGGCTCACGCCGATCGGCGTGACGAAGGCGTCACGGTGGACGCCCTCACTCGCTGATGAGGTTGCGGATCCCTTCGATGATGCGGGACTCGTCGGAGTCCTCCTGCATGACGTCCATCCGCAGGGTGGTGCTGGCGCTCTCCAACAGGTCCGACTTCGCGACGTATCGCTCCACCTCCGATTTCGTGGTGCTGGTGCTGCCGTGCTGCACCACCGTGATGCCCACCCGGGAGGCGTAGGCCAGGATCTTCTTCAGCTCGGGGATCGCCTCTTTACCCTCGGTGTCCCAGTCATCGCCGTCGGTGCCGTGAAACACATAGATATTGTAGTCGTTGGCCAGCGATTCGGTCTCCACTATCTCGTTCACCAGGCGGTAGGCCGAGGAGACCTGGGTGCCGCCGGCCACCTTGAGGTTGTAGTAGGCGGCGAAATCGGGCACCTCTTTGGCGCTGGTGTCGTGCAGTACGAACCGGGATTCGACCTGGTTGGCGTACTGATAGCTCAGCCAGCTGTAGATCAGGACATGCTGGGCCACCACCAGCTCGGTGCACTTGCCCGCCATGGAGCCGGAGTAGTCGCGCACGAAGAAGACCATCGCCTGGCTCTCGTAGTCCTTTTCGCGGGAGAGGATGCGGTAAATCTTGTCCTGCGGCGAGATGAGGAAGGTGGAGGGGTCTATCGAGCGCTCTGCCGGTTGGCCGGCGATATTGCCCAACGAGATATTGGTCTCCACGATTCTGCGCAGGGTGGCCTTCTTGTCCAGCACCTGGCCGAAGCCGGGATTCTTGTCGGTGAGATCATAGGTGTAGCGGGTCAGCGAGCGCTTCTTGCCCTTGTCCTTGAGATTGGGCAGCTCGAACTGCTCGGTGAGGATTTTGCCCAGGTCGTAGGCCGAGGACTCCATCTCGTGCTCGCCCCCCTCTCCCTGGCCGGGGCCGCCCCCGCCCTGCTGTTCCGGGCGCACCGGCTGCTCGCCGATCACCTCGCCCTCCTCGCCCTGGCCGCTGCCGCCGGCCCCCTGCTCCTCCTCCTCCTCGGAGAAGTTGGGATCGTGAATGAATTTCTCCTCGGTCGTGCTGGGGACGACCACCACCTTGCCCTGGCCGGTCTTGCCCGGCTTGATCATTCTGCCCAGGCGGATCTTGCGGGGAAAGCCGTCCTTGGCCCGCAGCTTGTCGCGTTCCAGCAGCTCGTCGATGGAGCGGATGCGGTTGGCGTAGGAGGCCTTGGGCTCCGGGTTGTCCTGGAGGGCCAGCAAGTCGTGGTAATCGTAAATCCCCAGGTCGGCCAGCGCCAGTGTCGGGTCGACCGGCGTCTCCTGCGCCGGCACCGGATCCCCGTGGTCTTGGGGGCCCATCAGCTCCCGTCGCAGACGGGCCTCCCGCTGCGGGTCGAGCCCGGCCTGCAGGAGGGCGTCGAAGCGTTTTTGCAGTTCTCTCTTCATAGGGTCCGCCTTGCTTTGAACCGGCATTTTTCAGGTGGACGCATCAATTCTCGTCCTCCTGCGTACAAAAGTACTCGATCGTCTTCTGTGCGCAGGTGCGGCAATAGCCGAGTTTGCCCAGCATGGTCTCCACCATGCGGTCGTAAAGCTTCTGGTTCTCCTCGTTGGTGCGGTTGGCCAGGGCGCCGATGAGGCTGCCCGCGCCGGCGATATCCGACTTGAGGCGCACGTCGGTGACCGCCTTGACCAGCTCGAGGTTGTCCATGAAGTCGTAGTTGGGATCCACCGAGATTTTCTGCCCGTAGATCTTGCGAATCGACGTGCGAAAGGTTTCGCGCTGCTCCTCGGTTTTGAGCCCCAGGCGCTCCTCAACGCTCTTGACATACCGCTCGTCGATTTTCAGGGCCCGCAGCTCGCCGGTCTGGGGGTCCTTGTATTTCCACATCTTGTCCGGCCCGAGGTTCTCCGCGTCGATGCCGATGATCATGTTGACGTAGTTCATCACGTCTTTGCGGATCGCCAGCGGTTCGTCCATGTAGGCGTTGAACATCTCCGTCATGATGCGCTCGCGGTAGAGGCCCTTGGCGATTTTGACGTCTTCCAGATATTTGGTGCGGTCATTGGCCTCGCTGACGTAATCGAGGATGATGCGCTCCAGGGAGGTGTAGACGTCGTAAGCGAACATGCATTGGCCCTCATTGGTCTCCGAACCCTCCACGAGCAGCTGGATCGCGCGGCCCAGGTTGCGCTGCCCGAGCCCCCTCTGGCCGAAGCGCTTGGTGATATCGGGTTCCTGGTTGAGGGTGTCGATCACCTCGGCCAGGGTCTTGATGCTCTTCTCGCCGGCAACCTCGCCGGCGCCGAGTTTCATGGTTTCGATGGGCGTCAGCTTCTCGCTGGCCGGCAGTCGGGTGAGCACCACGGCCACCGAGGCGGCGTAGTTGAGGTTGGGGTCCTGGTGGAGATCGTCGCGGTTGATGGTCGTGCGGCTCTCGCTGCCGATGGCGTAGGCCGTCAACTGGCGCTGAAGCTTGTAGTTGGTGTTGTGGGAGACGTAGCAGATGCGGCAGCGGTCGACGATGGGGGCCTCCTCCTTCTCGGAGAGGAAGCGGTTGAACTCCGAATTGTTGCTGGTGGCCACGATGAGGGTGTCGATGGGCCACTTGTAGCCGTCGATCTCGATGCTGCGGTTCTGGATGACCCCCAGGTAGACCTGGACGAGGTCCTTCTTGTTCTTGTAGATCTCGTCGGAGAAGTGAATCCCGCCGCCGGCCACCCGCGCCAGCGCGCCACGGCGCAGATCGAAGCGGTAGGGGTTGTTGGTGTCGGGGATGTGCAGCAGCCGCTGGATCGACTCCTCGCCGAGCAGGTCCACCGCCGAGCTGGTGATCTTGTCCTTGGCCGGATACTTGCCGGTGACCGTGCCCAGGCTTTCGGTGAGGGGCACGGGGATGATCTCCACGTACTTGAGCATCTCGTCGATCTTGCCGTCCGTGTGGGCGCGGATATCGTTCCAGATATACCCGCTGCAGGCGCCCAGGGGGCGGTAGTCTTCGTAGAAGGTCTCGATCTCATCTTCTGTGAAGCCGAAGGTCTTGGCCAGATATTCCCGGGTTTCGTTGCGGTCGTCGAAGAGGTTCATGGCCAGGACCATGGGGTCCTCGTAGGTCTGGGACTCCACCGACTTGATGCGGCCGTACTCGCCGAACTGGTCCATGTTTTTAAAGCGGAAGGTGTATTTCCGGTTGCCGTCTTGGGAGAGAAACTGGCGGTAGCAGGCACAGAGGAACTCCACGAAAAAGGTCTTGCCGTTGCCCGGCTCGCCCACCAGCACGTAGGCCATCTCCTTGGAGCTGCCGCCTTCGGCCGCATCCTTCACGTAGGAGACGAAGCTGTTGATCTCGTCATACATGCCGATGACGTGCTTTCGCCCCTCCCTGAAGATACTGAAGTCGTAGGTGGTTTTCCCGTTTACGACCACTTTTTCGATGTTGTTTTCGAGCACCATGCGGGCCACCCCCTGGAAGGCGTTCTCGAAGCGGCGCTCCTCATTCTTGACGGCGGTGAGGTGGCTGGCCAGATCGGCATTGCTGTTGGCTGTCATGTTTTCCCCCACTTTTCGGCTAGAGTTTGCGGGACGCAAATATATTAGGATCGACCTGTTTCGATTTGACGGAGCTGGAACTGGTGGAAACGCCGCATTTCCCTCATCGGCCCCCAGCGTCGCTGCATGCGGTCGCTGGGGCGCAGGGCGCAGGCTGGGTCGCACGGCGATACCGACCGCGAGCGACTGCGGTTCGTGGTGTTGGCAGTGTGGGACGCCTCGATGCGTGTCGGCGGACCCGACAGGTATCCTTCTTTTTTAAGAGAAACCGCTGATTTAAGTATATGTATCCACCCCGCGGGGATCAACCGCAAATTTTACCACTTCGGGATTAAGGCGGTGGGCGATACGGCGTCGGCGGCGGGCGGCCGGGAAGATTGCCTTGCCGGCCGAGAGGAACTACTATGATGACGATCCGACACCCCTGGAGCGACCGCCATGCCGCGCGACCCCAATATACAATCGCTGCCGCCCCATCTCAGGGAGCGCGTCAGCGTCCTACGGCCGGGGAGCCCCGATCCCGGCAAGCCCTATGTTCTCTACTGGATGCACCACGCCCTGCGCGACCATGAGCATCCGGCCCTGGACGTGGCCCTCTGCATTGGCAACCGGCTGGGGATTCCCGTGCGCGTCTACCAAGGCTTGGGCGGCCGCCATCCCACCAATGCCGATCGCCACCACCGCTTCATCCTGCAGGGGGCGCGGGAGGTGCAGCGGGGCCTGCGTCGCCGGGGCATCGCCTACGATTTCCACCTGCCGGCCGACCCCGCCGCGCCGTCGCCGCTGCGTGAACTGGCCGACGAGGCCGCCCTGGTCCTCACCGAGAGCTTTCCCGTGCCGCCCTTCACCCGCTGGGTGGCCGCCCTGGCCCATCGGGTTCGGGCGCCCCTCTGGACGGTGGACTGTTCGTGCGTGCTGCCCATGCCGCTGGTGACAAGGCGCTTCGAGCGGGCCTACCGCTTTCGGGAGCACACCAAAGTCGCCTATCGTCGCCGCATCCACGCCCATTGGCCGGTGGTGGATCCCGAGCTGCCCCCTTACACGGGTGCGCCCTCCCTGCCTGCCCTGGACCTGCAATCGGCCGATCTCGCCGAGTTGTGCGCCGGCTGCCGCATCGACCATACGATTGGGCCGGTGGCCCACACGGTGGGCGGATCGACCGCCGGCTATCGTCGCTGGGAGGCGTTCAAGCGTCAGGGCCTGAAACGCTACGCACAGCTGCGCAACGATGCCGCCGTCGCCCCGCCCCTGGGCGTCAGCCGCCTGTCGCCCTACCTGCACTACGGCATGGTCTCGCCCCTGCGCATCGCCCGGGAGGCGGCCGCGGCGGGGTCCAAGGGCGCCGACAAGTTTCTGGACGAACTGCTCATCTGGCGAGAGCTGGCGCACAACTTCTGCTGGCACAGCGAGGATCCGGAACGCTTCGAACGCTTGCCCGCCTGGGCCCGGGAGACCCTGGAACGGCATGCGGATGACCCCCGCCCGGCCCTGCTCTCCGCCGAGCGGCTGGCCCGCGCCCGCAGCGGCGATCCGCTGTGGGACGCCGCCCAGCGATCACTGCTGCGGCACGGCGAATTGCACAACAACCTCCGCATGACCTGGGGCAAGGCCCTGCTGCAGTGGACGCCGACACCCCAGGCGGCCCTGCGGCGCATGATCGACCTCAACCACCGCTACGCGCTGGACGGCTGCGACCCCAACTCCTACGGCGGCATTCTCTGGTGCCTGGGACTTTTCGACCGCCCCTTCACCCCCGCGCAGCCCATCTTGGGCCGCGTGCGGTCCCGATCGCTGGCAGGCCACCGCCGGCGCATCGACCTCGCGCGGTACACCCGTCGAACAGATCCGCCCGCGTCGGGCAGGCCCCTCGCCGTGGCCGTCGTGGGCGCGGGTCTGGCCGGGTTGACCGCCGCGCGCACCCTGGCCGATGCGGGACATGCGGTCACGGTCTACGAGCGAGCTTCCGCACCGGGGGGGCGTCTGGGCCGCATCGGCGACGATCCCCACGGCGCCGACGGCGGTGCGCAGTACTTCACCGTGCGCGACGAGCGTTTCCATCGGCAGGTGGCGCTCTGGCTGGCGGACGGTCGCGTGGCCCCCTGGTCGGGTCGCCTGGGGTCCGTGGCAGCGCCGCGGCGCCTGCGCCCGGTGACATCGCGGATCGCGCGCTATGTCGGTGTGCCCGCCATGCAGCGCCTGACCGAGACCCTCGCCGAGGATCTGCGCCTGCATCTCGGTCGGGCGGTATCGCGACTGGAGCGGGTCGAGGGCCGCTGGCGGCTGCACCTCGGTAGCGGACCGCCGGCCGCGGCGGACATCCTCGTTCTCGCTTTGCCGGCGCCCCGGGCGGCCGCCCTGCTGCCGGAGGGATCAGAGCTGCGGGCCTCCCTCGATGGGGTGGCCATGCAGGCCTGCTGGGCGGTGCTGGCCCGCTTCGACGCCCCGCTGCCGATCTCCTTCGACGGCCTTTTCTTAAATGAGGGGCCGCTGTCGTGGGCGGCCCGGGAGAACAGCAAGCCCGGGCGCGGCGCCGCCGAGCGCTGGGTTCTGCATGGGGCCCGTGGGTGGCCGCCGCCGGCGGACGCAACTGCTGCGCCAGAGGATGCAGACGCGATCGCCGCAAGATTGCTGCAAGCCTTCTTCGACCACAGCGGCTGCCCGCCCCTGACCCCGGTGACGCTCACCGCCCACCGCTGGACCCACGCCATCGCCCCCGCGCCGCTGGACACGGGCGCCCTGTGGTCCCCCTCCGAGCGGCTCGGCGTCTGTGGCGACTGGTGCCACGCCTCACGGGTGGAGGGCGCCTACCTGAGCGGCACAGCCGTCGCCGGCAGAATATTGTCGCTGGGGCGCGTCGGGGGGCGGCTTCATGGGGGGGCGGGTGGTGACGACTGAGCGGCCGGTCAAGTTCTGTGCGGTCTGCGGCCGACGGATGGTCTGGCGGAAGCGCTGGCGCCGCAACTGGGATCAGGTACGCCACTGCTCGGCCGCCTGCCGCCGAACCGGCCTGCAGGCGGTCGATCATCGTCTGGAACGCGCTATCCTGGCCCTTCTCGCCCAGCGCAGCGGCGGCAGCATCTGCCCCAGCGAGGCGGCGCGGGCGGTGGTTGACACCCACGGCGACTGGCGCGCCCTCATGCCGGCGGCGCGCCGCGCCGCGCGCCGCCTGGTGGTCGCGGGACGGGTCGACATCTGTCAGGGCGGACGGGCGGTGGACGCCTCCACGGCCAAGGGGCCGATCCGCATCCGCCGGCGTTGAGGGCCGTTCAACGGGCCGGCGAAGCGGGACACCGGCCAAGCCGCCGGTTTAATCCGCGGCGGTGCTGACCTCGAGCAGGGGCAGGGGGATGGTTTCGAGGACATCCACATGGGTGGCCGCCAGGACCACCGGCGGCGCCTTGCCGGCCGCCGCCGCCTCCCGCCAGCGATCGATACAGAGGCACCAGCGGTCGCCGGGTTGAAGGCCCGGAAAGCCGACCAGCGGCTGGGGGGTACTCAAATCGTTGCCCTGCTGACGGGTGAATTCCAGAAAGGCCTCGGTCACCTCGGCGCACACCCCATGCCGCCCGGCGTCCGCCGGGCCCATGCGGCACTCCCCGTCCCGGTGGAAGCCGGTCAGGGGGGAGAGACTGCAGGTGGCGAGCGGTCCGCCCAATACGTTCAGATCTTCGGTCGCTTCCATATCGGCACCTCTTCGGTCGCGGGTTTTTTACCTGATAGAGTAAGGCCGACTTTCCCCCGGGCAAGGCGCCGGCCGCCCGGTGACAAGCGGCAGGCCTTGTGATAGGAAGATGAACAATACCCGTCTCCCATCGTGGCCCCATCCGAGCGCGGCCCCAACGCCGCCGCGCACCCGCCGGCCCGTGCCGACGCGCCGACATGCCCCCAAATCGACGGGGGATGTTGTTGACCATTCGCTAAGTGAAGAGGAGTTTCCATGGACATCATTACCGCCCTCGTCGACCATCACCAGGAACTGCGGCGTCTCTACCAGCAGTCGGAAGCCGATCCGCAGGGATTTGCGACCTTCGTGCGCCACCTGATCGTGCACCACACCATGGAGGAGAAGTACTTCTACGATCTCCTGCAGGAGATCGGAGAGGCCCGTCACGACGCCCTGGAAGCCGTCAACGAGCACCACATCATCGAGCTGATCATCAAGGACGCCGAGGGCTTTCCCCAGGACCACGATCACTTTCCCATCAAGATCGAGGGGCTCGGCGAGTACACGGTACACCACCTCGACGAGGAGGAGGCCGAGATTTTCCCCCTCTCCCAGACCCTCATCTCCGCCAGCGATCGCCAGGCATTGGGGACGCTTTTTGTTGAGGCCAAGGAAAAACTGCTTAGTATTGAGGTGGCCGAGGTGCCGGCCAGCCTGAAGAGCAGTGTCATCCGCCCCCCATCCATATCATTGAGCGCGCGCGGGTTGGGGATCGGCAGCCTGAAGTAGCCGCCCCGCCCGATCCCGCCACTCGTCACCCTGAAGGGAGACCCAGATGGACATATTGAAAAGAGAACTGGCGCCGATCCCGGCCGAAGCGTGGACCGAGATCGACGATCAAGCGACCAAGAGCCTGACGGCGGTGCTGACGGGCCGCAAGGTGGTGGACGTGAACGGCCCCATGGGACCCGATTTTCCAGGGGTGCCCGAAGGCCGTCTGGCCTATCCGGAGGGTCAGCCCGACGGCGGCGTCAATTTCGGCATCCACAAGGTCCACCATCTGGTGGAGTCGCGGGTGGGATTCGAGCTGGATATCCGCGAAATGGACAACGTGGTGCGGGGCGCCAAGGATGTCGACCTGGACAATCTCGAGCAGGCCGCACGCGCCATGGCGCTCTTCGAGGAGCGGGTGGTCTACCACGGCTTGACGGAGGCCAATATCCGGGGCCTCAAACACTGCTCGGACCAGGTCTGTCTCACCATGGGGGCAGGGCCCGAACAACTGCTCGAAGGGGTCGCCGAGGGGCTGACGGCCTTCGCCGGGCGCGCCGTGGAGGGACCCTTCGCCTTCGTCGTGGGACCCATGCTGTGGCGCACCATGTCGGCCCACCTCCAGGGCTACCCCGTCAAGATGCAGGCCGAGAACCTGCTCGGCGGCGAAGTCCTGCTGAGCCCCTACCTCAGCGGTGACTACGAGAACGAAGCCTACATGGTCTCCCAGCGGGGCGGTGATTTCGAGATCATTCTCGGCAACGACCTTGCCATCGGCTACGAACGCCATGACGCCGAGAAGGTCCAGCTCTTCTTCATGGCCTCCTTCACCTTTCGTATCCTCGACCCGGCCGGCGTGATCCACTTCACGGCGCAGTAGCGCCCCATGGCCCGCGGCGGACGGCCACCCCCGCTTCGCCGCCCGCCATTGAGGTGGTGTCCGCCGCGTTAACCCAAAGGCCTCAGGCGATGCGCAAAATACTGGTCACCGGCGCCACGGGCTTCATCGGCATCGAGGTCTCGCGGCAGTTATCCGAGCTGGGCTGGCGGCCCCGCCTCATGGTGCGGCGCCCCCTGCGCGGCATCATGCTGAAGAAGCTCAGCGCCGAGATCATGCAGGCCGACCTGCGCAGCGCGGCCAGCCTCCAGCGGGCCCTTTCGGGCGTGGAGGTGGTCGTCCATCTGGGTGCGCGGGCCGCCTTCGAATCCTACGAGCGGCTCTACCCCTCGATCATCCGCGGCTCCCTCAACCTCATCCAGGCGGCCGCCGCGGCCGGCGTCGGGCACTTCATCTTCGGCGGCAGCCTGCTGGTCTACGCCGACAGCCGCACGGACATCGATCAGAACACCCCCCCGGCCCCCCAGTCCGGCTACGGCCGGGCCAAGCTGGAGGCCGAAGATCTCCTCGCCGAGGCGGCCGCCGAAGCCGGCATCCGCTTCGTCTCCCTGCGTTTGCCCCACGTGTACGGGGCCCACAGCCTGCTCTTCGACCAGGTGCGCCACGGGCGCATCTTCTTCCCCGGCCGGGGCGACAACCGCTTCGCCCATCTGCATGTGGGCGACGCGGCGCGCGCCCTGATACACGCCGCCGCCGGCGATCTGGAGGGCCGCTACGTCATCGCCGACGACATCTCCTGCACCTGGAACGACTACTTCGAAACCGTGCAGGCCTACTATCCGCGCCTGCGGGTGAGCCACGTACCGCGCTCCCTCTCCTATGCAGTGACCCGCGTGCTCGACCTGCTCTATCCCGTGGTCGGGCAGACCAATCCCTACCCCAGCGGGGCGGTGTCCAGCTGGAATCTCAATCTTCCCGTGGTGGACGGCACCTTCGAGCGGCTCATCGGCGAGACGCCCCACTTCCCCTCGGTCCACGACGGCGTCCCCGCCGTGCTGGACGACGCCATCTCCTTCTACTGGCTGCCTTCCAATCTGGATCGGGCCTGATCTCCGAGCCCCCACCTACGGCGGTCCTCAGCCGCGGGTGCGGGCTCGCGGGCGGTCAGTTGGGCGGGACGCGCAAGCAGTCGAGGATGGCCAGAATTTCCCGGCCGAAGGCCTCGCACTGCCAGCGGCGGATATCGGCGGTGCGCAACAGGGCGGAGAAATCGGCCGGATTGGCCACCGCGATGGCCGAGATGAGGGCCTTGGTGAGGAGCAGGGCGGGGTCCAGGTCGAGGCGCGCGGCCAGGGTGTCGCGCCACCCCTTGAGCAGCTTGATGCGTTCCGGGGCCAGGCGCGGCATGCGCGGCGGCTTACGGCGCGGGTAGACCGGCAACTCCGCCTGGGGAAGCTCCAGCGCCTTGTTGACGGCGCCAATCAGGCCGCGGGCGTACATCTGCTTCTGCTTGGGGCTGATGGCCTTTGCCGTCTCCAGGGCCTCCACGGTGGTGGGCTGGGCGTTGGCGATCTTCAGGAGGGAGGTGTTGCTGAGGATCTTAAAAAGGGGGCGGTCCTTGCGTTTGGCCGTTTTGCGGCGATAGCGGAGCAGATTTTCGAGGACCGCCAGGTTGCGCGGCGACAGACGGCCGGCGCCTTTGAAGCGCAGGTAGAGGGGCTGGCCGTCGTTGGACGGCGGCCGGACCCGGCTGAGCAAAGCGCACTCCTCGGCCACCCACCCCAGGCGCTCCTTGGCGGCCAGATCCGCCTCGAGCTGCTCCTTGAGGGGGATCAGATAGGCCACGTCGGCCGCGGCGTAGTCGATCATCTCCGTGGGCAGGGGGCGCTGGGACCAGTCCTTCTTCTGGTAGCGCTTGTCGAGCTTGACGCCGAAATGGCGCTGGAGCACGGCGTCCAGGCCCGTCTCGCGATAGCCCAGGTACATGCTGGCCAGCTGCGTATCGAAAAGGTTGTTCACCTCGATGGCGAAGTCGCGGAAGAGCGAGCGCACATCGTAGTCGGCGCCGTGGAAGATCTTGCAGATGGCCGGATCGCTGAACAACGGCTGCAGCACCGCCAGGTCGCTGCATTCGATGGGATCGATCACCACGGTCTGTTCGCGGGTGGCGATCTGGATCAGGCAGACGCGCTCCTGGAAGTGGAACATGGAGTCGGCCTCCAGATCCACGGCCAGGCAGGTGGCCGACTTGAGCTGCTTGGCGAAGCGCTCCAGCGCCTCGCCCGTGTCGATGAGACGGTAATTCGTAGGGGGGGCGAAATCCATAATTTTCCTTGACCCGTAGCGGGAGTTTGCTTACTTTTCCGACTCTGTTCGGTTCGTTGTGCGATACAGCGAATCACCTTTGATAACAACCTTTTTTTCCCTGGGGACAGACACCGATGGTTACCATTACCCTACCCGACGGCAGTCGCCGCGAGTTCGACCAGCCCCCCACGGGTCTGGACGTGGCCCGCAGCATTTCGGAGGGCTTTGCCCGCAACTGCGTCGTCATGGAGATTGACGGCGTCATTCTGGATCTGACCGCCCCCATCACGACCGACGCCGGTGTCCGTTTCTTCACCACCAAGGATCCCGAGGCCCTGGAGGTGATGCGCCACAGCGCCGCCCACGTCATGGCCCAGGCCATCCTGCACCTCTATCCGGAGGCCAGGCTCACCATCGGCCCCGTGGTGGATGACGGCTTTTACTACGATATCGACATGGATCCCGTCTCCGAGGAAGACTTCGCCAAGATCGAGGCGGAGATGAAGAAGATCGTCAAGGCCAAGCTGCCCCTGGTGCGCGAGGAGGTCTCCAAGGCGGACGCGCTGGTGTTCTACAAATCAGAACCCTACAAGACCGAGATGATCTCCGAACTCGAGGATGGCAGCATCTCCTTCTACAAACAGGGCGATTTCACCGATCTGTGCCGCGGCCCCCACGTGCCCCACACGGGCTTCATCAAGGCCTTCAAACTGATGAAGGTCTCGGGCGCCTACTGGCGCGCCGACCAGAGCAAGGCCCAGCTCCAGCGCATCTACGGCACGGCCTTCTTCGACAAGAAGGCGCTCAAGCGGCACGTGGCCATGATCGAGGAGGCCAAGAAGCGCAACCACCGCCGGGTGGGCACCCAGATGGATCTCTTCAGCTTCCACGACGAGGCCCCCGGCATGCCCTTCTTCCACGCCAAGGGGATGGTGATCTGGAACGAGCTCCTGGCCTACTGGCGCGACGCCCACACGCGCGCCGGCTACGTGGAGACCAAGACCCCCATCATCCTCAACCGCAGCCTCTGGGAGACCAGCGGCCATTGGGACAACTACCGCGAAAACATGTACGTCTCGGTGATCGACGCGCAGGATGTGGCCATCAAGCCCATGAACTGCCCCGGCGGGATGCTGCTCTACAAGAGCCGGCCGCACAGCTACCGCGAGCTGCCCATCCGGGCCGCCGAGGTGGGCCTGGTGCACCGCCACGAACTCTCCGGCGTGCTCTCGGGCCTCTTCCGGGTGCGCGCCTTCCACCAGGACGACGCCCACATCTTCATGACGCCGGACCAGATCCAGGACGAGATCCTCGGCGTGCTGCATCTGGTGGACGAGATGTACTCCACCTTCGGCCTGGGCTTCCACCTGGAGCTGAGCACCCGCCCGGAGAAGTCCATCGGCAACGACGAGCAGTGGGAGCTGGCCACCAGCGGGCTGGAGAACGCTCTCAAGCGATACGGGGCGCCCTACGTGATCAACGAAGGCGACGGCGCCTTTTACGGCCCCAAGATCGACATCCACATCAAGGACGCCCTGGGGCGCACCTGGCAGTGCGGCACCGTGCAGCTCGACATGAGCCTGCCCGAGCGCTTCGACCTGAGCTATATCGGCAAGGACAACGAGCGCCACCGCCCCATCATGATCCACCGGGTGATCTACGGCAGCATCGAGCGCTTCCTGGGGATCCTGATCGAGCACTTCGCCGGCAAGTTCCCCCTCTGGCTGGCCCCGGTGCAGGCCGTGGCCCTGCCCATCAACGATGACCTGCTGCCCTTCGCCGAGTCCGTCAGGTCCGCGCTGGCCGGCGCCGGCCTGCGGGTGGAGGTGGATGACCGCGCCGAGAGCCTCAACAAGAAGATCCGCGAGGCCCAGCTGGCCAAGACCCCCCTGATCCTCACCTGCGGGGCCAAGGAGAAAGACGCCGGTACGCTCTCCGTACGCACCCCGGACGGCCAGGTGCACTACGGGGTGCCCATGGCGCGCTTCACGGAGATCGTGCGCGGCCATGTGGCCCAGCGTCGCCTGGAGCTGCCCGCCTTCGACGGCTGAGCCGGTCATTGCCGATGCCGTTCTTCACTAGCGCGTTTCAACGGGCCACCAGCAGCCGGGCCCTCGCCTGGCTGCTGGTGGCTCTCTACTGCCTGTTGATTTTCCTCCAGAGCGCCTTCCCCGCGCCGGATAACCTGCCCGGCATTCCGGGACTCGACAAGCTGGCCCACCTGGCAATCTACCTGGTGCTCGGGCTGCTCTTCGCCCACGCTTACACCCTCAGTCTCCCCCGAATCCTGCCGGCCCATTGGCTCCTGCTGCTGGCCTGGCTCTCGGCCACCCTTTACGGCGCCACGGACGAAGTCCATCAGGCCTTCGTCGCCGCCCGCAGCGCCGACATCGTCGACTGGCTGGCCAACGCCGTCGGCGCCGCCCTCGGCGCCCGCCTCTACCTGCATCGCCGGCGATGACCCTCCAAGCGGCCGGGGAGCGGCGGGCACCCCCGCAGCGGTGCCGGCGCATCCTGCACTACCACAATGTGGTACCTGCACTTATGTATGAAAAACGGATGTTTGCAAAAAGATCCCCAATATCCTAAAGCTAAGCAGGCTCAGGCTGGGGGAGCGGTGCGCAACCGGTCCAGCGGGCTGTGCACCGCCGAGACATCCTTCTGCATGACGTGGGTGTAGATCTCGGTGGTCTTTACGTCGGCATGGCCCATCAACTCCTGGACCATGCGGATGTTGACCCCGTCCTCGAGCAGGTGGGTGGCGTAGGAGTGGCGGAAGGTGTGGCAGGTGATCCGTTTGGTCAGACCGGCCCGCCTGACGGCGGTCCGCACCGCTTTCTGGAGGCCGGAGGCGAGCACATGATGGCGGCGCTCTCTACCGCTTCGGGGATCGACGCTGCGCTTTTTGGCGGGGAAAAGGTATTGCCAGCCCAGATCCTTTGCAGCGGATCCAATCTTGCGGATGAAAGCGTCCGGCAGCCAGGCCTCGCCAAACCCATCCGCCAGGTCCTGCCGGTGATAGCGTTTCACCATGGCGATCTGCGCGCCGAGTCTGGTCTGCAGCGTGGCGGGCAATGGCAGCACGCGGTCTTTGCCCCCTTTGCCAAACCGCACGTAGAGCAGACGCCGTTCGAGATCCACTGAGTTGACGCGCAGCCGCAGACATTCCGCTCGGCGGAGGCCGGCCCCATAGAGCAACTCGGCCATCAGCAGGTGCTGACCTTGCATGTGGTCGAGCACCTGGCGCGTCTCCGCACCGGTCATGACCACCGGCAGCCGCCGCCGGCGTTTGGCGCGGACAGGGGAAATGGAATCGCCGATGTCCATGTCGAGCACCTGTTTATACAAAAAGATAATGGCGTTGAGTGCCTGTCGCTGGGTAGCGGCAGCCACCTGCTCGGTGGTCGCCAGATGGCTGAGGAACGCCTCCACCTCCGTCGCCCCCATCTCACGAGGATGGCGGCGGGCACCGTAATGGCGTATATATCTCAGAATCCATTGACAATAGGTGCGTTCGGTATTCAAGGCATAGTGGTGATACCGCAGCACCTGGCGGACCTGATCCATCAGTTTCAGGTTCGGACTCGGCTTGAATTTCGGCAAGTGATCCATTTTTGGCATATCCTCTTTACGAAAAAGGGAAAATAGATGGCTCAATTTTCCTTTTTCAGCATTTAATATGCCAATATGGATGAAATTTTTCTTTTCTATAAACTGAATATGGGGAAAATTTTCCCCAGAACACCACTGTTATAAGCTCAAATTTATCAAATTAAGATGAATGAAATATCTTTGAAAAAAAAATATGACGATCTTGGCAATGTCATTGAAGAGTCCCAGTTTTCAGGAGATATCAGACATGGCTTGACAACCATATACCATCCATCTGGATATAAACATGCAGAAATTGAATTCAAAAATGGAAAGAAGAACGGAAAATCTATCCAGTGGTTTCAAAATGGGGAAAAGCACATTGAAGCGGAGTTGAAGGATAACAAATACGATGGAAGCTATAGTTCTTGGTGGGAAAATGGGAATTTAAAAGAAAAAGGGTTTTATAAA
>JAAUYD010078661.1_pt1 | contig 21489 bp, 14 predicted proteins | sample 7278101 | NCBI WGS metagenome assembly JAAUYD01 (sample SAMN14350128, study PRJNA611818) | marine sediment metagenome | isolation source: surface marine sediment (0.6m) | place: French Polynesia: Moorea | collected 2018-08
GAAGTCGGGGATCTGTTGCCCCTCAAAACTAAAGCGATGAAGTACTCGTGCTCGACCACGTTATTTTTGAAGGGTAAACCAAATTTTAGACTTATCTTCTCTTTCTCTTTCTCTGCGCTCTCTGCGCCTCTGTGGTTCATTATCAAACCCCTCATAACTAATGCGATGAAGAACTAGTGCTCTGTCCCATTAATTTTGATGGGTTGTGGCACAGCCATCTTGGCTGTGAAATGTTCAGGCAGGGATGCCTGAACCACAAGTCATTATTTTTACCATCATATTTTATGGGACAGACCACTAGTGGTCTGTCTCATTAATTTTGATGGCTAGGTAACAAATCCCCGACTTCACAAATCAATATCCGCGCACTTGTAGCAACTCCTAGGATAGAAGTCGGGGATTTAAATGCCCGCGACTCGTCAGAATTAATAATTATCTCTTATGTTAAACTTTGCAAACGCTCGCGCAAAATTTCTTTTTGCTTTTGTGCTTCTGCTAAAGCATCCTTGGCTCCCTGTACCACCTCTGCTGGTGCTTTATCCACAAATTTAGGATTACTTAGCCTACTAGTTAAAGATTGAGCTTCATTTTCTACTTTACTTAAACTTTTTTCCAGTTTTGCCCGTAAGGTAGCAATATCTACAACTCCATCTAGGGGTATGAGTACTTGTACTGTTCCTACTACCCCAGCAATAACTTTTTCCGGTGCTGCTGATAATTGTTGTGATTCTGGGTTACCAGTGAATTGGGAAACTTTCCCCCACAGTTTTTGTCGTGACTGAGCCAAGATGAAGTTACGGATAATAAACCAGGTTACATAAAGTAAACCAACAATTTCAAAAAAGTTTCCAATCAGGGGAACATTACCCATGGTGTTGGATATGGCAAAGGCTACTCTGACTAGGAATAGGGAAAAGATAATTGCTAGAATTTTCCACCACTTGTTGAGACTTTTTGCTGGTTTTTCCTCTCCAGCAATAGTCAAGTTCTCGACTTTTGCCAAATCTTTAATATATGACTGTCCTTGGGTGAGAATTTCCCTTTCTTGTGCACTAGCACTTTGCAAGTTGGCGGTAACTTTCGCCCCCGGTTTGACATCCGCTTCAGCTCGTAGGTTCCGAATGGTGCGAATTGTGCCAATCAGCAGTTCAAATTGTGATTCCAAGGCTGGATTTATTAACTTGGTGTCCACTTCTGGGTAAGGCTGACAGGACACACTTTGTTGGGATTCTGCCCCTTGCTGGGTGAGGGTATGCCAAATTTCCTCGGTAATGTGAGGCATAAATGGACTTAATAACTTTAAAATCCCTTCTAATACATATGCCAGGGTTTGCTGTGCGGCTTTGCGGGATGGTGCATCATCTTTGTTTTGTAACCGAGATTTTACTAGTTCAATATACCAGTCACAAAAATCACCCCAAATAAATTCATACAGAGCCTTAGCTGTTTCCCCCAAGCCATATTTATCCATGTAGGTATGGCTTTGTTGCACAACTTGGTTAAACCGGGAGAGAATCCACTTGTCGCTTAACTCCGTAGCTTCTGGCACACCCAACTGCTGTGGTGTTTGACCATCCAAATTCATCATCACAAACCGCGCCGCATTCCACAACTTATTGGCAAAGTTGCGGGAAGCCTCCACGGAGGAGGATTCATTCTTTTTGCGATCGTATTCTAGGCGGATATCCTGCCCTGCTCCTGTCACTTCTTTAATCAGGGTATACCGCAGGGCATCTGTACCATATTTATCTATGAGTGTTAGGGGGTCAATACCATTATTCGCCGTTTTGGACATTTTCTTGCCATTTTCATCCAGTATCAAGCCATGGATGTAAACATCCTCAAAGGGCATTTGTCCGGTAAAATGACTCCCCATCATCGCCATTCTGGCTATCCAAAAGAAGATAATATCAAAGCCCGTTACCAAAGTACTGGTGGGATAATAAGTCTTTAAATCCGTAGTTTCTTCTGGCCATCCCAAGGTAGAAAAGGGCCATAATCCCGAAGAAAACCAAGTATCCAAAACATCAGGATCTCTTGCTATCTGGACATTTTCCCCAAATTGTGCAACTAACTTTGACCGCGCTTCATCATCGCTACTGGCTACTACAAAGGGAGTATTCTCAGCAATTTGTCCTCCCGTTTCACTGATAGCATACCAAGCCGGAATTTGATGTCCCCACCACAGCTGACGGGAAATACACCAATCCTGGAGCTTCACCAACCAATCCCGGTACACCTTAGCCCAACGTTCTGGAACAAAATTGGGTGAATTTTGGTTATCAAGGGACTCCAGGCATTTATCCGCCATGGGGCGAATCTTGACAAACCACTGGGTTGATAGTAAAGGTTCTACAGGTACTTTACCGCGATCGCTATAGGGTACTGTGTGTTTATAATCTTCAACCTTGACTAATACCCCATCAGCTTCTAACCGTGCTACCACCTTCTTCCTGGCAACAAACCGGTCTTGTCCTTGAAATTCCCCAGCATTTTCATTCAAGGTGCCGTCTTTATTCATAATATTAATAAACGGCAGATTGTGACGCTTTCCCATGGCGAAATCATTGGCATCGTGGGCGGGAGTTACCTTAACGCATCCAGTACCAAAGGTAGGATCGACCAATTCATCACCAATAACGGGAATTTCCCGATTCATAATCGGCAACATCAGGGTTTTGCCGATGAGATGCTGGTAACGCTCATCAGTGGGATTCACCGCTACCCCCGTATCCCCCAGCATGGTTTCTGGCCTGGTGGTTGCTACCTCTACATAACCAGAACCATCGGTCAGGGGATAGCGGAAGTGCCAAAGATTACCATCAACCTCCTTGGATTCCACCTCCACATCGGACACTGCTGATTGTGATGCTGGACACCAGTTAACCAAGTATTTCCCGCGATAAATTAACCCTTCATTGTAGAGACGGTTAAAAGCGAACAAAACCGCTTTCGATAAACCATTATCTAGGGTAAAACGTTCCCGGGACCAATCCGTAGATACACCCAAACGGCGCAACTGATTAACAATTGTCCCCCCAGATTCAGCTTTCCATTGCTTCGCTCGCTCCAGAAATTTTTCCCTGCCTAATTCGTAGCGAGTTTTACCCTCGGCTGCCAATTGTTTTTCTAGAATTGTATGTACGGCAATACTAGCGTGGTCCGTTCCTGGTAAATATAAGGCATTGCGTCCACACATCCGGTGGTAACGCACCAGGGTATCAATCAAACTATTGTCAAAGGCATGTCCCATGTGTAGACTACCAGTGACATTGGGGGGGGGAATAACGATGCAGTAGGATTGGCCACCCTTTGTGGCATCGGCTTTGTAAACTTGGTTATCTGACCAAAATTTTTGCCACTTGGCCTCGGTGGCGGAGGGTTCATATAAACTGGGAAGGTTAGTTGTTGTTGGGGTCATCTCGATTTTAGATTGTGGATTTTGGATTTTAGATTGGGAAGGGGAAAGTTGGTGTTTTTGAGTAGAACAATATGTCCATTGCTATAAAACCAAAGTAATATATTGTATTTTTATTTTTATCCAGACAAAAGAAAGATCCCCTTATGTCGAAACCACTATTTTAGCGATCGCGATCTCGTCTTCAGAGGTTTGCCAAACACCCGGATGTGTTGTGTAGAGTACAATGCACCCACAGTACACCCTTAAGAAAAACATACTCTACAATACTTAATTTGGTTCAACTAAAGGGGAATCCAAAATCCAGATCAAATGGCTGGAGATGGGAAAAATTAAGACTTATTGCTGAAATTTGAAGAAATATCTAAAAAATCAAAGGTTTGTCATGAAACCTATTAGTTAGGCACAAATTCACTTGCGGCTGTGGGTAGCAGTGGTATCATGCGGATATTACAAAAAGTAAAGGGCAATTTATTATGACCAAGGCACCTGTTGTTCCCGTGGTGCTAGTCATTTTAGACGGATGGGGCTACTGCGAGTCAACCCAAGGCAATGCCATTGCCACAGCCAATACTCCGGTAATGGATAGCTTGTGGACTGCTTATCCCCATACACTCATTCGCACCTCTGGCAAAGCTGTAGGACTACCTGATGGACAAATGGGCAACTCTGAAGTTGGCCATTTAAATATTGGTGCAGGTAGGGTCGTACCTCAAGAATTAGTACGCATTTCCGATGCTGTGGAAGACGGCTCTCTGAATCAAAATGTTGCACTGGTGAAAACTTGTCAGGCGGTGCAAAATCGCCATGGCAAGCTACATATAGTGGGACTATGTTCAGAAGGCGGTGTACATTCCCATTTAAGCCATCTGTTTGGACTTTTGGATTTGGCCAAATCCCAGGGTATTACAGAAATTTGTATCCATGCCATCACCGATGGACGGGATACTAAACCCAAGGATGGTGCCAAATCATTGGGTCTAATTCAAGATTACATAGACCGCATTGGGGTTGGGCGCATAGCTACCCTCAGTGGTAGATATTATGCCATGGATCGCGATCGCCGTTGGGATCGGGTGCAAAAAGCCTATGATGTGATGACCACAGACGGTGATGGTGATGGGCGTTCGGCGGTGGAAGTTATCCAAGCATCCTACGCCGCCGGGGTCACAGATGAATTTGTTGTGCCCGTGCGCCTTGCCCCTGGAGCCATTGAATCCGGGGATGGGGTCATATTCTTCAATTTTCGCCCCGACCGCGCTAGACAGCTCACCCAGGCTTTTATCAGCGATGAATTTACAGGGTTTGATCGGTCTAAAATCCAACCCTTGGATTTTGCCACCTTCACCCAGTACGATCCAGAATTAACTGTAGATGTTGCCTTTGAGCCGCAAAATCTCAGTAATATTCTGGGAGAAGTAATTGCTCAACAGGGTTTAAAACAGTTTCGCACGGCGGAAACAGAAAAATATGCCCATGTGACCTACTTCTTCAATGGCGGCTTAGAAGAACCCTTCCCTGGAGAAGACCGAGAATTGGTAAATAGCCCCATGGTTCCCACCTACGATAGCGCACCCACCATGTCTGCCCAAGCAGTTACAGATGTGGCGCAAGCAGCTGTTAACAAAGGTGTTTATTCCCTGATAGTCATCAACTATGCTAACCCTGATATGGTAGGGCATACAGGACAAATCGAAGCCACAGTACAAGCCATTGAAACTGTGGATAAATGTGTAGCTCGTTTAGTTACCAGTGTGAGCAAAGTTGGTGGCACAACAATTATTACTGCCGACCATGGTAACGCTGAGTATATGATAGATGAAGGGGGAAATCCCTGGACGGCTCACACCACCAATCCAGTTCCTTTAATTTTAGTGGAAGGGGAAAAAGCGAAAATCCCTGGGTATGGTGCAGAAGTTAACTTGAGGAATGATGGCAAACTTGCCGATATTGCTCCGACGATTCTGGACATATTACAAATACCCCAGCCCCCAGAAATGAGTGGGCAATCGCTACTCCAAGGTGCTGAGTATGATGTCAAGTTAACTCGCACTCCGGTACGAGTTGGACTACAAAACTAAGGGAACACCAAAAAATAAATTATCCCATTGTGGGGTAGGCATCCCTACCTACCTGCTGATATGGACGGGCTAGAAGCCCATCCCCCAAGCAAAAATAGGATAGTTGAAAAATTGTCAGTCCCTAAAGTTGCGAGTGATGAGTTCTCTAGAATGGCTAAACCCCTGACTTCAAACTCAAAACTCACAACCAATTCGCAAAATTTCCAAATTTAGATATTGCTACCATGACTGTTACTAGCGTCGTACAAGGCATCTGGGCATTCTCTGCCATTGGTTTAATTATTTTAGTCCTGCTCCACAGCCCCAAAGGTGACGGTATCGCCGCCATTGGTGGTCAAGCGCAATTATTCAGCAGTACCAAAAGCGCAGAAAATACTTTGAATCGAGTGACTTGGATGCTCACAGTTATATTTTTGGGCTTAACCATAGTTTTAAGTGCCAATTGGCTACCCAAATAATCAAAGGGGAAATTTAGGGCTTGAAACAGTGTTCAAAAAACTATCTAAACTTACAGAATTTCAAGCAAAGCCCACCACATTCATGGGTGGGATGTGGCGCTGGCAGATTTATCTGCCGTCAAAGAGTATATGGTAGTATACTCATATCTTCCGACGCACTTGGAGTATGGGGTTTTAACCAGAAGTTGGTTAAGTAAAACGCCAAACGTACACCAGAAGTTGTAGTCTGTCTGTGTTTAACTAGGGAAAACTGAATCGCTAGGGGTAAAATCCGGGGTTCACATAGTCTGGTAGACCTGAAGAAAGACTCGCGAGTTCTGGTTGTTTGGAGTAATCCAACCAGGCAGGGCATTGTCTGGTGGGAGAGTAGATGTAAGACGGGTTCGCCTGCTATCTATGCCAGTATCCCAGAATCCCATGAATTCTATTCGTGGGAGTATGTCAATCAAAAGAGGGTAAAATAAGGTAGCGCAAGAACCAAGCGCAGTAAAATTTAGGCTTGAGACCCTGTACAAAACTTTTAAGAGTAGCCATGCCTAGAACAAGGTGATTAAGAAATCCAGATATTTTAAAATGGCTGAAAATAATGGAATAAAGTAGCGAAGTTTCTCGATTTCAAATGAAAAATAGGGTGAGTTACGCCCGATTTTAAGCCTGTGGACACCGATAATGCCGACATTGCCAGGTTGAAACAGGAAGCTAACGTCTCAAATCGATGAGTAGATTTGAGCAAGTTTAGTTTAACGGATATGGGGAAAAAATACACAATACCCAAAACCCTATCCTTTATATTGGTAGCAATTATTAGTGGGCTGCTCGTAATTTCCCTTAGCGTGCAGTCCTTAGCTATTGTTCAATTTGACCATATTTTTACCGAAGAGGCGGAAAATGGATACAAAGCCCCTCCTTCCCAGGACATTTGGACTGAGACTGAGTACAAGCTCTGTTTCAGTCTCCCCTGCCCCCTGCACCCTGCTCCCCTGACTCTTTTTACCCAAAAATCCCACCTACATAATCAAGGGTTAATTGCAGCTACTTTCCCCACACCCCAAGTCCATAAGTTACCTTCATCCCTATTACAGTGGCAAGATACTAGCAATAGTGGTGACTATTTTTCTCAAATAAAACCCACACCCTTTGGCTACTTAATTTGGTCGCGGTTTCCCGTTCGCATCCACATCGCCACACCCCAATTATCCAATACTGCACTGGCTCAAAGTTGGGTAACAAAAGTTTCCCAAGCTGTGGCAGAATGGAACCAATATCTACCTCTACAGATAGTTGACCAATCAGAGATAGCGGATATTACCATTGTTCGCCAAGCACCACCCTTAAAATTTGATCGCATTCGTAAAACAACCAGGGCTCGTTCCGCTCTGACTACCTATAATTTATACAAGCAAAATAATATTATCTACCATCGCTCGCAAATTCTCCTGGGTCCCAGTCAAAGAAATAAATATCTCTTGGCAGCTGCCCGCCACGAACTCGGCCACGCCTTGGGTATTTGGGGTCATAGCGGGAAAAAAAGTGATGCTTTATACTTCTCCCAGGTTCCCCATCCCCCCCCTATTTCCACCAGGGATGTTAATACTCTCAAGCGAGTTTACCAACAACCCACAAGCTTAGGGTGGCCTTTTAGTGGTGATGGGGTGATGAGGTGATGGGGTGATGGGGATGGTTGAATACTGAAATCTATTATTTATTACTTATTACTTATTACTTATTACTTGCACCTTATTACTTGCACCTAGTCTGGTGGATGGCAATTTGGCAACAAAAACTAACAACCTAAGATTAGCCTATCCTTAATGTTTGTTTAAGAGAGGAGTTGTTTGCGCCTAACTAATTTTCTTTGACAAATTGTCCAAAATGTAGTTACGCAATAGAGGATTATTCTCTTTCACCAAAATAATAGGGTTTTGCGATTAATTTTACACCTAATTCAGATTAAGTATGATGAGCCTTACTTTTTGTTTATGTTTTAGTTTACAATTTACATTGGATTTCACATATTTTTTATAATAAATAAAGTAATCTTTGTATAGTGTCAAAGGTTCTTATTGATCCTTAATAAGTAGTAATATTTTTTTAATAATGCCGAGGATTCTTGTTATAGACGATGACCATGCAATTTCAGAACTGGTAGCCGTGAATTTAGAAATGGCTGGCTACGATGTCAGTCAAGCAGAAGACGGTATCAAGGGTCAGGCATTAGCTCTCCAGCTACAGCCAGATTTAATCATGCTCGATCTGATGTTGCCCAGGGTAGATGGATTTACAGTTTGCCAGCGTTTGCGCCGGGATGAGCGGACTGCGGAAATTCCCGTGTTGATGTTAACGGCATTAAGCCAAACCCAAGATAAGGTAGAAGGCTTTAATGCTGGGGCGGATGACTATCTCACCAAGCCTTTTGAAGTGGAAGAGATGCTAGCAAGGGTGCGGGCATTATTGCGACGTACCGATCGCATCCCTCAAGCAGCAAAACACAGTGAGATTCTCAATTATGGTTCTCTTACCCTAGTTCCAGAAAGATTTGAGGCAATATGGTTCAATGAAACGGTAAAATTGACCCATTTAGAGTTTGAGCTACTCCATTGTCTGCTGCAACGTCACGGTCAAACGGTTTCCCCCAGTGAAATTCTCCGAGAAGTTTGGGGATACGATCCAGATGATGATATTGAAACCATTAGGGTTCATATTCGTCACCTGAGAACTAAACTCGAACCAGATCCCCGCCATCCCCGTTATATCAAAACAGTATATGGTGCAGGTTATTGTTTAGAATTACCCAGTACTCCCCCATCTAGTGAGGATGCTTCAACGTCAGTAGTTAGTTAACAGTTGACAGTTGACAGTTGACAGCTGACAGTTGACGGTTGATAGTTGACAGTCTTTGAGTCGAACAATACTGTGCTAACCAATATGTCCATTGCTATATACTGAAAATCCGCTTCATAAATTGGTGCTCTATTGGGAAAAGGAGTGCCAATTAAGTTTTGCAGCACTGAAAAATGTTTTTGATGTTGACAGTTGACAGTTGACAGTCCTTGAGTTGAACAATACTGTCCTAAGTCCCCTGTACCCTGTCCCCTGTATCCTATAACCTGTCCCCTGTACCTGTCCCCTGTCCCCTATATTAGGCTGGCTTCCAAGTACCGTGGAAACCGTGGGGAATCACCTCTGGTAAGGTTAATTTACAAACGGGTTCTTCATCTAATCGCTCCCCATCAAATACCCAAACTTCACTACTATGGGTGTTGCCATCATAAACAATAATGGGAATCCAACCTTGTTGGTGATTCAGAGCATCTTGGGCATAAATTGGTTCTGAAGGATAACGATTTTCTCCCAAATCCGATTCAGTCAGGGTACCATTTTCATGGTCAAAGCGGGCGATCGCATTTAATATTTCTTGACTAATATCCGTACCTTGCCGAGATATGGATAAATAGGTATATGGGGAATTTTTACCGACATTCTGGGGTGGTACCCCGGGAAAATCGCAGTTTCTATCTATAATTGTCTCCATACCTGTGACTTTGCCAGTTTGGGGATTTAACTGTACCCTTGATAATCTACCCTTGGCAGGAGTTTGGGTTACACCTGTGGCGACTTCTTTGAGAAATTGATTGGTTTGGAAGTCCTCATACTGAGCCATATCGACAATTAATGTACCACCCTCATCCACATAACCATTGGCAAAATGCCATTGAAACCAAGGTTGTGTTTCCCCGCGACTCACCACAGATAGGGTTTCTTTGTCAATGACTAAAATTTGCGTTCCTAATTGGGGTTTCCATTTGAGAGAATCACCATAGCAAGAAAATCCCAAGATTACGGGCAGAATATCCAACTCCAGTGGGGGGATAAAAAATACCAGATATGGTCCAGCTAAAACAAAATCATGGATTAAGGACAACCTTTTCAAGGGAACTGCTGCTGTTTGCTGAATTTTGCCAGTTTTATCACTTCTATATAAATGCAACTGGGGATTTTTGCCAGGGGAAATACCAAAGTTAAAAATATCACCCGTTTGATAATCAATTTTAGGATGGGCAGAATAGGCTTTTCCAGAGAGGCAGAGAGGAAGGGCTTGTTCCTCCTTCCCCCCTGCCCCCTGCACCCTGCTCCCCTGCCTCTTTTTACCTTGGTTTAATCCCCCCAAATTATCTAAACCCAAAGTTTCTAAACTCTGCAAATCGAGGGCGTGGGGTTCAGCACCTTCCCACAATGCCAAAAGTCGGTCGGGTAGGGCTAACACGGAGGTATTGGCAGCATTTTTCACTGATTTTAACCACTTATTCCAAAATGGTCCCCGGGCAGTCATACCATAATTACCATAGATTAATTTACCTGCGGCTGCCTCTTCTTGATAACCAGCAGTTTGCACATAGCGATAAACTGCCGTTGCGCCATCATCGGTAAAATTTACTGCTAAAATCGCACCATCCCCATCAAACCAGTGTCCCATGCGCGTACCGCCCCGCTCTAACCTGCCCGGACCATTGCGGTATAGGGTACCCCGTAAACCTTCTGGTATATTGCCAGAAATTATTGATAGTGGAGTCAGAGGAAACTCAGTACCTGGTTGAGCGATCGCTTTAGCCCAAGTTTTTTTGCTTGACTTTTTAGCTGTTATGTGCATACAAAATGAATATTTATATAATTAGGCGCATTTAATAATATTTTTTTGCGAAAATGGAGTTATTCAGTTGGTAGTTATTTTAAAAAACAATTTGGAGACAACTGCTATGGGACCAATTCGCCAAGGTGACGTGATTTTATTACCCGTGGAGCAAGGTATTGCCACTGGCAACAAGCGTTTATCTCATCTCACATTAGCAGAAGGTGAAGTCACAGGTCACAAACATCGTATCAGCGACGGACAAGCAGAATTATACGAAAAAGAGGGGACTCTCTACTTAAAAGTATTATCAGAAACAGCCACCTTAACCCACGAAGAACACAAACCACTCCAAATTCCCTATGGTAATTGGATGGTGCGAATTCAAAGAGAGTACGAGCCTGAGGGCTGGCGTTATGTCGCAGATTAATCAACTGACACCAGAACAAGAAGCTCTGATTCTGGTTTATCAACAGAAATGGCGAGAGATTGCCATTTCTACCGAACCAATCAACCATCAGCAAGCTACCGCAGCTGTAGAAACCTTATATACAGTCTTGGGCAAGTCAAAGCCCAAAGTCAAGTTTTTTGATGGTCCCGAGGAACTGCAACAGTTAGTGGATAGCCATTCTTTAACGACTTTGAGGCAAGAATTTGGTTTGCCGCAAATGTTCATGGTGCCCATTGCTCAGAAGATAATGTTGCCTATGGAACAACAGTTGTCAAAATCTGTTTGGCAGCAATTGCACGAGCAACTGATGAATCAACAGATACAGCAATTAATGGCTCACCGCGTATTGACTATGGGTAGCTTGCTATCACAACTCAATCCTTCAGAGCCAGATAGGGAAGAAATGCTGGCGCAAGTATCCCAAGACTTATTAAATATGCTCTGGGAACAGCAACAACAACAATGGCGGCAAAATTTGCTCCAGCAACCGGGAGGGGATATTGTTCTGGGAGTAGGGGATTGGTTTTCTCAACAGTGGCAACCTTTTGCACAGGGATTAGATCATTTATTGTGGCAGCCACTGGTACAGCCAAGATTGGATGAGTTGGCTGAATACTTTAAACCTCTGCTGGTGGGTGCAGGAACAATTATGGCTGGCATAAGTTTATCGTTACAGTTTATCCAAGATGCCCCATTTCCCCTATTTGACTATTGTGCTCAAGTTTTATCATGTAATCACGATCGCCAACTTTGGGCAGCATTGCAAGCTGTGTCCACTAAATGTGGAACTATTATCCCTTGTGAGAATGTTTGTTTAGTAATCAACCGCCCCTGTCGATTGTTACTTGATGAACAAAGCCGCTTACATGGAGAAGGGGAACCCGCGATCGCTTATCCAGATGGTTCTTATTTATACTTTTATCATGGCGTATATTTACCGCCAAAGTATGCAGATGTTCATCCCAATCAATGGCAAGCTAGTTGGTTGTTGACTGAAGAAAATGCAGAATTAAGGCGAGTTTTGATTCAGGGTATTGGTTATGCACGCATTTGTCAGGAACTTGGGGCGGTAGAGATTGATTCTTGGCGGGAATATTCTTTACTTCGCATCAATCAAGAAATTGATATTGAGCCGATGCATCTGCTGAAAATGACTTGTCCCAGCACAGGGTTTATTCATGCCACACGAGTCCCTCCCCATATACAATCTGCCCGTGCAGCCATTCGCTGGGTAAATTGGGATGTGGACCCCGAAGACTTGGTTATGGAAAGTTGATTAAGAGTTAAGAGTTAAGAGTTAAGAGTTAAAAATTTACTGCTCATGGGTTTGAGCGTTTAACGGGAGCATCCCAAATATTTAAATTTGTAGTGCGGGCATCTTGCCCGCGTCTGATATCAAGGGAGCAAGACTTCGGCGTGAGCTCAGACGTTCGGCGAAGCTCAGTCGAGCCGTCGAACGCTGCTCCCACTACATAATATTTTGGAAAAATTGGGATGCTCCCTTGCAACTTGCGATCGCTTTTTTGTGGGAGAATGCTAAAGTCCCCGGCAAAGAAATTTTTTGTTTAAGATTGCATCATGCCTTTTGTTATATTTTTGTGGACTTAAAACAATCAATAATGGCACTGCAATTGAAGAAATATATTTTAGGACTAGCGGTTATTTTCAGCACATCCTTACTCGGCTGTAGCTCTCCATCTCCAGCAAATAATCCTCAGTCAGGAAATGTGATATTTATTCATCCCGATGGTACTAGCGCATCCCACTGGGGTGCGGCGCGGATGCTACATTATGGTCCCGATGGCAGGCTGAATTGGGATAAAATGTCTAACCTCGGTGTGTATTTGGGACACATGAAAAACCAACTCACCGCTACTTCTAATGGTGGTGCAGTTACCCATGCCACTGGGGTAAAGGTAAATGCAGATTCCTTTGGTTTGGATGGGAATGGTAAACCCATTGTGGCTGCTTCTGGGAAACCCCAAACAATTATGGAGGAAGCCGTAGCTGCTGGCAAAGGAACAGCAATAATTAATTCTGGAGTTATTCCCGAACCAGGAACAGGTGCATTTGTGGCCAAAACACGAAGTCGCCGCCAATTTACGGAAATTACTAAACAAATTGTCGAGTCTGGGGTAGATGTGATTTTGGGGGGTGGAGAAATATTTTACTTACCCAAGGGTACTGCTGGGAGACACGCCACTGGGGAACAAAGCCAACGTACTGATGGGGTGAATTTAATTGAAGTGGCAAAGAGTAAGGGTTATACAGTGGTGTATACCCGGGATGAATTGCTCAAATTGCCAGCTAATACTAACAAGGTATTGGGAATTTTCGCGGCTACGGATACTTATAATGACGAGTCGGAAGAAAATTTAAACAAGGAAAAGTTACCTTTATATGTACCCAATGCACCCACAGTCAGTGAAATGCTGGATGCGGCTTTAAAAATTGTCTCTCAAAATTCCCAAGGTTTCTTTGTAGTGTTGGAGGAAGAAGGTAGCGATAATTTCTGTAACTATAATAATGCCGTGGGTTGCATTGAAGCTGTGAAACGGGCGGATGATGCAGTGGGGGTGGCGATGAAGTTTATAGAAAAAACACCCAATACCTTGTTAGTGACAGCCGCAGATAGCGATGCTGGAGGTTTGGAAGTGGTGGGGGATATTAATTTGCCTTCCCCAGTACCAGAAAGAAGTAGGAATGGTTCGCCGTGGGATGGGAAGCAGGGGACTAAAACTACTCCCTTTACATCTGCGCCCGATAAACAAGGGAAGCGTTTCAACTTTGCTGTGGGTTGGACAAGTTTTGGAGATAATTCTGGCTCAGTGGTGGCGAAAGCACATGGTATTAATGCAAACAAGTTACCTACGACTGTGGATAATACTGATATTTATCGGTTGATGTATGGCACGCTGTTTAATCAAGAATTACCGATGAGTCAATAAGTTTGCATCTATCAAGGCATGGTATTTTCCCCTGCTTATCTCGTTCAGGAAGTAAATGTAAATTTTTCTGTCAAATACAATACAGTTTTTTGGATTTGTTGCAGAATTAGAAAACATAGGGTAATAACATATCTCTTGTTAACTCCCTATATTCGGTGCGGGCGTTATGCTGTTTGTCCTGCTTTGTCGCTTTCTCAAGGAGAACGGTGTCAGGGAAGCGAACGATTTGCATCTAACATAAAAAACATGAACTTATCCCTGGTAGATTGAAGTGGTGTAGGGTTTTTGCCGTTTCCCCTACTTTATAAGCACCAAGGGGATGCTAAAACATTCATCAGAACAGTCTGAGGTGTTTGACGCAATATAAAGTAAATCTAGGTACGGGATAACTTGTAAATATCTTAACTGGTTAAAGTGTTGTTAAATTCTTGATATCATAAATTGATTACTCAGCTTGTGAATTGAATTCACAAGCTTTTTTATTGATAGTTTCATCAAAACTAAAAAGTTATCAGGACTTACGCAATTGTCACAATCGGTGGTTGGTGCGTGACGTTATAAGTCTTATTGCTACGTTCAAATATTTTCGCATCTCACGCACCCTACGCCAAAACATATGCCAGTTGCGTAAGTCCTAAAGTTATATCAAATCCGCTCCTAGACTTACCGTATTGTCGTCACCTCACCCCGTCCTGGTGGACACCCCTCTTTCAAGAAACACTTGGTATAAAGTTTATGTAGCAAGGGTTGGAGAGGATTTAGCCTCTGGCTTATGACCAAAAGCATCCGCTTTCTTCTGGAGGTTTTTGCGGTAACTAATCATCCGGATTTCATATTACTCGGACATGATATCAAATAATGTTTGCGACACATAAATTAAATTATTCGTAGGGGTTTAGCGGTGCTAAACCCCTACCCATCTGTCCCATTCTTGTTTCAAATTGGTATTACTTTAATTTTCTGAAGAGAAATAAATGAAAAATGAAAGTATTATTTGCACCCTGAAGGATAAGACTTACTTATTTTTATAAATTACGCAACTGGCATATTTTTCTGTTTGTAGTAAGCGATTTATCGCTTGTTTGTGGCACTACAGTGCCTACTACAAACTTTAATTCAGATTTTCCTTATGATACGCAGCTTTAGTCATGATTTTATTCAAATCAACTACTTCTCGTGGAAACTAGATTTATTTACGTCATTTCTACTTGTTAAAGTCAACTTTTTTGCAGCTGATTACTATTAATTTTATCTATTTACTAGCAACAAATTAGTGGGAACCACCTCCAGCTCTGCGTCCAGGGCAGTCATTTACTGGTTGATTTGTAGAATCAGCTATCACTTGATGATTTGGCTCCAAAAAAAGGAAAGTAAGTAAAAATGTTAAACAAATAGCGGTTAGTGCTTTATGTTTGATGATTATATTCATAAATTAATCAATCTAAAATGTTACTTGTTTGAAACAGAAACATTACTCATAATATGCATTACAAGGAGTGAGAGTTTATTATTTCTACTCCTTGATTTCAGCAATTCAATAATATCCTAACCTTACTTGCTACCGCCACCCTTACTTGCTTTAACTATTTTCCTGAGGGTATCAGCACTTACGCACAAGCAAGGCAAATGCAGTCATTGCGATGCCAGAACGCAATCCCAAGCACCTGATTTTTTATAACGAGTGTGCAAGTCCTATGATACTCATAATATAAGTCGATATCATCTGAAATGCCTATAATTAGGAGAAAATAAAATATAGATTTTTAACCAGGATACCCATTCGTTTCCATATCAAGACTTACCCAAGTGTCACAATCGATGGTTGGTGGGTGACTCTACAAGTCTCATTATTAGGTTCAAAGATTTTGATGTAGGGTCGCACACCCCATATCACAAAAATATGCCAGTTGTGTAAGTTCTATATATATCAAAATACTTCAATCAACAAATATGTTAGAAATAGCGACTCTTTATGCTTCATTATTAATTTCTCAAATTAAGGATGTGCCGCAAGAATTTTTAAACTTAAAAAATCAATTAGAAAAATATGGTTTTGAGGTAGTCATTGAACTACCACCCAAGCGAGGAGCTTATGGCTTATTACAAGTACCTAAGAAAAAAATCTGGATTAATCCAGTAGTGTTTGATTTAAAAATTGCGACTCCGACTCTAATCCATGAATCCGTTCATGCAGCACAAGTCTGTGCGGGGAAAGGGAAAATAAAAACTTTAGGCTTAGATATTCAACCCATGCAGGCTGCTCGACGACTTTTTCTACGTTACACCAATATCCACAGACAAGATATAGAGAGAGAAGCATATGCAGTACAAACTCAACCCAATAGGTTGAAGCTAGCTACAACTCTTCTACAAAAACATTGTAAAAAATAATATGACGTGAATTTGATGAATTAATAATTACTCGGAAAAAAGCTGTTAATTGAACCTAAAACTCTGCTTAAATGAGTAGAGTGAGGGTTTAAAAAAACAAATGAGAAAAATCAAAACCCAATTAGTTGCTAGAGTACTGTTGGTTTCGATATTGTGGTGATTATAGCCATTCCCAGTACAATGGTATTTCTAACTTTTGGGGACTTGATGGCAATTATTGGGGGAATTGTGGGATATGTCTAATAATTATGAAGAAAAACTAGTTGCAGCAGCTAAAGAGAGAGCACAAAAAGAATATAACTGTAGAGAAGAAGATATAAAATTACTTGAGGCTCGTTACGATCATGAGCTAAATGAGTGGTTTGTAACTTTCCGCATTTTAGAACAACTTACCAGTGAGTGGCTTGTATACGATTATGAAGGGCTAATTTATTGCGATTTAGTCGGGAATTAGGGTCTGTTTTCTTTCCTCGCCGTCACCCTGAAGGGTGCGGCTACACGTACTAAGTCCCCCTGCGCGGACTAGGAAAAGTTAAGGTTTTTAGCCCACGTAGGTGGGCTTTGTTCGTATAGCTCTAGGCTTTAGGGAATTCGGTGAAAATCAATTATCCCATGTTGTGGGATGGGCATCCTGCCCGTTCTTTATCATTAGCAGGCAAGATGCCTGCACTACAAAATATTTTGGGATATTTTTTTAATTGGAAGTCCCTTAGTTTGAGAAATAATGGGGTTTGAAAACACGCCCTAGCGGCTATCGCCACTAGCAAGAAATGAAACTAACACATTTGATTAAGGCTCAAATCCTCAGTGCATAAGGGTTTTAAAATGTGTTAGTTAGAAGGTAATGCTTTTTAGCTGCCAAAATTTGTGAGTCTCTTTACTCCGGCAATAATCCCTCGAATAATTGCCATGAAAATTTAGCGATCGCATAACAACCAATACTAAGTAATAATTCTGGTACAAATACCTCATATATAATACAAAAATAACACATGAGCTATTTGTATAAAAAAATTAAACCCAAAAAAATACATATGTAAATTATCCTGCTAAAATCTGGCAACATTAAAAATCATCAGAGGTGAAATATGAGACGCGATAAAATTTCTCCGGGATTATTGTTGGCATTTGAAGATTATCAAGAGGAAGGACAGGACGCTTTAACCACCCATAAGCGATCGCTCGGTATTGTATCTGCTACCAGCGACTTTAAGCCCGCTCGTAGTGTGGTTTTCATCTACTGCGATGAGCATGCGGACCTCAGTCATTTGTCAGACCATGGTATTCGTATCAACCAAAATACTGGCAGTGTGAGGACAGCTTTTTTACCTATAGAAAGTTTAGATGCTTTATCAGAAGAGCCAGCAATTCACCGGATTAAGCCGTCGCGTAAACTCCACGCTGATATGGATGTTGCACCACATAAGGTGAATTTGCCAGAATTTAAGCATAAAACAGGACTTACTGGTAAAGGTGTGATCATCGGTGTGGTAGATACTGGTATTGACCCCAAACATCCTTGTTTTGCTGGTCGGATTTTACGGGTTTGGGACCAAACCCTACCTGGTCCTGGAGTTAAAGAAGGTACCTATGGTGCGGAATTACAAGGAGAATTACTCAGTGTTTCCCGAGATACCAGTGGCCATGGAACCCACGTCGCCGGAACTGCTGCTGGTGCGGATAGTCAATATGGTGGTGTGGCACCAGAAGCAGAATTAGTAATTGTCAAAACAGATTTACAAGATGCCCATATTGCCGATGCTGTGCGCTACATTTTCCGCGTAGCTGAGGAAATGCAAATGCCTGTGGTGGTTAACCTCAGCCTGGGGGGACATGCTGACGGCCATGATGGCACGGATTCTTTATCAAAAATCATTGATGCTGAATCTGGACCAGGAAAAATTGTTTGCTGTGCTGCTGGTAATGAAGGTAATGATAATATCCACGGTCAGAGTATGGTATATAGTGGAAAACGCCATACCATGCGTTTCAAGGTACCTTACAAGCAAGTTGGTATAGTTTGGTTAAACGGTTGGTACGATGGTAAAGGTCAATTAGAAGTTTCCCTCCGTAGTCCCAACGGTTTTGTTACTCCTTACCAGCGCATTATTACTGATGGTAATCCTTCTCAAAAATATATACTACCTGACGGGCGCGTAGAAATGGTTACTGGCGGGCCCGATGCAGCTAACGGAGACCATAATTTCTTTTGTCAAATTCGTGGTTTGGGTGTGGGAAAATTTGCCCTACCAGTATCAGGGGGAATTTGGCAGTTGCGAGTCCGCCATACCTCTGGTGATGATGTCCGGTTAGATGTTTGGACCTTGGATGATAAAGGAGGCTCAGTATTTTTTACTGGTAAAAGTATAGAAGACTCGGTGAAAATTGGTTCCCCTGGAGCTTGCAGTAGTGCCATTACCGTTGCTGCTTACACTACCAAAAATCAATACAAAGATATTGATGGTAAGGAACGTAAAGTTGGCATAGAGATAGAGGAGATATCTGAGTTTAGTAGTGAAGGACCTCTACGCAATCAAGGCCAAAAGCCCGATGTAGCTGCACCGGGAGCCATGATTGTTTCCGCCCTTTCTGCTGATGCCGGTTTTCCGCGCTCTATGATGGTGAGTGATAAATTTGTCGCCATGGCTGGTACTAGTATGGCAACACCTTTTGTTACAGGGGTAGTTGCACTTTTATTACAGAAGAACCCGAAACTAGATTCCCAGGGGATTAAGGAGTTATTCGGCAAGCATTGTTCTATTCCCGATAAATATCCAGGGACATTCGATCATAAATGGGGTTTTGGCGTGATTGATATTGCCAATCTTGGTATTGAAGCTCCTGTGGCTTAATTTTGCTACGGATGGGTATTTAGATCCCCGACTTCTATCCTAGGAATTGCTACAGTTTGCGTATATTTATTCAGAAGTCGGGGATCTCTTACCTAGCCATCAAAACTAATGCAATGAAATACTAATATTCCGCCACACTAATTCTGAGGGGTTCATATCACACCCGCCTGGGGTTGAAAACCCCAGTCTAATAGCTAAAGTCGTCTCAAGACGACTGAGAAATAGCCATCAAAACTAATGTGGTGGAGTACTAATATTCCATCACACTAATTTTGATAGATCAATTGAATATCTCTATTTCTCCCTTCCCGGTAGAAGATTACCGAAGTAAAAAACCGCAGAGTCACAGAGGACACAGAGATCAGAAGAGAGAAATATAGGTAATTTTAGAGCGAGAAGGGAGTAAATCCTACCTGTCAACCGTCAACTGTCAACTCTCAACTCTCAACTCTCTCCAATCCCCAGAAGGTATAAAAGCAGCCCAGTAGTAGGGATGTTGAGATGCTTTTGTTTGCAGCATTGATAATTGGGTTTGGCGTAAAGCTTGGCTGCGTCCTATGTTGGTATTAGGGTCAAAAAGTCGCTGGTAATAACTTTTCATCAAGTCTTTGGTAGCACCGTCTTCAACCTTCCACAAACTGATCACTTGACTCTCTGAGCCAGCTATAACTAAAGCACGACGTAAGTTATAAACACCTTCCCCATCAGTAACTCTACCTAAACCAGTGTCGCAGGCGGAAAGAACTACTAATTTAGTCCCCAATAGGTTTAAGGTAGATGTTTCCAAGGCCGAAAGAATACCATTTTCATCCCCACTTTGTTGTTGTTTCACACCTGCAAGAACTAAACCAGAAAGTAGCAGGGGATTATCTTTAAGAGTCTTTTTCTCTAGTGTGGTTTGGGGGTTGGTTTTAAAGAAGCCATGGGTTGCAATGTGCAAGACTTTTGGGGATTGGACTTGTTTTACAGCTGTTTCCGTAGCTGCTTTTCCCAATAAAGGTTTCACTTTTAATAGTGGGGCGATGGCTAGGGCTTCTTCTCTAGTTCCTTCTAAAGGGGGGAAAAATTCCTGGGATAAATTAATAAAACGTGTGTTGTCTGGTTTGGTGGTTGGTTTGCTGGCTATTGATTGTCCAGGACGATTAAAGTTGGGATCTGCAATAATTACCGGGGGTTGCTGACTGGGGAATTGATTTTGCAGTCTAATTAAATCCCTACCAGAAGTCAGATAGGTAAAGGCATAGTTTTCGATGAGATATTTATTTTTTTCATCAACCAGGGCTTCAAAGGGAATTAGGTTGAGGTTACCATCAGGAGAAATTAAAATTTTGCGGGTATTTCCTAATAGTTTTCTCACGGGTTCCATGAGGATTTTATCTAGTTTTCGTCCAGATTCTTTGACTTGAGCAATGGGAGTCAGGGAGTCTTGCAAAGAAGCACGAAAATTGTCTAAAACTTCTTCAATTTTCTTTGCTTCTCCCAAATCTATACCTTTGGGTTCTCCTTGGGAAGATAAAATATATGCAGCGTAACGATATTTACCCCAACGTTCTTTGGGTTTAGCTTTGGAATTAAAAGGTTGATAACGGACTATTTCCACCAAAGCTGTATCAGCAGGAATTAGTTTTTGAATTGTTTCTACTGTCACAGGTTGGGATAAGGTGCGAAATTCTTGGCTGCGACTACTAAGTTGAGTTTGTAGTGATTGCGCTTCTTTTTGCAGTTTGTCTACTTGAGTGCGATATGCTTCTAGGGAAAGATTTTTGGGTTGATTGAAAACAAGGTTTGATAATTGAGTATGGGCTTGGGATAGTTGATTTAATAATTCCTGACTTTGTGGATCTTTGATACGTTGACGGAGGATTTGTTGGCTATCGGTGAGAAAATCTAAGACACGTCCTTTGCGTTGTAGGATTGTCATTAGGGCTAAACGAGTAGCTTGGGAATTGTTAGGGGCAGAATTTAGGTGAAGAGAAATAGCCCCATTTTTAGTTCCAGAAATAGTTGCTAAATATTCACGTTTTTCTCGTTCAAATCCTGAGACAAGGTTGTAAGCAAGGTTGCTTTCTTCAACTTTGATTCCTTGGGTTAAAAATTCCAGAGCTTGATTAATCTTTCCTTGGCGTGAGTACAGGAATGCTAAATTGTTCAAGCTAACAGCTACATCTGGATGGTCGCCTTTAAACAGCCGCTTTCTCATCTGGAGGGCCTGTTGATAAAGGGGTTGGGCTTGAGTGTACCTTCCTTGGCTTGAGTACAGTCC
>JAAUYD010010418.1_pt1 | contig 21475 bp, 29 predicted proteins | sample 7278101 | NCBI WGS metagenome assembly JAAUYD01 (sample SAMN14350128, study PRJNA611818) | marine sediment metagenome | isolation source: surface marine sediment (0.6m) | place: French Polynesia: Moorea | collected 2018-08
AAAAGAGCCCGCCCTGGCGGGCTCTTTTCATTTCCGAATCGCTGAAACTGTGCGCCTGAGCACGTGCAATTCGTTGATTTTTCACTATAGTACGCGCTATGGACGCCACCGAGAAAAAACGCGCAGCCGCCCGCAAAGCCCTGGAGTTCATCGAACCGGGCACCAAACTGGGAATCGGGACTGGCTCGACCGTAAACTGCCTGATCGAGATCCTCGATGAGGCGCGCGATCTGATTGACTGCGTGGTCTCAAGCTCAAAGGCCTCGACGGCGCTGCTTGAGGAGCAGGGATTCGAGGTCGCCACTCTCAATGAGGCGGGCGACCTGGACCTCTACATCGACGGGGCCGACGAGAGCAACAAGCGCCTGCAGCTCATCAAGGGCGGTGGTGGCGCACTGACCCGCGAGAAGGTCCTGGCTGCAGCATCGCGACGCTTCGTTTGTATCGTTGACGATTCCAAGCTCGTCGGCATGCTGGGCGCCTTCCCGTTACCTGTCGAAGTGTTACCGATGGCGCAGGAACTGGTGGCTCGCCGCATGCTGAAAATGCGCGGGCAGCCGATCTGGCGCGAAGGATTTGTGACCGACAACGGCAACCATATCCTGGACGTCCACGACCTGCAGATCGTGAATCCGATCGATATGGAAGCACGTATCAACCGGATTCCTGGCGTCGTAACGGTCGGCATATTCGCCGATCGACCTGCCGACATCCTGCTGATCGCTACTGACGTGGGCGTCACAGAGCTGCGCGCCTGACAATTGGTCGCTTGAAATCGGCCGCGTGAAAAACGCTATTGGCCGACTGGCTCGAAATCACTGAACTCGATATCTTCCTCTTCGTCGATCTTCACGACGAGGAAGGCTTTACCCTGCACAGCCGCGCGCACTCGGCGTGGCACCGTCGGACCGCCTTCGTAGGCGGGCGCGAACTCGAGTTCGGTCTCAAACTTCCTGATCTTCACGCCTTTGCCGGGCTTGATCGTACCGGTGTTGCGCATCGAGACGAGTGAGACGAAGTGCCCATCCTTGACGACCTTCAGGCGCGCATCGACAGCCTCCATGAATGTCGCTTCTTCGTCTGAGTCCGTTTCGGGGCGAAAAGCGAACATCCAGTAAGCATCCGTCTCCTCGATGAGTTCGATGCTGCCGTCAGCGAACATCGTTCCATCGTCATCGTCGTTGCCACCATGCGCCCTCTCTCGTTCCTCGAGAAACGCCTCAACCTCATCGCCCGTCGGCTCGCGACCGTCGACGCTGATCAACGTCCAGTGCTCGCTTTCCGGCAAGCGCGGATCGTACCGGGCGATAAACGTCCCATCGGGGCTGCGCGCCGTCCTCGTATAGGACCAGTTTGAGGACAGATCGGATTCCATCGCGTCAAAGGCCCTCTTGACGAGTTCCTCGTGAGTCTCCGCATGGGCTGTGCCGGAAATGGCCAGCAGGATCAGTGTGGCGAGAGTCTTCATAGTCAGCTTGGATAGCAACTCAGCGCCCGGAGTTCCGCCTGAATGGCCGCGGCCGAACCCAGAACCAGCTCACGACCACAAGTGCCGCAAAGACCGTGTAGCAGACGATGAACACCCAGGGCGGTGCGCGGTAGTAGAGAATCTCCTCGAGCCAATGCGCGATGAATTCGCCCGAATATGTCGCATCCCCCACCTGTCTACGCAGCGCCATCTCCCACGTTGTCAGCGGACAAATGACCCCGAGCCAGGCCTGGATAGTCACGACGCCAATCGCCGCCAGGTGCGCAAGGCGAAACGAGGGGTTTCGGACCCAGCTCCAGTTGAGCGGCTTACCTACATAGACGAGGATAAGGCCGAATACCACGAACGCTACGAACAACACGTGAGTGAGTAGTAGCAGGTCAGCGGCGAGCAGGTAGTAGAATCCCGAGTCCATAGGTCACAGGATAGCGACCGCAGGACTGCCTGTCTTATTCCGGCGCGTAAACCACCACCTCGATTTCGACGATGCCGCGCGGGCTGAACAGGCCGGTCGTTCCCACAGCTGTCCAGGCAGGGTGCGGTTCAACGCCGTATCTGGCCCTGGTCTCCGCGATCACCAGTGCTTGTTGGTCGATCGTCAGTTTGGTCGTCTCGCCATCGAGTACATGGAATGTATTGATCTTGACCACATCCTCGAGGCTTGCGTCAGCCGTATTCAGGCATCGATCGATGATCTCGAAGACCGTCTCGGTCTCTTCCCGGAACCGCTCCTTCGATATCGGCAGCTCCTCATCATGTCGAGCGCCGATAATGACGCCCGAAACATAGACGAAATCGCCGGCACGAATGGCATGGGAAAAGTGCCATGGGCTGTCGTAGCCTGTGTGCTCAACAGGCACCTCGTCGGTGAACGTGACACTCCGACCATCGCGTTCAATGACCCGTTTGCCAGCCCCGTGCTCATCCGCGGAAGCGCCCGCCGACACAAACATCACAGCGGCCATTACCAGAATCCTGTACATAGCTCTCCCCTGACTACACATGAATACCAGATTGGATGGCATCGGCTGCCCTGAGTTCAGTTGGGCTGGATTGATGTAGGATGGGCGCTTCTTATGCCAGTCGCTCCCGAGATTCGTATCAGCAATGCCCGCGATATCGACGCGATTGTGTCGATGTACCCGCTGGCCTTCCCTGATGAAGACCTTGTCCCGGTGGTACGCCAGCTTCTGGCCGAGCCGGAGCTCGCACTTTCGCTGGTCGCTATCGTCGACGATCAGGTTGTTGGCCACGTTATCTTCACCACCTGTGCCGTGGAAGGCAGCGATCTTCGGTCTTCGTTACTGGCGCCGCTGGCCGTCGCACCGGGTTTCCAGCGACAGGGCATCGGCAGCGAGATCGTCAAAGCCGGGCTGCAACGCCTGATCGATTCCGGGGTCGAGGTTGCGTTCGTGCTGGGCGACCCGGCTTACTACTCACGTTTCGGCTTCGTACCGGATTCAAAGGTACAGCCGCCCTACCCGCTGCCGGCCGAGTGGTACACCGCCTGGCAGTCCCAATACCTTGGCGATGCATCACGATCGTACGCGGGCAAACTGGCCGTTCCATCGCAATGGCTCGATCCGGCCCTTTGGGCCCCTTGAACGGGAAGACTCGATGACAAGACCTCATCATCTACTACTGTTACTGCTGTCAATGACGGCGCTCGGCTGCGGAGAAGACATGGAGATTGGCAACGAAGTCGAGCCTATCGGCACTGGCCCCTACTCGGTGGGCTCCACGAATATGGAAATCGCGGCCGAATTCGCGGACATCGGCGATGAGGCGATGCACGCGTACCTGCTCGGCATACCGGAAGGCCCCGACAACCCCCGGTTCGTCGCGGATATCCTGAAACATCGCGACGCCGTGTGGATCACCGACGTCGCCGTGCCCGAGGAACCGAACATCTACGGTCCGGCAGGCGGACAGACCCTGCCGGTCGTGACCTACGTGACATACCCGTCTGCGCCTGCCGACGAACCGAACCCGTACACATTCCCCTACCACGACGGCGCCTTCGGCACCTTCGACCACATGCTTGCGCCGGGTGAAGAACCGAGCTTCGCCGACCCGGACAAACGATACCCGCTTATCGTCCTCGCACACGGCGCTTCGGCCCACGGTGTCTACGACGTCCAGCATGCACACGGCCTTTCCAGGCACGGGTACATTGTTGCGGCTGCCACCTTTGGCGACGATCGCATACTGATCCCGGATGATCCAAATATCCATTCGGCTTATCTCAGGCCTCTGCTGATGAAAGCTGTGGTCGACTCGTTGCTCGAGAGTGACACGTTTGGGCCACATATTGATGCCGACAACATCGGCATCACGGGTCATAGCTTCGGCGGGTTTACAGCACTGGCGATCGCGGGGGCGCCCTACGAGGGGAATCCCGCCACAGTGAGCGACAGCCGAATCAAGGCCGGCGTCATCGCCGCGCCATGGGTCGGCGGTCACTACAACGGCGAGGACGTCTTCGCATTCGGGCCGGACAATGACGATATCAGCGAGGTCGACGTGCCAATCATCAGCTTTTTCGGCACGGATGACGATGTGACGACAGCAGAGTTCATCCTGCCGGCCATGAAGAAGCTGTCAGGTCCAACCTATGTGGTCGAACTCGTTGATCAACCACATAACTTCGATGGAGGTTCCTGGGAGGACCGCAATGCCTGGGAGCTGTTGTTCTATGAGGCGTACCTCAAAGGCGACCAGGATGCGCTTGCGACTCTCAAATCCGCGCGGTCGATGAAGGGTGGCAACGAGGATATCCAGCTGTTTGACTACCAGAAGTGACGACGCATGAGGTCTACTCTTACGGCGTCGTGTCGCACAGCACGCTGTACGGCATTCAAGGCACGTTTCCGGCGCCCGAGGGATACGCTGAGATCGACGATGTCCGGCGTATGACCGGTGGCGAGGCCACAAACTCGTCGATTGTCCTTTCCCGACTTGGCGCCAAGGTCAAACTGGACGGCAACTGGCTTGGCGACGACGACAACGGCAAGTGCACGAAAGCCCTGCTGACGGACTTCGGTATCGACACAGACCGACTACCGTTGAAGAACGGTATCAAAACGGTCAGAGAGGTCGTCTTCGCGGCCGAAGATACTCGTACGATCTTCGGCACCTACGTCCACCTTCTGGAGGACAGAGCATGGAACATGCCGAACGAAGACGACATCCATCAGGCCAGCGTAGTCTGCCTCGACCCGTTCTTTGCAGAACCCGCGTTGCAGGTCGCCCGGATCGCCTTCGAAGCCGACGTTCCGATCATAACCGTCGACTGTGCGTACGACGATCCACTGTTGCGGCACGTATCGGCAATCGTTGTCGCGGAGTCCTTTCTTCACGAAAGGTATGGAGGTGAAGATCTGCGAGCTGTGTTCGAGAAATATCTGGCCGCAACAAGTGGGCTTGTGATCTTCTCGTTCGGCGATAAACCAGTCTGGTATGCGAGGTCGGGCGAAGCGGTCAAGGAATCCCAGCCCTTCAGGATCGAAGCAGTCGACACGACCGGGGGCGGCGATTCGTTTCGAGCCGGCATCGCGTACGGTTTTCTCAAAGGCTGGGACGATGATGAGATGGTGCAGTTCGCGGCTGCGGTCGCGGCAATTAACTGCACCCGGTTTCCCGGCGTCACTGAGTCACCGGGGTATGATGAGGTTCGAGACTTCATGAGTACCGCGGCCAAAGCACCATGCGACGACTAATAACTGCCATTCTTGCGTTCCTTGCCGGAGTGGTCAGCCTCTTCGCAGCACAGATAGCACTAACGAAATCTTGGGGCGTGTTCGGCGTCGAGTGGGGGCGGGACAACTTGCCCACCTTGCCTCTTCAACAGATAGCGGCGCTATCGACAGTGTTCCTGGCTGTCCTGGTTGGGTCATTCATAGCGGCATTCCTGTCCAAACGCGACGCTTTGAAAGTGCTGGCCGTCATGTGCTTCGTCGGTATGGCCATCGACGGCTATGCGATGTTCGTCATTCTCAGAGATGCCCTGCCCTTGTGGTTCAGAGCCGGCTTCGTCGCGCAGATACCGCTCGCGACCATACTGGCCGGTCTGCTATGGACGCAGACGAGCTCATTTCGCGAGTAGCGCGCTGGTCGAAGCGCGATGACCGCGTCCTGGCAATGGGCATCTGCGGGTCCCATGCGCGCGGCGAGGCTCGGCCGGATTCCGATATCGATTTCTGTATCTTGACGGCTGATCCAGGATCGCTCCTGAACGATCGCACCTGGATCAGAGAGTTCGGCGCCGACGCAGAGGTGGCCGGCGCGGTTGAGGACTACAATCTGGTGCAGTCCCTGAGAGTTTTCTACGGCACGACTGAGGCTGAATTTGGCGTGACGAACGTGGCCTGGACGGAATTGCCGATCGATCACGAAACCGCGGCCGTGATGAACAACGGACTCAGAATCCTCTACGATCCCGAAGGCCGTCTAGAAAGAGCGTTGGCTTTCGCGGCTACGATTGGCCGCTAACAGTTCATTCGCCTAAGCAATCAGTTCTCGGACCCTTGCAGTATCCACGTGCTGCAGGAACGCAGTTGCCTTGCCGTCGACGAACGTCCACACATGGGCCATTCGGACCGCACAGGGATCGCCGGTCTCTTTGTGAATCCAGGTGTTCCGGCCAGCGGGAAACCGTCTGCCCCGGTCCAGGAAATATCATCGGCAAAAGCGGCCACGACAGCCGGGACGTCGCCGGAGGCAAAGCTCTGATACAAGCCCTGAACGATTTCTTTTATTGGACATCGGAGTTGGTTTCTTTTTGTTGTTTCAGGAGATCATGACAAACGAAATCAATTTCGCTCGGCACGTTGATTTTGGCGACTTCTGTCCAGCGTGGAACGCTGGTCTGTTCGCAGCAGCTAAGCGGATTAGGTGCGGACCTCGGTTTTGTGGTAGATACAACGGAGTTAAGCTGAAAAAGAGAACAAAGAGGTTTCACATGAGACACAAATTTCTGGGTTTCGCAGTCGTTCTGTCATTCCTGTTCCTGGCATTGCCGACTCACGCGCATGAGGCAGGTAAGTGGGTCTACCGTGTAGGCGTCGGGACGATTCAGCCGGACGACAAAAACCTCACACTCGATTCAACGACGTACGTAGAAGTGGATGGCGGCACGAGCGCGACATTCAATCTCACTTACTTCTTCACACCGAATCTGGCCTTTGATGTCCTGGCTGCCCTTCCTTTTGACCACGACATCGTCCTGGTTTCTGACGGCGTCGGATCCAAGATCGCGGAGACGAATCACCTGCCGCCGACCCTGTCGCTGCAGTGGCATTTTCTCCCGGAAGGCAAAGTCCAGCCCTATGTCGGCGTCGGCGCTAACTGGACGACATTCTTCAACACCGACACGATCGACGCGCTTGCGGATGCGGGGGTCAACCTGGAACTTGACGACTCCTTCGGCGTCGCAGCCCAGGTCGGTGCTGACTATGTGTTGGACAACGGATTCATGTTCAATTTCGACGTTCGATACATCAATATCGAAACTGACGCAGAGTTGGGTGGCGCTCCGATAGGCACGGTAGCGATCGACCCCATGGTTTACAGCCTCAGCGTCGGCTACCAGTTCTGATTCCAAATTTGTAGTTTGCCGGAAGCAGCTGTGCAAGCTGCTTCCGGCTGACTCTATTGCGAGAAGCCTAACTGCTCAAAGAGCTCCGGGGACGCTTTGAGATAGCGGTCCTTGCCGGTTTCCTGGAACCACGCGTCTGCGATCTGCTGGTTGTTGTAGAGACGCGCGTCGTCCCAATCCTCGATCCCATCGATCGCAACCCTGTTCCAGTCTTCATTGATGAAGCTGACCGCCTTGATGTTCTTTTCGTAGACGAACGAAAAGAGATTCACGAACCACTTGTCCCAGACTTCGGTGCCTTCGGCTTCTATGCCAGCCACAGGGTTGGTTTCCGCAATCATCACCGGTTTCTTATGGTCGCGGGCGAACTCGAGCACCTTATCCGCATCCGAGCCCATATCGGGACCGCCGTAGGCGTGACCGAAAATCGAGATCCCCACCCAATCAACGTAATCGTCGCCGGGGTACCACTCCGTTATTGGATACTTCTTGTATGGAGGCGAAGCATAGGAGTGCCAGACAAAAGCGATATTCGTGACGCCTTCCGAGCGCATGAGATCGACGATGTGTCGATACGCCTTGACGTACTCGGTAGGCTCAAGCGCATTGTGAGGCCCGTCGAATTCGTAACCGATTCTCAGGTAGATCGGCCGGTTGGTAGACTTCGCCCATTTGCTGTATTGCCGAATGATGTCGTTGTACTTTCCGTTGGCGGTGTTTTTGGCAATGTCCCACGTGCCCACCATCCACATCGCGCTATGCACTACCGCATTTGGGAAGCGATCGACCAGCATCTGATGATGATGTGTGTTCCCAACCACGTTTGTGTGCGCCTCGGTAACCCCCGATATTTCGGTGACAGCCCAGTAGGCCGCCCAGCCACCGGGCATTGGCTCGTACGGAAAGTTATCCAGGTATTCGTTAATCGCCTCGACGGACTGTCCCATGATCAGCAGCGTTTTGCCCTTGGGCGGAGCGAACTTCGCCTTTTCGTAGTCGTATACGAACCGTGGATCCACGTCGTTGTCGATTTTTGCCACCAATTGCTGAATCCCTTCGTTTGTTTCGGCCTGGCTACTCGCACAACTGATAACTGCAAGCGTGAGAGCAACTGGCACGTATAGAAAACTGCTTGCCATCCTGATCATCAAAGTAATCCCCCCTTCTCACGGTTCGTTCCGTACGTTGGTACATCCCAGAATTGACGGCCCTCGGTCCCCGAGCGCAACGTGGCACAAGGTGGATTCAACAAGTTACGGAGACGCTAAACCAGGAAGCCCTGGGGATCACGAGTATGTCAGTTAAGTATACGGGAGGTTGCTTTTGCGGCAGCGTCCGATTCTCTTGCACAGCGGAGCCGGCATTTACATTCTACTGCCATTGCAGCGACTGCCAACGCTCAGCGGGCAGTCCGGTCTCAGTGGGTCTGATGGTGTCGTCGGAGTCATTCAGCGTACAAGGAGATTTGCAGACCCATACCACAGTCGGAAGCTCTGGCAGGGAAGTACACAGGCATTTCTGTCCCAAGTGCGGGTCAGGAATCTATCTTGAGACCGGAGCTGCTCCGGGCAATGCCTTTGTGAGGGCAGGTGCGCTCGATGATGCTGGCTGGGTCAAACCACAGATGCATATTTTCACTATCTCGAAGCAGCCCTGGTTTGAGATCTCGGACTCGCTTCCTCAGTTCGAGACGATGCCTCCGCAGTAGCTGATTCCGGACGGCCGACGGCTCATCTGACACGGACTACGTCGTGAAATCACCTTTTTGCACGTAGGCCCTGGTCGATACTTGCGTGCCGAGCTCGTGCATGGCTCTCATGCTCGTCAGATTCGCGCCGTTTATGAAGTCCTGCCATTGCTCAAGTCTTTCCCACTTGGCGATGGTCAGTATCTCAGTCGGCGTATCCACGCTGACAACGCAAAAGCTCCCCAGCGCGCCCTCTGTTGATTCCCGAATACTCAATGTCGTCTCTTCCCAGGCTGCGAAAAATGCCGCCTGGTTTTCTGCGGGCACCTCCCATTGGTAGACAATCTGAATCACCGGATTAACCCGCTTTCACTACTGAATTGACTGCCGCCAAAAGGAAGATTCTGGCCGAGGCGGTCAATCAGGAATGCGCTCGTTTCGGGCCGGTTCGCCGGCTGCCTTCCAGCGACGCAGGAACGCTTTTTCTGCTTCCCCAGCCTCTATGACCTCGTCGGCGTTAGGATTACCTTCCAGCCACCGCTCCACTTCGTGCCTATGTAATTCTGACAGGCGGATGAATTCGTCTAGCCAGGTCACCATATCAGCACCTCCGAATCTGACTGTGTCATACGCTTATGATAGTGGATTGGCGCCAGTTTGAGGGCTTTCAAGCCCGAATGCCGCCCCCGAACGACCCCTATATACGAAACTGCGTATACTTTGCTGATTGGGCATGGCGCAACGCTGCGCTCAAAACAAACTAAAAAGAAAAATAAGGGGATAAGAATGAAGAGACTTCAATGTGTCTTAGCCTTGGCCGGATTAATTGCGCCATTTGGCACTGCCTTCGCCGATAGTCATGAAGGCGATGCAGAAGAAGCCAACGTTGCGTCGCCAATGGAAATGTATGCCTGCACGTACAATGAAGGTAAGGGCCCTGCAGACCTTGATGCTGCCACCAAGGAATGAGCTTCGATGATCTGTATTTGCCAATCAAGGAATGGGGTGAGTACAAAGCTGATACCGGCTCCAAGGCCGGCCACTGGGTGTTCTTCCCGTCGTTTGGCGGCGGTAAAGAGGACTACGATTTCAAATGGGTTTCGTCAGCTGAGAGCTTCGAGAGCCTTGGTGCGGACTGGGATCAGTTCAGCGAGAGCGGCTGGGAAAAGGCCAATGAATTGTTCCGTGGAAAACTCAGATGCGATTCGGCGCGCGCCTATGTTGCCACTACCCGGCGCACAGCGGCAGACGACGAGTAGTCACCTATCGCAACGTAGCATTGCACGTGCGGCCGTCGGATGACGGCCGCTTTGGCATTTGGAGCAGACAACCGTGATTACTGTCGAAATTACGAATCCTGAAGCGATAGTGAGTCAGCATAAGGGTTGGTTTACCAGTCTCGCAGGCACTATGGCAGCCCGCATAGGGATGATCGATTTGGTGGAGAAAGTGCAAGAGGCTATCGTCGAGCGGCTGGTCGAGGAGCTGGGAGAGGACAACGTCCGTATCTCGATCGGCGGCCCCTCTAAAGAAGTTGACGTGGCCGAGTAACGGCTAGGTTTTGTTTTCTTCTAACCACTCGCAGATGCCCGAGAAGAATTGCTCGCGACTCGCTCTTTCTATCCATGGGCTGTGTCCGCAACGTTCGAACTCGCGGTACTCCAACTGGGGAAGAAACGGAAGCAGGCTGTCCCTGATCATCCTGCCGGGATGGGGATCATACTGCCCATGCATCATGAGAATCGGAGATTCGATTGCCGCAAACGCATTCGGATAAGTACCGTCATCCTGCAAGCGACGCATATCGCTCCACGTCTCATCATAGGCCTTCAGGTCAAATGGTTCAGACTCCTCTTTTTCGGCGTACGGGCCAATGGGCTCATAGTTATACAGGTGCCGAGTTAGCTTGAACGTCTGCATGAACTGTTCTGCCGGATCAATCACATCAATTGACAATCGGCGGAGTTGATTTCGTACGTCATCATCCATGCGTTCCTCGATTATCGTCTGCATCGCGCTCCGGCCGGACTGGTCAAACGTCCCGCACCCAACGAGAACGATGGGGCCCGCCTTGCCCGGATGCTCAGCGGCGAAACAAAGGGCCAGCATTGCGCCCCAGGAGTGCCCCACGATCGCTACCGGAGAATCTCCGCCGTGTTCGACAACAAGCTCATGGAGATCAGCGATGTGGCGAGCGACAGTGAGAGGTGATCCTTCGCTGCCGCGTTGCCAGGGTTCCACCGCACGGAAGGATCCTGAAATTCCTTTCGCTACGGGCGCCACATCTCCAACTGCAGCGGGACCGCCGTGCAACACAAATACCAGCGGACCCGCGGTACCATAGCGTCTTACGAACATGGCGGGAAGTTTCGCACAGACGAAAGGCGGACTGCGATCCGTGCTCTAGTTTTGGCCACCCGCCGCTTCTGGCCGTGAGCCGCCAGTCCGGAGTCCTGAAATTGATTGACTGCTACTGGCCAATAGCAGCCGTTCACACCGTCGGACTGAGCTGGACCATCGTCCCGGCTCAGTACACGTAGACTGCGCCGACCTCGACACCGTTATTGTTGTTGGGAGGCGGGCCGATACCGTTGAATGTGCTTCGCTCATAGGTTGCGCCAACCGCAAGCGTATCGCCGTCGCCGCTGAGCGCCACGTCGGTTCCAAATCGATCCGCTTCGTCGGTGTTGCTCGCCTTGAGGTAGGCAATCTGACTCCAGGTGCTGCCGGATCGAGAAAACACGTACGCGGCGCCTGCGTCGTTGCTTGAGTCATCGGACTGGTCGCCGTCAATGCCCAGCGCATTGCTGTTCTCGAACATGGCGCCCACGGCGAGCAGATCGCCATCATCGCTCAGGCTCACACCCTGACCAAACTGATCACCACTCCCTGTGTTGCTGGCCTTGATGTACGCCTCCTGTGCCCAAGCGCCGGCCGCGCGCTGAAACAGATATACCGCGCCCGAGTTGCCGGCACCGCTGCTACTTTGGTCGCCGCTGACACCCGTCGCGTCGCTGTCTTCGTTGACAGCGGCGACCGCCAGCGTGTCGCCGCCACCGCTCAAGTGCAGGCGTTGCGCGAAGCGGTCTTCCCGATCGGTGTTGCTTGCCTTGAGGTACGCCTCCTGCGTCCAGGTTGTACCCGAACGCGTAAACACGTATGCCGCTCCTGATTCAAACGCCGAGTTATCGTTCTGGTCGCCGTTGATGCCTGTCGCGTTGCTGGCTTCGCGCACGGCCGAAACAGCCAGTGTGTTGCCGTCATCACTGATGCTGATCTCTCCACCAAAGGCGTCGCCGAAGCCCTGGGAGTCGCCATTGCCCGTGTTGCTGGCCTTGATGTAGGCCTGTTGCGCCCAGCCGCTGCCGTCATTGACAAAAACATACACGGCACCCGCGAGACTCACTGAGTTATCAGTCTGGTCCCCGTCAATGCCAACCGCTGCGCTTTCCTCACCGAATGCACTAACGGCAAGCGTGCTGCCGTCAGCACTCAGGGCAACCTGCGCCCCAAAAAGATCCACAGGGCCCGTATTGCTCGCTTTGATGTAAGCTTGCTGGCTCCAGGTATTGCCGGTTCTTACGTACACGTAAACAGCGCCCGACGAATCGGCCGTGTTGTCCGTCTGGTCGCCGTCGATGCCGGTTGCGGCGCTGTCTTCGCCCGTCGCGCCGACAGCCAGTACGGTCGCGTCATCGTTGATGGCGATGTCCCCGCCGAACTGATCGTCGCTCTCGGAATTGCTCGCCTTGATGTAGGCCTGTCGCTGCCATGCCGTGCCCTGGCGCTCATAGACGTACACGGCGCCCGCTTCGGCTGCACTGTCATCAGACGGGGCGCCGTTGATGCCGGTTGCGGCGCTGTCTTCGAGGCGCGACCCAACGATGAGGAAACTGCCGTCGTCGCTGACGACCACGTCCTCGCCAAATCGGTCCCTGGAATCCGGAGCGTCGGCTTTGAAGTAGCCGATACCGTCGGAGAGGTTGCCCGATACCGCCTGAGGCGCGGTATCCGTGCAGCCTCCGGGGCTGCAGCTTTGCAGTACGTAGAGGGCGTTGCTGCGCGCATACAAAGGCGCCAAAATTTCGAGACTGCCGACGCCCGGCGCAATATCACCGCCCACCTGGGTGAATCCCGCGCTGCCCGTCGGGTTTTCGAGCAGGCGGTAGAATGTGGCATCGGCGACATCGGTCCACGTGAAGCCAAAGGTCTTGATCGGCGTGATGCTCGACGACAACGCGGCCGCAGTCGCTGGCGGCGGCCCGGGCACAAACGTGGCCGTAATGGTGCAGTCCGAGGTCACTGGCGCGGTCGTATAAATCGTGCCCGACAGGCTGCCCGCGCAACCCGTAACGCTGCCAATTGCATAGCCGGTATCCGGTGTAATGACGAAGTCCGCAGCGTCATTCTGGTTCACGACAGCGCTGGTGGGGCTGATGGCACCATTGGGGCCAGCGCTTGCTGATACCGTGAACGCCTCAACAAATGTCGCGGTGACGGTGCACGCGCCCGTAACGGCACCGGTTGTGTAGGTGCTGCCGCTCAAAGAGCCGTTGCACCCGCTCACGCTCGCGATCCCGAAACCGCTGTCCGGCGTAATCGTGAAGGTCGTCGAGGCGCCGCCCGTGACTGTTCTGCTCCCCGGGCTGATGGTGCCATTGGCACCGGCATTCGTACTGACGGTGAAGCTCTGTGTGGGTGTGCTGCCGCCACCGCCACCCCCGCCCCCACAGGCGCTTGCAAAGACGACGCTGAGCGCCACGATGGTTCGCGCTATTTTTGTTCCTGTATCGAAGTTCATGCTGCCCCCCTCAGTGTCTTCCTTGGCGTCCGTGGCGGTTCACATAATTGTTGTAGCTACGAACCGTCGTGTCTCCTTTATACATGACCAGTGAATATTGGAATACATCCAATGATCGTGACGACAAGCAAATTTTGCTGTACGAGGGACGGCGAGATCTTGTGAATACGCTGATTGCAGGAGCGGGCGTAACAAGATTTTGCGCCGTAACACTTGGGTGCGCCTTAGCTGTCCGAAGCATCGCATACGCGTTCCCGAACTGCCGTGTGTGAATGACCGCTTGTGGCCGTATCCAGCAATATAAGCGTTTTCAGGTACGATGACGCCTACTGACCCATAGCGGCCGGTCGTCGCTGACTAGATCTCTCGCGGATAATACTATGCGAACACTATGTCTACTGATTGGCTTTATCGCAATGATGTCCACACTCGACACGAGTTTGGCGTCGGACGAGCCACACGTCGATCCGTCATTGGTCACCGTTCTAACTTCTGGAACTCACCGTTTCCTTCTCTACAGGCATTGTGACGCTGAGTTTTGCTGGAGCGAGGCGTATCTGCAATGGATGGACGTAAAAGCCAAACCAAACAAGGTGCACGAGACTGTTCCCATATCCGAAATCTCGAAGCCCATGATGGTTTTCGATGCAAAACTGCATTGGGACGGTGACACGCAGGAACAATGGATAGAGATGCGGGGAACCGCTCACCCGGCGATGAGCTTCATTGGGACGGCTGTTATAAAGCCGCGCGATGCTGGACAGTACGATTTCGAATCAAACATCGCGAAGATCTCGAACTAGTTGTGCCATGCCGATGTCCGCTTTTTGGCCGTTTGCCACCGGACAGGGGTAACAAGTTAGAATGACGCCTTCTGATGCAGAGCGGTCGATCGAGAGCACCGCCTTTTCTGGAACTGACACGGGTCGTTTAGCGCAGCGATGGACAACTCAATAGACCGAACCGTAGACGGACGTTTGTCTCTTCGCTCCGCGGCGCTGATCGCTGGGTTCGGTTTGCTAATCATGGCGATCTGTGCGCCGCTTGCCTTTTTCCAGCTCTTACCTCAGGGCATCGTGCGCGGAGATGGGGCCGCAACCGTCGAGCGATTGCGCACGAATGGGACACCCTACCTGCTCGGTACGTACCTCCTGTTCCTGACGTACGTCATGGATGTCGTGGTTGCATGGGCACTGTATTGGCTCTTACGCCCGGGTCAGAAAGCTCTCTCGTTGCTCGTGGCGTGGATGCGAATCGTATACACAGCGTTGGCCTTTATGGGTTTGATGGCCTACTTTCATGCTTATGATCTTGCCAATGCGACAGATTTCGCCATGCTCGCCGACGCGACTGGCTTGCAAGCCGAGATCCTTTACCAGTTGTTTGCAGCCCAGACTACCACGAGCGTCGCTCTCACCTTTTTCGGCGTTCACCTGCTCGTGATGGGAGTGGTCATTTGGCGATCGACTCATATCCCACGTTGGACGGGCATCGCAGTGGCGTTAGCCGGTGCTGCCTACGTGATCTTGTACGGTGCACAGTATTTCGCCCCGGATCTCTCACTGGATTGGCTGATGCTCTTTGCGCTAGGTGAGCTCATCTTTATGGGCTGGATGCTGATTTCAGGATGGCGCCTGGAAGAAACGGTATAAGTCGAACTCACGAAGCGCCACAGCGGGATTCGGGGTCCGTTATTGGCCGTAACCGGCTGGCCAGGCGTTTCAAGGTAGCATGACTCCAACAGACCCTTTGCGGCCATTCGAATCGGAGCAAGTGTGATGCATGCAATGTCCATTCATGAAGCCTCGGCCGCTGAGAATCCCGACATTGCCGCATTCTATGAACGCTGTGGGTACTCCGGCGGTATTTCATCTGACGACACAGTTCTGGTTGCCATTCGAGCTGATTCGCTTGTCGGAGTTGTACGCCTGTGCTCGGATCACCACGCTACTGTTCTTAGGGGAATGCAAGTATCTTCGGACGTTCAGAGACAGGGAATCGGTCGAGCTTTACTCGAAGAGTGTCTGTCCAGAGTCAGCGATGCTGTCTGTTATTGTATTCCGTGGTCCTATTTGGAGCAGTTCTACAGTTCAGGTGGGTTTCGGCGTTGCGAATCAACGGACGTTCCCGGATTCCTTTCGGAGCGGTATGACGGCTACATCCAACAGGGTCGAGACGTGATCCTAATGCGGCGGGCACTTTCGAACTGACCGGCCGCTCTCGGCCGAAACCCGCCGCTCAGGTTTCTTGAGGTAGGATGACGCCTTCCGAATCGGGGCCAGGAAGTCAGTTGCTTGCCGCTCCACTCATGCTAATTGTTGGCCGGGATCAGATAAGGGGTATTGATCGTGAAGGATGATGCATTGTGCTGGGAGAAGGTGGCTAGTCAGGCAGGGCCCGAGCTACCTCTTTTTCGTGTTCGCTTTGATACTATGCGTCACCCTACCAGTTCAGAGGAATTCCAACGTTTGGTGTTGGAAACGTCAGATTGGGTGACAGTCGTTGCTGTAACTAAAGATGGCAAGATTGTCATGGTGGAGCAGTACCGATTCGGTGTTGGCGAAGTCACGATCGAGCCTGTCGCCGGCATGGTCGACCAAGGTGAGGATTCACTCCGCGCCGCCAAGAGAGAGCTGATCGAAGAAACTGGTTTTGGCGAAGGGAATTGGCAGTACCTCGGCTCCGTCCAGGCAAATCCCGCGATTCACAATAATCTTTGTCATCATTGGTTGGTAGAAGATGTTGAGGTCGTACAAGCGCCCACACCAGATGCTGGTGAGGCGATCCGTGTTCATCTCATGACGCTGGACGAGATCAAGGAAGCTGTTGCTGTCGGTAAGTTGAAGCACCCGCTGGGCTTGTCGGCATTAACTCGTGTCTTTCCGCTCTGGGAGCTGCCGTACCTTCCTGCTGCCGGCTGATTTCGACGTAACGACCGGCCGCTTTTGGCCGAGAACTGCCGTGCAGAAAATCTGAGGTAGGATGGCTGCTACTGACCCTAAGCGGAAGTTCGTCCCGGTGGAATGACTTTGGAGCAACACGTGCGCAGATTCGCGATCTCTGACAAATTTGAGGCGAACTTTGTCGAAGATGAATCATCACGGAGCGGAGAGGTGTATTTCGTGGAGCGAAACAATGGGGGAGGCGCGAATCTAACCCCGATAGCCCGTTTCTTTGCATGGCGACCTGAGTATATCGAAGGATCACATCCGCATTGGCGAATCGATTGCTTTGTTCGCAAACACACGTTGGCACCGAATGCGAAGTGGTTGGGCAAGGCGTTGACCGAGGCAATTATTCAGAACGGTATTTGCGATCCTCCGATTTGGACGTCCTGGCACTCCAGCGAAGAACTTCAGGGCGAAGCATACGGTGAGGTTTTCGACTTGGATTGATCGACCGCTCTTAGCCGGAACCAGCCACCCAGGCATTTTGAGGTAGGATGACGCCTACTGACCCAAAGCAGACTCTCGAGTCAAAAGCAGCCACCATTACAGAGAAGCTCGGACAGCCCAGGACAATTCGTTACTTTCTATGTCGATCGCCGACGCAATTGCATACTTGAAGACCGAAATTCCCGATGATGATGCTGGGGAGACAGTGCTGGTGCCTGACGATGAGTTTCCTGCGCACCTTTCTCTCGGCAACGGTCTTACATGCTTCTACCTCATGGATAAAGGCGAGAGATTTGAATATGTGCTGTCAGGGCAGCTCCAGGAACACGCAGAGACCATCGAATCCTTTCATAGAAAGGCCGTGGCAAATCTCGCTTCGCTAGCTGCTACAAATCTGTCTGTCAGGTCGTATCAGGATATCTATGTCGCGTTGATGGGCGGCAACTTCGAGGCTAGTTTGCTCCTGGTCGACGAGCTTTGGGATGAGATGTATTCCCACGTCGTAGAGAATCAATTTGTCGCTGTAATTCCGCAACGAGATATTCTGGCATTCTGCGACTCCGAGTCGGAAGTTGGCAAGGCACAACTCGCAGAGACAATTGCGCGTATCTGGCCCAATGAAGATCACCCTCTCAGCGACAAGCTTTATCGACGAGTCAACAGGCGGTGGGAAGTATTCGGCGACGATTTGGGGCATTGACCGTCTGTTTCTGGCCGGTAGCTGCCGGTCAGGCACTTTGAGGTAGGATGACTCCTACTAACCCAAAGCAGCCATTGACAAACTCCGAGATGAAAGGCGCTTTCTGTGCTCCTAGGACTTAACCACATCACTTTCGCCGTGCAGAACATTGAGCGCTCGCTGGCGTTCTATCGCGACGTCCTTGGCTTTGAGCTCCACGCCAGATGGAAACGTGGCGCGTACCTAACTATTGGCGACTGTTGGCTATGCTTGTCTCTCGACCCGTCTTCGTCCCCGTCTAAAGGCTATAGCCACATTGCCTTTAGTATTGATGCACAATCATTCTCCTCGTTTCAGCGGACTCTAGCCGAGCAGGGTGTCGAGATGTGGAAGGAAAACGTCAGCGAGGGTGATTCTGTGTACTTTGTTGACCCGGACGGAAATCGGCTGGAGGCCCACGTCGGCGACTTGAAGTCGCGCTTGAATGCGATGCGCGCCGAACCTTTCGAAGGGCAATGTGTCGTTTCCGAAATTCTCGGAAGATAACCAGATTGCTCTGGTCAATAATTCACCGTCCAGTCTTGCTGCTTGCAGTAATGATTCTATGCGGCTGTCAATCGACAGCTAAGCCCCAAGATGCCGATCCGAGATCGACAATTCCCCTTGATCATCTGCCTGCACTTGATGGCGACTATTTCAAGTTCGAATCTCGTGCTGTTGGTCGGTCGTTTCATATCTATGTGAGATTGCCGGACGGATACGACGGGAGAGCGAGTTCCGAGTATCCGGTGATATACGTGCTTGACGGAGATTCGCTTTTTCCGATACTGGCAGCGAATCATCTTTTCCTGAACTACGACGTGGACTTACCTAAGGCCATCATAGTCGGGGTCGCCTACGGTTCATTTGATCCGGTGACGAACAAGCGTGGATTCGATTTCTCAGCACCGGCCGCCGACGCAACGATCGAACAAGGCGGCGCGCGAGAATTTCTCTCCTTTCTCGAATCGGAACTCCTCCCAGAGGTGGAGCGTCGGTATAGGGCCGACCCGTCACGCCGTGTTCTCTTCGGCCAGAGCAGGAGCGGATACATGGTTCTCTACTCAGCGTTTGTTGCGCCAGACCTGTTCTGGGGCCGCATTGCGAGCAACCCCGCGTTTGATCCTGGTCGCGAATTGTTCTTCTCCGCGCCTGCGCAATCTTCGCGAACGGACTTGGGACTGGTGGTAACAAGCGGCTCGCGCGATATTCCGGCCCTGCGAGAGGCCGCTCTAGAATGGTTTGAGGTTTGGAGAGATCGTGACGACGCTCCGTGGGAAATCAAGACGGCTACGATCGACGGTGGAACCCATGCCGCGAACAGCTCGGACAGTTACCGGCTCGGTATGGTCTGGCTTTTCAATGACGAATAAGTGTCGCTAGTGGGCCCGACCGATTCATCGATAGTCACCAATTACGGCTCTTGGCCGAAAGCCGCCGTGCGCGCATTTTGGGGCAGGATGACTCCTGCTGACCCGTTCCGGTCGTTCACATCATTCTTCAGATTTGTTGCAAGATGCCGGCACAAATAGTCAGAAACTCACTACTTGGGACGCTACTTGTCCTTCTGGGCTGCGCATCGCAAACCCCTGTCGCAGTCATCCGCGTAGAAATTGTGAATGGCAATGCAACCACCTCTGCGAGGATCGGGGACGAACGTATTGATGTAGTCGTCGATACTGGTGGCCTCGGTGGGATAGCAATTTCTCCCGAGGACTTGGGACGCCTAACCGTCAAATTCACAGGCAAAACTATCGAACGAACTGATGCGGCGGGGGACACCTTCGAATCTCGCGTATTCATAGTGCCGGAACTGTTCCTCGGAGGTCACAGATTTGAAGAAGTAGAAGGATTTGAACGTATCGGATCATCTGCCGGATTTGCAGGCGGGCCTCCCATGAACGTGCTTGGAAGGGCACTATTGCACGACTTTACGGTCGTTGTTGATTACCCGAATGGTGAGATTCGACTGTACTCCCCCGATCAATCCAGAAGTGTCTGCGGCCTTTCAACAAGTAAGTTGCTAGAGAAAGACGACAACATACTCGCGCTGCCAATTGAAACTGATGGTGGACAAATGCTCACATTAATGGACACGGGCGCGACGTACTCCTTTATTCAGAAGAAAGTGGTTACCTCGCGAAATCTGAAAACTGTTGATGACCTCTATAGAACCAGTGCTTTTCGCATAGGAGGTCGGGACTTTGGACCGTTGGAAATGGTTGTGCTTCCGATTGATGGGGCACCCCAGATTGATGCGTTGGTTGGCGCGAACTTCTTTTCGAGGCACGCAGTGTGTTTTGATTATCAAGGTCGAAAAGTTTCAATTTTCAACTGATTCAGGGGACCGCTTTTGGCCGAAACCAGCCGACCGGGGTTTTCGCGGTAGAATGGCAGCTTCTGACCCATAGCGGCCGTACGATCTTTTGGTCAAGAGGTAACATGTGAGCACAAAGACAAACGATACCCTGAGATTCCTTCGCGCAAATTGGTTTTTTCCCGCAGCGGCAATTGCGCTGCTGATGAACTCAACTACCGTTTATCTCGATCAGTGGTCGTCGCCAGAGCTTCTCGAAGCTGGACTGCTTTTCGATTTCGCGATTCTTCTCCCAGTGCTCTATCTGATTTGCTACTGGTCCAAGGGGAAGCGGTCAGTGGTTCGTGCTATTGCACTCGCATGCCTCGGAATCTGGGCTGTAGGCCATGTGGTACCCGACCAAAATCAGTCTCTTCTCAACAATCTCCAGTTCGTTCGGTACATTGGCCTTGGCGTGCTCGTTCTCTTGCAAGTCAAACTGATTGTTGCCATCTTCCGCGCCATGTCAGGGGCGTCCGCCAGTGCGGAACACGAAGCATCCAGGTTGGCAGATGAGACCGGGACGCCGCCATGGGTTAGAAAGCTGCTGGCCTGGGAGGCCGCGGCTTGGATAAAGGTCTGGCGTTTCGTCCGAAAAGCCTTCCGAAGCTAACAGGCGACAAACAGTTTTTCGCCAGGCAGCGCCTGGCCTAACCGGGGCTGTTACCGCAGCTCTTGAACCTTACCGGCCGTCGAATTCTATCGCCGATTTGAGTGCTGCCTGGAGCACGGCGTTCCACTCATGGTGCACAACAGGCAGTCGATCTGTGGGCAAAAATTGCCTCTCTATCGATTCGTGTTGGGGCTCAAACTCGAAGACAGCGCGCACATCAGCGCGGAAGATCGCCTGTACCGATCGAATGGGATACTCGCCGTCGAACTCGATGTTTGCTCGATGATCTGCCTCGATGAAACCGATGAGCCTTAGATTCTCAAGCTCCACGCAAGCCTCTTCGACTGCCTCTCTGGCGAGGCATGCGCTGGCCGACTCATTTCCGTCCAGATGTCCGCCCGGGATAGTCGGACCACGACCGGATATATCACAGACAACCACCCGGCCCTCATGGAAGCAGAAGCCGTGCGCACCGGTAACAGGTAGTTCGTTTTCTTCCGGGCCATGCCACACGATTCTCACTGGGCCGGATGGCCAACAAGCTATATCTTCGATCATCGGAGGAAGTATATCGTCTGCCGACCGTCCGCTTCTGGCCGAACTGAGACGGTCGTCCTGTGCCAGTTTGGCCGGCCGGTAATCGAGGAAGCTGCCATCTGAATCCTCCACGTGGAGGATTTCCTTGAAACTACTTTAACTTTCGCAAATAGCCGCCTCCACGTGGAGGATGGCCGTCCGCTTGTGGATGGAAGCAGAAGTCAGCCTGGTTCGCGGTATAATTTCAGCTTCTGACCCGAAGCGGCCGCTCGACTAGATAGCG
>JAAUYD010082908.1_pt1 | contig 21465 bp, 18 predicted proteins | sample 7278101 | NCBI WGS metagenome assembly JAAUYD01 (sample SAMN14350128, study PRJNA611818) | marine sediment metagenome | isolation source: surface marine sediment (0.6m) | place: French Polynesia: Moorea | collected 2018-08
ACGTCAAGGCCTTCAACCCCGAGCTGGCCGACCGCATCGAGTACTACGACGCCGGCAACGAAGGGCTCTCGCTGTTCGAGCGGCACCACGTGCACGAGCAGGTGCACAAGGCGCTCGATCGCAAGGTGTGGCTGCCGTCGGGCGGCTCGCTGATCATCGAGCACACCGAGGCGCTGTCGGTCATCGACGTCAACACCGGCAAGAACGTCGGCAAGTCGAATCTCGAAGAGACCGTGTTCAGCAACAACATGGAGGCCGCGGAGGAGATCGCCAAGCAGCTTCGCCTGCGCGACATCGGCGGCATCATCGTGATCGACTTCATCGACATGGAGATCAAGGAGAACCGCGCCAGGGTGGTGTCCGCGTTCCGCGACGCGCTGGCGCGCGACAAGACCCGTACTCAGGTCTTCGACATCTCCGAGCTCGGGCTGGTCGAGATGACCCGCAAGCGCATCGGCGAGGGTCTGCTCACCGAGTTCTCCGAGATCTGCCCCGACTGCGAGGGCCGCGGCGTGCTCGTGGATCACTCACTCCTGGACTGACTCGAAACACGAGCTCGGACAGCGGCTCGCCGGCCGTTACAGAAGGTGTCAGACACCCTCTGTAACGCGTGGGTTCGGAGTTGACACGTCCGAGCTCGAGCCATCGATGCGCCCGATACGGCGAGATCGCCCGAGACGCCGATGACGTGTCGACGACGTTCGACTACGGCGGGCGAGTCCCGCGAACGACCGGGATCGCCACGGCCCGGGTAGCTTCTTGTTCGTGGAGCTGGAGATCACGGACGAGGCTCGCGCGTTGCTCGACAAGCGCGGCGGGACGATGACGATCGACTTCATCAAGCCGACCGGTTGAGGCAAGGTCGCTGAGGTGTCGGTCGACACCAACACGAAGGACAAGAACCTGACGCCGTACCGGCGGATTCGACACCCGCACTTCCAGATCCTCGTCACGCCCGTGCTGAGCGGCATGGCGTCCCGAATGCGGATCACAACACGCGGCAAGTTCGTCAAGAACCTCGTCGTCGAGCTCTCCGACGATCGGCATCGTCCGAAGTACGCCGACGCCGACTGCTGATGTTCGATCTGACCGGCAAGGTCGCGCTCGTCACCGGAAGCACGCGCGGCCTCGGTTGGGCGATGGCGCAGGCACTGGGTGCCGCCGGCGCTCATGTCGTCGTCAACGGCCGCAACGAGGACGACGTCATGGCCAAGACCGCCGAGCTGTCGCTCCAAGACGTGCGCGCGAGCGGCCTGGCCTTCGACGTGGCCGACGACGAGGCGACGTCGGTGGCCGTCGAGACCATCATCGGCCGACACGGTGCGATCGACATCCTCGTCAACAACGCCGGCGTCAACCACCGGGCGCCGCTCGACGAGTTCGAACCTCACCATTGGGACGATGTGATGCGGGTCAACCTGCGGGCGCCGTTCGCGCTGTCGAGGTCGGTCGCGGTGCACATGAAGTCGGCCGGCGCGGGCCGCATCATCATGACGGGGTCGATCATGGGCCAGGTGGCGCGGCCGACCATCCCTGCCTACGTGTCGAGCAAGGGCGGTCTCGCGGCCCTCACCAAGGCGCTCGCCGTCGAGCTGGGACCGCTGGGGATCACCGTCAACGCGATCGGACCCGGCTACGTCGCGACCGAGATGAACACCGCGCTGGTCGAGGATCCAGAGTTCGACGCCATGGTGCGGCGCCGGACACCGGTCGGTCGATGGGGTCGCCCGGAGGAGATCGCCGCCACGGCGGTCTTCCTGGCGTCCGACGAGGCCTCGTACATCAACGGCCAGCTCCTGGTCGTCGACGGAGGGATGACGACTGCCCTGTGACACCCCACTCGCGGGCGGCGGGTCGACCTCGAATGAGCCGCTCCTCGGTGGCTCGGATGCGGCAGACTCGGGTGTGTCGACAGAGGCAGGGCGCGGTCAGGAGGTGATCACGGGTGAGCAGACGGAACCAGATCTGGCTGGCAGTGATCGTCGTGGCCGGTGTCGGCGCCGGGTTGCTCCTCGGCGTCGGCTGGGGGTTCGCCGCCGCAGGCGTCGTGCTCGTGCTGAGCGAGGTCGTCGAGCGGATCCGGCGCGTTCGGCGCGCCCGCGCCGGCGGTGCGGCGGCGCCTTCGGCCTTCGACACCATCTCAGCGCGGCGTCGGAAGCGCTGAGACGCATCAGCCGCCTGCCCGCCGCAGTTGGGAGGGTCGCCGCCCGTCGCTAGCATCTCTCAGGCTATGTACGCAGTGATCGCCTCCGGCGGCAAACAGGAAAAGGTGACCGAGGGCCAGCAGGTCGAGCTCGAGCTGCTCCCCGGTGACGAGGGCAGCGAGGTCTCGCTGACGCCCGTGCTCGTCGTCGACGGCGACGACGTCATCGCAGGCGCAGACGCGCTCTCTGGCGCGTCGGTGACCGGTACCATCGTGGGCACGACGAAGGGCCCGAAGATCGACGGGTTCACCTACAAGCGCCGCACGAACAACCGGCGGCGCTACGGCCACCGGCAGAACTACACGGTGGTCGAGATCACTTCGATCAAGAAGAGCTGAGGAGCTGACATGTCGAAGACCAAGGGCGGCGGTTCAACCCGCAACGGTCGTGACTCCAACGCCCAGCGTCTGGGCGTGAAGGTCTACGACGGCACGAAGATCACCGCCGGCACCATCCTGGTTCGCCAGCGCGGCACCAAGTTCCACCCCGGCAAGAACGTCGGCAAGGGTGGCGACGACACGCTCTTCTCGCTGATCGACGGCTCGGTCAAGTACGGCGAGCGCAAGGGCCGCCGCATCGTCGACGTCGTCTGATTCCGGCCGGATCGCCGGATCGCGGCGTTGCGTCTCGCCGCTCGCTGACCGAGGTCAGCTCGGCGCTCGCCGCGCCGTGCGCTCCGTCGATCCGACTCGGAATCAGGAAGCCACCTGATTGGCCGGTGCCCTGAGCGGTGGCGCAGCGCTTTCACCTGCTCGCCGCAACGACGTCGTGCGCGCCAGGTCGCGAATCTTCGGTGCTGAGTCTCCGACTCAGAGGATGTCGATGCCGTGGGGGAGTTGGTGGCGCTCCCAGCCGAGCAGCGCCATCGCCTGGCGGCAGGCGAAGCGGTCGGTCATCCCGCCGACGTAGGCCACGGCGCGCCGCAGCGCTTCGGGTGATCCGGCGTCGAGGCCGTGCTCCTCGGGCAGGAGGTTGGGCCGATCGGCGTAGTGCTCGACGAGCGCACGCAGCATCCTGATCACCGAGTCGGCCTGCGCCTTGCTGGCCGGCCGGAGGTAGATGTGCTCGTAGTTGAAGCGCCGATACTCAGCGAGGGCCTCGGCGATGGGCACCGTCATGCCGATGCGCCCGGATTCGGCGGTCGCCTGGATCATCGCCCGCACCATCGTGCCGAGCTGCGTCGAGCGGTCGGTGCCGACCCGGTCGCGGACGAGTGGCGGCAGCATGTCCTCGCTGACGATGCCTGCCGCGACGGCGTCCTCGAAGTCGTGACAGACGTACGCGATTCGGTCGGCCCACGACACCACCTCGCCCTCGGGCGTCGCAGGGGCCGGCCGGCTCCACGAGTGATTGCGGACGCCGTCGAGCGTCTCTGAGCACAGGTTGAGCGGCACCAGCGTCTCGTCGGCACCCCAGACCGCATGGTCGTAGCCCTCCTCGACGTACGGCGTCAGGGCGTCTTCGCTGGCGTGACCACCGGGTCCGTGACCGCAGTCGTGGCCGATCGCGATCGCCTCGGTCAGCGCGACGTTGAGACCGATCGCCTGCGACACCGACCGAGCGACCTGGGCGACCTCGAGCGCATGCGTCAACCGTGTGCGCTGATGATCGTCGGGGAAGACGAACACCTGGGTCTTGCCCGCGAGCCGGCGGAACGCCGTGGCGTGCAGGATGCGGTCGCGGTCGCGTTCGAAGCACGTGCGAAACGGGTCCGGCTCCTCCTCCAGCTCCCGATCGCCGGCGCCACCCGCCTTGGTCGCGAGAGGAGCGAGCTCGTCGTGCTCGTCCTCCTCGCGCGCCCGGCGGGGGATGGTCGTGCTGCTTCCCGGTCCGGCCCACGAGTCCTCGTGTGCCAGCGCGACGTCGCCGGCCTGGTGTCCGCGCATCGTCGACGCCCATCGTTCGGCCCGTTCCTGCATCGCGTCGTCGACGTCGGTCACGGGGAACAGGCTACGGCGCCGCCCGCCGCCGCGAGGACGCCCTGGCACCGATGCGGCGGGCGTCGGGCCCGTCGGTCACACCGCCGGCGCGAACTCGATGACCTGCTGGAACGTGGGCCGGTTGGTGGCCCGGAAGTCGTCGGGGATCAGTTCGGGGATGAACGTGGTTCGCTCGGCCTCGGCCAGCCAGGCGGCCGGGTCGTCGCCGAGCTCGTCTGCCAGCCCTGTCACGACGTCGTCGATGGCGGCCCACAGCGAGTCCCGGCATGCGTCGATGTCACCGGCGCCGCAGTAGGCGACGTTGAACGGGCCGTCGACCGGTTCGCCCAGGATCGTGCGGAGGTCCTTGTCGATGAGGCTGGCGGCGTCGATGCCGCGCAGCCGGAGGCCGTCGTCGAGCGCGTCACCCAGCACGGGTTGGACGAGTGCTCGTTCGAGCGGCCTGATCAGCTCGTCGAGCAGCGTCGGGCCCGCCCCGTCGAAGTCGCCGTCGTCGTCTCGGTCGAGTCGGGGCGCGTCGTCGTCGACCCACTCGTCCATCAGGTCGACCACGTCGCCGGCCAACGACGAGGGCGGCTCGCCGCCGGCCAGGACGTCGCTGATGACCGGCCAGACCGACGACCGGACGTCTTCGGTCGCGGAGCGGTTCATCACGCCGACGACCCCCGCCAGGTCGACGCGGTCCGGCCACTGGTCGAAGCCCTCGACGCGGTGGACCGAGCCGTACTGGTTGCCGTCGCCGTGCATGAACCCAGGCGCCGACTTGTTGTTCCAGTTGAGCAGACGGCCGGTCGGGTGGCCGTCGGCGTGGGGGTGCTCGTCCTGTGCGAGGAAGCCCTGCCACTCGTACTGGCCGGTGCCGAGGGTGGGGAGGCGCCGGTCCAGCCCTTCGGCGCGCACGGGGAGGCGCCCGGACGCGAAGTACCCGATGCCGTCCCGGTTGGCGTAGCCCCAGTTGAAGGTGAAACCGAACTTGTTCGCCGACTCGAAGAACGCCTCGTGCGTGTCGGCATCTCCCTCGGTCATGTCCTTGAGCGCGCCGAGGTTGAGCCCGTCGACCCCGAACGTCGACCGCTTGCTCGTGAGCGCCACCGGGGTGCCGTTCGACGTGGCGGTGCCGATGACCGGTCCGTGGACCGACGTCGGATAGCGGATCGGCACCCCACCGAGCGTGCCGGCGTCGAACTCCTCGAACGGGATGCATGCGCCGTCGTACTCGTAGTGGCCCGACGTCCGTGTGGCCGTCGATCCGTCGGGCTCGCAGAGCACCTCGGCGTAGACGTCCCGCACGTCCTGGTTGGCCGAGGTGAGACTCCAGGCGTAGTCCTCGGTCCGGCCGATCAGCATGTACATCGCCAGACCCGGCACCGCGGCGCCCTGGGCCTCGATACCGGGCCCGCTGAGGTGGACCTGCTGCACGATCTCGGGGTAGTAGTAACCGAGCTGCGGCCCCATCACCGCCAGCGTCGTGTCGTTGACCGACGCCTCCGAATCGACGATCAGCCAGTTCGAGGCCGTGAGTGCCGGCGGCTCGTCGGCGGCGTCGAACAGCACGTTGGCCCCGACGACCTGCGGAGCGGATCCCTCGGCAGGATCCCGCGGGTCGAGCGAGATGATCGAGCCCTCGTCGATGACGACCGAACCGGTCACCTCGCCGCCCGTCAGCGCCCCGTACTCGAATCGCTCGTCGATGGTGGTCGGTGCCTCCGGATCGTCGTCCGGCAGGAGGTCCTCCCAGACGAGCCGGCCCTGTTCCTCGCCCAGCCGGTTCTGCAGCGCTGACAGGAACTCGGCGTTGCGGGCCTCGCTGCCACCGCCCGCTCCGAAGATCGACCCGATGAATGCCGTCGTGGCGATGACGTCGTTGACAGTCGCCGGTTCGCGATCGAGGTCGTTCGCCTCCCAGTACGCGGTGAGGCCGTCGGCGTACGCCTGGGCGTCGGCGATGATCTCTTCGCCCTCCTCGCCGTACGTGTCGAGGATCACCTGGATCTGATCGGTGACGAGCTGCTCGGTCGCCTCGCTGGGGACGAACGACTGCCCGCTGGTGACCAGCGAGAACGCGTTGATGCCCGGCACGTCAGCGACCGCCGCTCGCGCCGGGCCACGGCCGAGGTCGATCAGCAACCCGCGGTCGCGGGCCGTCACCCATCCCGCCCCGAATGCCAGGTCCTCCCGGGTCTCGCCGGTGATGTGGGCGACGCCGAACTCGTCGTAGAGGATCGTCGTGCCCGGCCGGCCGGTCGGCTCCTCGACGGTCTCGCCGACCGGCTCGAAATCCTCGGGCAGGAAGAACCGCTCGAGATCGGCGTCGGTCACGTCGCCCCGCAGCGGCGTCAGGCCGTCGTACAGCGGCAGCTGGTCGAGCGAGTCGTCGTTGGTCGGCAGCCCGCCGTAGTTGCCGGGCGGGAGGATGTAGAACGCGCGGTCCTCGGTGATGACCGGGATCGGCTCGGTGGTCGGAGTGGTCGGCGCAGGCTCGGGATCGTCCGGCGGTGTCGTCGGGTCGGGCGCGCTCGCCGATGGCGTCGTGTCGGTGAGCTCCTCGTCGGTGGTGGGCGTTGTGGGCGCGGCCTCCCCGTCGCCCTCGTCGCCCGAGCACGCCGCGAGCACGATCGCCGCGCCGACCAGCAGCCCGACGACCACCCGAGTCCGGCGTCGGTGGTCCGGTGATGACGTCATCGCGATCCCTCCACGGTGGTCAGCTTCGCCCTGCAACGACCGTACCGGCTGCGGGTCCGGCGCGGCCTGGTCGGTGCGTCGGGTCGGTTGCCGTCTCGGGCACGGCTCCATCCAGCGCCATCGATCGTCCGGGTCGGCCCTCGGGCGACGTCGTGGTGGCCCTCCCATACCGAATCGGGGATCCGGGACCCACCCGCGTTCGACCAAGCCCGGACCTCCCTGCGTGAACACGTTCCATGCGACCGGAGATCCGGCGGCGACCTCGGCGGCACAGCACTGCATCTGCCCGTCGTCGACCCAGACGTGGGCTGACATCGCCCCGGTCCGTCGCAGCGGCAACGTCGACAGGTTCATGCACCCCGCAGCCGTAGGCTCATCTGCCATGTCCCAGTTCGTCGACGAGTGCCAGCTCAACGTGCGCGGCGGCGACGGTGGCGCGGGCTGCGTGTCCTTCCGGCGAGAAGGGCCCGTCGTGATGGGCGGGCCGAACGGCGGCGACGGCGGCAAGGGCGGCGACATCTGGTTGATCGCCGACCACAACGTGGCGTCGCTGCTGGCGTTCCGGGACCATCCCCACCGCCGGGCCGAGCGCGGGGTGCACGGCAAGGGCAAGGACCTGCACGGGCGGCGCGGCGAGTCGCTCGAGATCAAGGTGCCCGAGGGCACCATCGTGAAAGACCTCTACACCGGCGAGGTGCTCGCCGAGCTCTTCCACCACGGCGACAAGTTCCTGGCCGCAGCCGGCGGTCGAGGCGGCCGCGGCAACGCTCGCTTCCTCTCGAACCGTCGTCGTGAGCCGACGTTCGCCGAGCAGGGCGAACGCGGCGAGGAGCGCTGGCTGAAGCTCGAGATCCAGTTGATGGCCGACGTCGCCCTGGTCGGGTTCCCCAACGCCGGCAAGAGCACGCTGATCAGCGTCATCTCGGCGGCCAAGCCGAAGATCGCCAACTATCCCTTCACCACGCTCGAGCCGAACCTCGGTGTCGTGAGCCTCGACGAGGACACGAGCTTCGTCGTCGCTGACATCCCCGGGTTGATCGAGGGCGCCAGCGAGGGGAGGGGGCTCGGCCATCAGTTCCTGCGCCACGTCGAGAGGGCGCGCGTGTTGTGCCTGCTGATCGACCTGCAGCCGATGGACGGCACGCCCGCCGCCGAGCAGGAGCGCGTGCTGCTGCGCGAGTTGGGCGAGTACCGCCCCGATCTGCTCGAGCGACCGCGCCTCGTCGTCGGTACGAAGGCCGATGTCGTGCAGCCCGGGGAGTTGTCGGCGGCCGGCTGGGAGCATCCGGTCATCTCGGCGGTCACGGGGCAGGGCGTGCGCGAGCTCGTCGGCAGCATGGCGTCGCTCGTGCACGATGCCCGTGAGCAGCGCCCCGAACCAGAGGGCCTGGTGGTCATCCGGCCCGAGGTGACGGGTGCCATCGTCGAGCGCCTCGACGGTGGCGAGTACCGCATCGCCGGGCGCGAGGTCGAGCGCATCGTCGCGCTCAACGACGTGACGACTCCCGAGGCACTCGCCTACATCGACCAGCAGCTCGACAAGATGGGGGTGCACCGGATGCTCGGCCGCGCCGGCGTCGCCGAAGGCGACGTGGTGTGGATCGGCGAGTTCAGCTTCGAGTACGAGCCCGATCTGTGAGCGAGGTGGACCACACATGAGAATCGTCGCCAAGATCGGCACGTCGTCGATCACGACCGATTCCGGTTCGATCGACACCGCCGCCATCACGAAGCTGACGGCCGAGATCGCAGCTCTGCGGGCGGGCGGGCACGAGGTCATGGTCGTCTCGTCGGGTGCCGTCGCGGCCGGCGTGCAGGCGCTCGGCTTCGAGGCGCGGCCGACGGACATGCTGACGCTGCAGGCGGTCTCGGCCGTCGGCCAGACCCGGTTCATGCGCGTCTACAACGATGAACTCGCCGACCACGGCCTGGTCGGCGCGCAGGTGCTGCTCGACCCGCACGACTTCGTCGACCGCACGCAGTACCTCCACGCTCGCGAGACGTTGCAGCGTCTGATCGAGCTCGGTTGTGTGCCGATCATCAACGAGAACGACGCGATCGCCAACGACGAGCTGCGCTACGGCGACAACGATCGCATCGCTGCCCTGGTGGCGCACGCCGTCAAGGCCGATCTGCTCGTGCTCCTCACCGATCTCGACGGTCTCTACACGACGGATCCCCGCGCCGATGCCGGCGCGGCGCTGGTTCCCGACGTCGCGGCCGACGACCCGCTAATGGCGATCGATGCCGGGCTCGGGGGCAGCGGCCGCGGGAGTGGCGGGATGGCGAGCAAGCTGGCCGCCGCCCGGATCGCGTCGTGGTCCGGGGTGCGCACCGTGATCGCCAAGGCGTCGCGCCCCGACGTCCTGGCCGAGGTGGTCGGCGGTGCAGCCGTGGGCACCACGTTCGCGGCGCACGACCGCAAGTTGCCCGCTCGCAAGCTGTGGATCGCGTTCGCCGCCGAGGTGGTCGGCACGATCGTCGTCGATGACGGCGCCCAGCACGCGCTGACGACCCGTCCGACCAGCCTGCTGCCCGCCGGCGTGCGCGAGGTCCGGGGCGTCTTCGACGAGGGGGACACCGTCGAGGTCTGCAACGCGGCCGGCGAGGTGTTCGCCCGCGGCATGGTCGAGACACCGGCCACCGAGTTGCGGGCCGTGGCCGGGCTCCAGACGGCCGACCTGCCCGACGGCATGGTGCACGAGGTCATCCACCGCGACGACCTCGTGGTGCTGAGCTAGCCCGTTTCACGTTGTGTCAGACACAACGTGAAACGCGGCGTGGTCAGGTGCCGCCTTCGACCTGTGGGGTCGCGGCGGTGCCGCTCTCGAGGCCGAGCTCGGCGCGCAGCTCGCTGAGCCGGCTCTGGGCCTCGACGTTGGCCGTGGCCTGCTCGACCTCGAGCACCCGCGACTCGACGGAGGCCTCGGTGAGCTCGGACGCCGCCTTCGCCTTCGCGTAGCGGGCCTGGATCTTCTCCTCGACCTCTTTGAGCGTGGGGACGTCGTCGCCGACCGTCTCGTTGAGCTGGTTCATCGCGGAGTTCATCTCCTCCTGCATCTTCGCCTGCTCGAGCTGGCTCAGCAGCTTCGACTTCTCGGCGATCTTCTCTTGCAGGAGGCGGCTGTTCTGCGTGACCGCTGCCTTGGCCTGATCGGCGGCCTCGGTGCTCTCGAGCACCATCGCCTTCAAGCTCTCGACGTCCTTCTCGACCTGGATCAGCTGACCGGCGATCGTCTCGGCGGCCGAGGCGTACTGGGCGGCCTTGTCGGCGTTGCCGGCCTTCTCGGCGTCGGCGGCCATCATCAGCGCCTGACGGGCGTTGGCGTTGAGCTTCTCGAGCTCTGCCATCTTGCCGTTCAGGCGGATCTCGGCCTGCTTCTGGCCGGCGATCACGTTGGTGGCCTGCTCCTTGAGCCGCTTGTGCTGCTGCTGCGACTCCATGATCGCCTGCTCGAGCTGCACCTTCGGATCGGCGCGCTCGTTGAACGATCCGGTCAACTTGGCCGTCAGGTACTTCCACCACTTGCGTGCGAGCTTGAACATGCGCGGCAGCCTATCTGCTCGCCCGACGCCCTCCGAAGGGCCGCCATCCTGGCACGCGCCGGTACTGACCGACGCTGGCTCGCGCCGGCGGACGCCTCCTCGCGGCCGCCTGCCCTGCGGCTCGCGCCGCTTCGCGAGGCACAACCCGTCAGCCGCCGCTGCGAGCCGGACCGGGTAGGCGTCGCCGCAGCGAGTCGATCTCGGTCGTGTCCAGCGCCAGCAGGACCGCAAGGTAGACGACGATCCCGACCGAGCCGCCGACGAGGATCTGCGCCACCGCATGCCACCCGGTGTCCGCGCTGACGTCGTGCGTGACGAGCCAGATCGCCTCGGCCATCAAGACGGCCGCCAGGAGCATCCTCCAGACGCTCGCGACGATCGGTCGCAGCGAGAAACCCCGCACCTTGCTGCGCAGCACGGTGAGCGCCCACACCGACGAGAGCAGGTAGGCGAACGCGTAGGCGAGACCGAGACCGAGGACATCCAGCCAGCCGACCAGTGCGAACGCGAAGAGGACGTTGAGCAGGTTCTCGCCCACGTTGAGGACGAACGGGGTGCGGGTGTCCTGGTGGGCGTAGAAGCCGCGGAGCACGAACAGGTAGACCGAGAACCCGACCAAGCCGACCGAGAGCCCCGCCAGTGCCCGGGAGGTGTTGAACGCGTCCAGGGCGTCGAACTGGCCGCGTTGCATCAGGCCGATGATCGGCTCCCGCAGCACGAACATGCCGGCGGCCGCGGGCAGTGTGAGCAGCGCGATCATCCGGGTGCCCAGGGAGGCGTGGTGCACGAAGTCGGCGCGGTCTTTGCGGGTGACGGCTCGCGCCATCTCGGGTTGGAACGTGGTGGCGATCGACACCGCGAGCAGTCCGTGCGGGAGTACGAACCAGGTGAAGGCGTCGAAGTATGCCGACGCGATGCCCTCACCCTCGCCGAGGGCCAGGTTCCGGATGACCAGCAGCGCCACCTGGTTGGCGGCGACGAACCCGATCGTCCAACCCGACAGCACGAGCAGCTTCCTCACCGCGGGGTGCCGCCACTCCCACGCCGGCCGGAACCGCAGGCCAGCGCCGACCATCGCGGGCAGCACGGCGAGTGCCATCGCCGCGATGCCGGCCGTCGCGCCGAGCCCGAGTGTGAGGCGCAGCCGCGTGTCGTCGACCACGTCGGAGAGCTGCCATGTGGCGCCGCCGGCGTTCGGGAGCGACAGCAGCGTCACGATGATGATGAGGTTCGGCAGGATCGGGCTCCACGCGGCGGCGAAGAACCGCCGCCGGCTGTTCAGGTAGGCGTTGGCGATGCCGGTCAGGCCGTAGAACAGGATCTGGATCAGGAAGATCCGTGTGAGCGTCGTACCGACCTGACGGAACAGGTCCGCGTCGACGTCGTCGGCGACGTTGAGGCTGTAGAGCCGGAAGATCAGCGGTGCCAGCACGACGGCGACGATCGTGAGCGCGACCATGAGCGTGGTCGCAACGGTGATCACGACGTTCGTGGCGTGATCGTCGCGTTCGTCCTCGTCGCCGCCCATGAACGACGTGAACAGCGGCACCAACGTCGCCGACAGCACGCCGCCGAGCAGCAGGTCGTAGACGATGTTCGGAGTCTCGTTCGCCAGCTTGTAGGCGTCGGCGACGAGCGTCTGGCCGATCACGTAGGCGAACACGAACACCCGCAGGAGCCCGGTCACGCGCGAGAGCGCGGTGCCGGCGGCGACGACCAGGTTGGATCGGAGCAGGCCGCTCACGCGGTACGGGTTTCCTCGACCGCCTGGTGCAGCGCTTCGAGCTTGACGACGAGATCGTCGACATCTCGCGCGTACGTGTCCGCGTCGACCGTGCCGACACCGACTTCGCTCGCCCGCGCGACCAGTTCGTCAAGCTGGGTCTGGCTGAGGCGGAGCGAGGCCGCTGCCTCCGCGGACTGCTCCTTGAGGCGGTCTGCAGATGCGAGCTGACGCTCCACCGAGGTGACCGCCGCGTCCGCCTCGGGCGATGGTTCGGCGTCTGCTCGTTGTTGCAGCGTCGCCAGCTTGGAACGCAACGCTGTCGGGTCGAGGCGACGCACCGCGTCGTCGATCTCGTCACCGCGGCGAGCGATCTCCCAGGCCTCCGCGAGACCCCGTTCCAGTTCGCCGGCGATGCCGGTCATCGTCTGCTTGAGGGGGCCGTCGCCGACGCCTTCGACCGTGGCGCGCAGCTTGCGTCCGGAGCCCTGGGCCTCCTTCATGATCTGGCGCCAGGGCTCGCTCAGCATGAACGGGTCGATGTTCGGCGACTCGGGACCCTTCGGCATGGCGGCGCCGACGAGCGCGGCGTACACGGCCACGCCCACCCCGATGCCCACCCCGACGTTGACGAACCCGACGGTGACGCCGACGCCGAGCGCGACCAGGATGCGCCAGGACAGGATCGCCCTCGCAGTTCGTGGCGTGTAGAAGCGGTCACGCAGGCCCATCGGCGACGACGCTACTTGCCGCGGGTCGTGCTCGGAGGTGTGGCGCCGGTGACGGCCACCCGCCGGAGGCGCACTCAGGCGTGACCGTTGGCGTCGATGATGATGTGGGTGGTGGCGAGGGTGTAGATGCAGATGGTGCCGGTGGGTGAGAGTTTGGCGATGGCGGCGTTGGGGATGGTTTGGTTGGGGGAGTAGTTGAGGTTGGAGGCGTTGGGTGGGGTGGTGGTGCAGGGGTAGATGGTGGCGAAGCCGGGGGCTTGGGGTTGGGTGATGGTGACGTTCAAGATGGCCGAGGTGGCGGTGGTGGGGATGTCGGCGCGGCCGGCGATCTGGACTTCGATGTGGGTGCCGGCGGGGACGGGTCCGGTGCCTTGGAACTGTCCGTCGATGGTGGTTTCGGTTGGTCCGACCCGGGTTTCGAGCAGCCGGGCGGGCTCGATCGTGTTCCATCCCGGCGGCAGCACGGGTGTGACAGCCGCCGACGGCAGCGAGTCGTCACCGCGGCCCGCAGCGTTGATCGCTGCGATCCGGAAGCGGACGGCCTGGCCGTTGACGAGTCCGGTCACCAGCCGCGCCGTCGCCGTCGACCCGGTGTCGGCGACGACCGTCGACCAGCTCGCGCCACCGTCGACCGACGACTGGATGCGATAGCCGGCGAGAGGGGCGCCGCCGTCGTCGCCGGGTGCCGTCCACGACAGTTCGGCGGACGCGTCGGCGGCGACCGCCTCCACGCTCGTCGGCGGATCCGGGGTCGTGAACGGGGTGACATCGGTCGAGGGCGAAGACGGTGGGGAAGCGCCAGCGGCGTTGAGCGCGACCACCCGGAACCGAATCGCCACCTGCGCGGTCAGGCCCCCGACGGTCGCCGACGCAGCGGCCGAGCCGGTGTCGGCGATCAGTGTCGCCCACGTGGCGCCACCGTCGACCGACCCCTCGATGCGGTAGCCGGTGATCGCAGAGCCACCGGCGTCAGTCGGCGCCGTCCACGAGACGTCCGCCGACTCCGCGCCGGCGACCGGCGACGGGGCGCCGGGAGGGCTGGGTGCGGCCGCCACGGGCGGCGCGGTCAGCGGCCCGGACGGACCGGCGACCGGCGCGGGTGGCGAGTCGACGGCGCCCGTCGCGCCGTTGCCGAGCTGGCCGTGGCTGTCCGACCCCCAGCACGTGACCTCGTCGTTGTCGAGCAGGGCACAGGTGTGCGCGCTGCCGGCGACGACGGCGACCGCGGTGCGGCCGGCCGGCAGGAACACGGTGTCGGGCGGCTCGGTCACGGCCCCGGTGGTGGCGCCGTTGCCCAGCTGACCGCTGCCGTCCCACCCCCAACACGTGATGTGGCTGTTGTCGAGCAGCGCGCAAGTGTGGTTCTCGCCGGCTGTGATCGCGATCGCGAGCCGTCCGGGCGGCAGGGTGATCGCCGGTGGCGGCGCCAGGATCGTGCCGGTCGGAGGGCCGTTGCCGAGCTGGCCCAGCGAGTCGTTGCCCCAGCAGGTGACGTTGCCGTCGTCCAGCACCGCACAGGTGTGTTCGTTGCCGCCGGCGACGGCCGCGGCGGTTCGACCCGCCGGGAGGTCGACCGCGTCCGGGGGCGCGGTGACGTCGCCGCCTACCGAGCCGTTGCCGACCTGCCCCTCGATGTCGCTGCCCCAGCAGGTGATGTCGCCGGTGTCGAGGATCGCGCAGGTGTGGTTGGTGCCGGCCGTGATGGCGGTGGCGGTGCGGCCGGTGGGGAGGTCGATCGGTGCGGGTGGTGCGGCGACGTCGCCGGTGGTGGTGCCGTTGCCGACTTGGCCGGAGCCGTCGTTGCCCCAGCACGTGACCTCGCGGTTGTCGAGGATCGCGCAGGTGTGGTCGGTGCCGGCCGTGATGGCCGTGGCGGTGCGGCCTGCAGGGAGGTCGATCGGTGTCGGTGGTGCGGTCACGTCGCCGGTCGCTGCGCCGTTGCCGAGCTGGCCCGAGCCGTCGCTGCCCCAGCACGTGATGTCGCCGGTGTCGAGGATCGCGCAGGTGTGGTCGGCGCCGCCGACGATGCTGGTGGCGGTGCGGCCGGTGGGGAGGTCGATCGGTGTGGGTGGTGCGGCGACGTCGCCGGTGGTGGTGCCGTTGCCGACTTGGCCGCTGCCGTCATCGCCCCAGCAGACGACGTCGCCACCATCGATGACGCACGTGTGTCGGGCGCCGGCGGCCAGGACCGACGCGGCACCTCGCGGGGTACCGGGAGACGCGCCACCGACGTCGGCATCGACGGTCGTGGCCGAGGGTGCGAGCGCGCCGAGGGCGATCGCCGCTGCCGCGACGATTCGTGCCCGGTGATCCATCGCCTCCCTCCCGTCCGTGGTCAGGCCGAGACGGTAGCGGACCGCAGCGACGTCGCAGCTGCAGGCTGTTCAGTTCGCTTGCCGACGCGTTCTTCAGGAACCGGGCGCGTACCGGCGGAGGATCCGGCGACCGAGGCTCGTCTTGTGCACCTCGTCGGCGCCGTCGTAGATGCGTGCGGCCCGCTCGTGGCGATACCAGTACGAGAGCACGGTGTCGTCGGTGACGCCCAGGGCGCCGTGGACCTGGATCGCGGTGTCGACCGCCCGCAGCATCGTGTTGGCGACCTCGAACTTGATCGCCGAGATCTCGTCGCGGGCCACCTTGGCGCCGTGCTGGTCGATCATCCAGGCGGCGTGCAGCACCTGCAGCCGGGCGCCGCGGATCTCGGCGTCGAGCTCGGCGGCCCAGTGCTGGATCACCTGCCGGTCCGCGAGCGTCGCCCCGTCGCCGTCGATCACGCGCTGGTTGGCGCGCTCGCACATCATGTCGAACGCCCGGCCGGCGATGCCGAGCCAGCGCATGCAGTGGTGGATGCGGCCGGGGCCGAGACGTTCCTGGGCGATCAGGAACCCGCTGCCCTCGGGACCGAGGAGGTTGGTGCGTGGCACACGGCACGACTGGTAGATCACTTCGGCATGGCTGGCGTGGCCCGATCCGGCATGGCCCATCACGCTGACGTTGCGCACGAGGTGGAAGCCGGGGGTGTCGGTCGGCACGATGATCATGCTCGCCCGCTGGTGCGGCGGTGCCTCGGGGTCGGTCACCGCCATCACGATCGCGAAGGCGGCCCCGTCGGCCGACGACGTGAACCACTTCTGCCCGTTGATCACGTAGTCGTTGCCGTCGACGACCGCCGTGGTCGCGAGGAGGGTCGGGTTCGACCCCGCCGTCTCGGGCTCGGTCATCGAGAAGCAGCTCCTGATCTCGCCCTCGACCAGCGGGCGCAGCCAGCGCTCCCTCTGCTCGTCGGTGCCGAACTGGTGGAGGATCTCGATGTTGCCGGCGTCGGGCGCCTGGGTCCCGAACACGGTCATGCCGAGCGGGCTGCGGCCGACGGCTTCCGCGAACAGGCCGTGATCGACCATCGAGAGTCCGAGCCCTCCGAACTCGACGGGGTGGTTCGGCGCCCACAGCCCCATCTGCCTGACCTTCTCCTGCGCAGCGGCAACGCCCTTGGCGAGGGTGTCCGGGTCGCCGAACAGCATCTCGTTCTCGAGCGGGATGACCTCGCGATCCATGAACTCGTTGACCATCGCGAGCATCGAGGTCATCTCATCGGACACCTGGAAATCCATGCGCACCCCTCCTCCGGTTTCGGGCAACGGTACGGGGTCGTGGCCGGCGGCAACAGGGGCGATCGTCCCGAGGCCGCATGCGGCCGGATCCGGCCTGGTCGGTCCGGCGGAGCCCGTTGGGTGTGTTGCGTCGGGTGGTTGGGTGGGCGAGCGTCGAAGCTGTGCGGAGACGGCGAGCTCGGGACTTGGTCGGTTCGGCCTGGTCGGTCTCGCGGAGCCCGTTGGGTGTGTTGCGTCGGGTGGCGGGGTGGGCGAGCGTCGAAGCTGTGCGGAGACGGCGAGCTCGGGAGGGGCCGTCGGATCCGACTCGGCCGTTCCGCCGGAGCCCGATCATGGATCAGATCGGTTCGAGGTCGGCGGCGACCAGCGTCGTGAGCTGTTCGGGCGTCGGCCGCTCGACCTCGGCGAGTCGCAGCGCATGGAGCGCCACGGCGTGCTCGAACACGTTCCGGGTGAACCGGGCGTTGCCGAAGCCGCGTCCCCGTGGCTCGGCCTCGATCACCTCGCGGAGCCGCGCCCGGGCGTCGTCGTCGAGGTGGTACTCCTTGCCGGCCGAGATCAGTTCGAAGATCGCGACCAGCTCGTCGCTGGTGTAGTCCGGGAACTCGAGCGTCCGGGCGAACCGGCTGTCGAGGCCGGGGTTGGTCTCGATCAGCTCCTGCATCTCGGCCGGGTAGCCGGCGACGACGACCGCCAGGTCGTCGCGATGATCCTCCATGAACTTCACCAGCGTGTCGATCGCTTCGAGCCCGAAGTCGTTCTCGCCGCCGCGCGCCAACGCGTACGCCTCGTCGATCAGCACGGTGCCGCCGAGCGCTGCATCGAGCACGGCTCGGGTCTTGGTGGCCGTCTGGCCGACGTAGCCGGCAACGAGGCCCGATCGGTCGGTCTCGACGAGGTGCCCCTTCGAGACCACGTCGAGGCTGCGGTAGATCTGGCTCAGCAGGCGGGCGACGGTGGTCTTGCCGGTGCCGGGATTCCCGACGAAGACGAGGTGGCGGCTGGTCTCGATCACCGGCAGGTCGTGCTCGGCGCGCAACCGTTGCACGCGGAGCAGGCTGGTGAGCCGTCGCACCTCGGCCTTGACGTGATCGAGCCCGATGAGCGCATCGAGCTCGGCCAGCAGCTCGTCGACGGGCCGCTCCGGCGGGAGCTCGGGTTCGGGCTCGGGCGTCGTGGTGGCGGGTCGGCGGCCTGCGCCGACCGAACGTCCGGCCTGGCCGGGGCCGGGCACGCCGAACGCGTTCATCGTGGTCAGGAGCATCGTGCGGTAGTCGTCGATCGCTGCGATCTCGTCCGGCGACGGCATCAGATCGAGCGCAGCTGCAGCGTGGGCGAGCTTGAGCGCGTGCTCGTAGTACGTGTGCGAGCGGCGGCCGCCGTCGCGGGCGTCGGCGCGCACCAGGAGGTCGTACATCGTGCTCGGCCGGGACGCCCAGCTCGCCTTGGCCGTGATGAGGTCGGAGTCACGCAGCCGCTGCGGTGTGATGCTCACCGGCGGGTCGAGCCGGGGGCCGATGTCGGTCAGCCAGGCCTCGAGCTCGCTGGTGGTCAGTCGTCCGTCGCTGGCGAGGATCGCCGACACGAGATCGCCCGCCTCGACAGCGCACTCGTGACGGTGGTCGTCCCCCGACAGGGCGCGCAGCTCACGGTTCGCGCCGTCGACGAACGCATCGACGTACGTGGCGAGTGGTCCGGCCATCGCTGAGACGGTACCCGCGGCGGCGCCGCACCCGGAGCTGCAATGCGTGAGGATTGTGCGCACATAGTGCGCAACAACCTCACGCGAATCAAGCTGGGCGACCGTCGTGTATCCGATTGACCAGGCGGTCAAGGCGGGGGATAGCGTGCGGTGGATGGCAGCCCAACCAGACGTCACGTCGGGGAACCGCTTCGAGAGCGTCGAGCAGGTCCGGGAGGGCCTCCGCGACGTGAGCTACCTCGCCGACGAGGGCATCGCCGGCGTTGCGTTCCTCGCCGACCGTCTCGGCAAGCCGGTGCTCGTCGAGGGTCCGGCCGGCACCGGCAAGACGCAGCTCGCGAAATCGGTCGCCGAGATGAACGGCGCTCGGTTGATCCGGCTCCAGTGCTACGAGGGCCTCGACGAGAGCAAGGCGCTCTACGAGTGGAACTACAAGAAGCAGCTGTTGCGCATCCAGGCCGACCGCCACTCCGACACGTGGTCCGAGGTGCACGACGACATCTTCTCCGACGAGTTCCTCCTCACCCGGCCGCTGCTCGAGGCGATCAGCGCCGAGGACCCGGTCGTGCTGCTGATCGACGAGGTCGACCGGGTCGAGGTCGAGACCGAGGCGCTGCTGCTCGAGATCCTCAGCGACTACCAGGTCTCGATTCCCGAGCTCGGCACCATCGAGGCCACGCAGATCCCGCTGGTGTTCCTCACCTCGAACAACACCCGTGAGCTGTCCGAGGCGCTCAAGCGTCGCTGCCTCTACCTCCATGTCGACTATCCGACGATGGAGCGCGAGAAGGAGATCGTGCTGACCAAGGTGCCCGGCGTCAGCGAGCACCTCGCGGACCAGGTCGCCCGCATCGTCCGCTCGATCCGCCAGCTCGACCTCAAGAAGTCGCCGAGCGTGTCCGAGACCCTCGACTGGGCCCGCACGCTGCTGCTCCTCAACATCGACACCATCGACGAGGAGACGGCGAAGGAGACGCTCCACATCCTCCTCAAGTACCAGACCGACATCGCGAAGGCCGCCAAGGAGCTCGCCGTCGATGAGTGAGCGCCGAGCCCTTCGGTCCGCGCCCCGAGCACGGTCGTCCTCACGGAGTCGGCGGTGACCACGGGGCTCGGCACGTCGGCGCCGACAGGCGCTTCGACGGCCGGTTCAGGGGGGATGCTCGATCTGCTCAACGGGTTCGTGATCGAGCTGCGCAACGCCGGGCTCCCGGTCAGCCTGACCGAGAACCTCGACGCGATGGAGGCGGTGCAGCACATCCCGATCGAGGACCGGGAGGCGTTCAAGTATGCGCTCGGCGCGACGCTGATCAAGAACAACTCGCACTGGCGGGCGTTCGAGACGGTCTTCGAGGTGTACTTCTCGCTGCGCGGCCCGGAGTACAGGCTGGCCGACGGCGAGGAGACCGATCTCGACGAGCTGTGGCGCGAGATGCAGGACTCCCAGCAGCAGGGCGACGGTCGCGGCGGTGCCGGTTCGATGGACGCCCTCACGCCCGAAGAGATCGCCCAGATGTTGATGCAGGCGCTGCTCAACGGCGACCAGGCGATGATGCGGGCGCTCGCCAAGCAGTCGGTCCAGCGGTTCGCCGGGATGGAGCCCGGCCGCCCGGTCGGCGGCACGTACTACCTGTACCGCACGCTCCGGAACCTCGACCTCGACGGCATGCTCGATCAGCTGATGGAGCAGACGGCCAACGACGCCGACGGCGGCCAGCTGACCAACCTCGAGGAACGGCTCGAGCGCGACGAGTTCGAGCACCGCATCGAGGAGTTCAAGCAGGAGATCGAGGCCGAGATCCGGCGGCGGCTCGTGGCCGACCGCGGGGTCGAGGCGATGGCGAAGACGCTGCGCAAGCCGCTGCCCGAGGACGTCGAGTTCATGCACGCCTCCCGGGAGGAGATGCAGTCGCTCAAGAAAGCACTGCACCCGCTGACCCGCAAGCTCGCTGCCCGCCTCGCACGCAAGCGCAAGCACGGCCGCAAGGGCCCGCTCGACTTCCGCAACACCGTGCGCCACTCGCTGAGCTACGGCGGTGTGCCCGCCGAGCCGAAGTTCAAGTACCCGCGGCCGGCCAAGCCCGAGCTGATGGTGGTTGCCGACATCTCCGGTTCGGTGGCCGCGTTCGCCCGCTTCACGCTGATGCTCGTGTACGCCATCCAGGGGCAGTTCTCGAAGGTCCGCTCGTTCGTCTTCATCGACGGCATCGACGAGGTCACCGAGTACTTCAAGTCGACCGAGGACATCCAAGAGGCCATCCACCGGGTCAACACCGAGGCCGACGTCGTATGGGTGGACGGGCACTCCGACTACGGGCACGCGTTCGAGGTCTTCTGGGAGCGGTACGGCAAGGACGTCGGGCCCAAGACCACCGTGCTGCTGCTCGGCGATGCGCGCAACAATTACCACGCCAGCCAGTCGTGGGTCGTCAAGGAGATGCAGCACAAGGCGCGCCACGTGTACTGGCTCAACCCCGAACCGCGGTCGTACTGGAACACCGGCGACTCGATCGTCGGCGACTACGGCAGCCACACCGATGGCGTGTTCGAGTGCCGCAACCTGCGACAACTCGAGACCTTCGTCGAGAAGCTCGCCTGAGTCGCAAGTCAGTGACGAGATGTGCCAGGGAGCCCAGCCGATAGGCGGGGCGACCCGATCGTTGCGGTGCACGGAGTCGCCTGCGAAGCAAGGCGACGAGAGACCCGCTCGCCGCGCAAGTCGCACCAATCCGCTGAGCCCCCAGGCACATCTCGTAGCTGCGTAGCGTGGCCGTGTGATGGGCCAGCAGTTCGGGATCCGCTACGACGCGTGGTGCAGGCCGTTGATGGCTGTGCTCGCCATGGGCAGGCGCTTCAGCAGGGTCGAGGTCACACCCGACGAAGTCCGCGTCGTGATGGGATGGGCATTCCGGGCATCGATCCCGAGGCCTGACATTGCTGCGGTCGCCCACGGCGATCGCCGCCTCTTCGGCTGGGGTGTGCACGGCTGGCGTTCCCGATGGCTGGTCAACGGGTCACGTGATGGCATCGTGAAGCTGACGATCGAGCCTGCCGCCCGCAGCCGGATGATGGGCATCCCCATCAAGCTGAAGGAGCTGTGGGTGAGCCTCGAGGAGCCGGATCGCTTCATCGCCACGGTCGCACCCCGCTGACCAGGCGGCACCGGCGAGCCAGTCGCGGTTGCTCATCTCGCCGGTCGATCTCGTCGCACAGGGGAGGTGTGCGAGCGTCGAAGCGCAGCGGAGACGGCGAGCTCGGGAGGGTTCGCCGATCCGGCGTGTCGAACCCGTCGCGAGAGGGTCATCTCGCCGGTCGATCACGTCGCA
>JAAUYD010116241.1_pt1 | contig 21458 bp, 19 predicted proteins | sample 7278101 | NCBI WGS metagenome assembly JAAUYD01 (sample SAMN14350128, study PRJNA611818) | marine sediment metagenome | isolation source: surface marine sediment (0.6m) | place: French Polynesia: Moorea | collected 2018-08
CGGTCATCAGGCTGCCCCCGGAGACCACGGGGTTCGCGCCGAGCATCAGGAGGTGCTGGGTCCGATCCACGTCGGGGATCGGGATGCGCAGGAAGTTCCCGAGCAGGAGCAGGGAGGAGGCGTGCTTGGGGTTCTGGTCGAGGGAGCTCGCGCTGTAGCGGTTGCGCGTGTCGAGCACGGAGAACAGCGGCGTCACGGCCAGCACGATCCCGAGGCTGTGCGCGCCTGGATTGCCCAGGTAGCAGGCCACGGCGTCGTCGCCGTGCTGCTTCTGGATCGCGCCGAGACGCTCGCAGGCCTCGGAGAGGGCCGAATCCCACGACACGGGCACGAAACGCTCGCCCTGCCGACGCAGCGGCTGCCGCAGGCGATCGGGATCCTCGTGGATCTCCCGGAGGGCGACGGCCTTGGCGCAGATCGCGCCGCGGCTGAGCGGATCGTCAGGGTCGGGCTCGATGCGCCCCACGCGCCCGCCGTCCACGTGGATGCGCAGCCCGCACATCGCCTCGCACAGGTTGCAGGTCTTGTGGACCACCCGCGGGCCCGTTGCCGTCGTCAAGCGGATCTCGTCCCCCCGCCCCGCCCGAACGACAGCGCGGTCTCGAGCCCGGAGTAGCGCGGCTGGTCGATGGCCAGCTGGTTCACGACGGTGGTGCGCAGGTGCTCGGCCAGCCCGGGCGTGTCGAGCGCGAGGTCGCCGTCGCGCAGCGCCTGCACCAGACGCCAGCGGTGCTCGGAGAGCGTCCCCTTGTCGCAGGCGAGGAGCGCCACGAGTCGCGCCTCCTCCGCGCGCCGGTGGGGAACGCCCCGGGTCACGTCCCGCAGCACGACGTCGAGGGAGTTGGCGGCCACTCTCGCGAGGAAGCTCGCGCGCCCCTTCGAGGCGGGCATCACCTCGGCGCGCAGGTGGTCGCGCACGCTCTCGATCAGCTCGTCGACCCGGGGCATGTCGAGATCGGAGGAGGGATCGCGTTCGGGCACCAGCTCGACGGGGCCCGGGATCAGGAGGTTCACGCAGTCGACCTGGCACTCGGAGCTGCGCCGCCCGATGGCCGCCCGCTCGACGCTCTGGTCGGGCCCGCTGCGATAGTGGTGCGCCATGGTCAGGCAGCCGACCGCCCACCAGAAGGAGCCGAAGACCTCCCAGAAACGCACGTGCTCGGGATCCACCGGCACTCCGCTCACCGACTCGTAGCCCGCGAAGAGATCCTCGCGCGAGCCGAAGCCGCCGACGGGGAGATCCGCCCGGCCGAAGCGCCAGGAGTTCGTGCACAGCCAGCCGAGGTCGCGCATGGGATCGCCTACGTGGGCCAGCTCCCAGTCGAGCACGGCGACCACTCCCTCCGGCGAGACCATCAGGTTCCCGTTGCGGAAGTCTCCGTGCACGAGGCCTTCGCGTGGCGACTCGGGCAGGTGGTCGAGCAGCCAACGCCCGGTGTAGTCGATCATCGGCTGGGGCGTGTCGTAGCCGCGGTACAGGGCCCAGGTCTGATCCACCAGCTCGCGCGGATCCGCGTGCGGCAGGGCGTGCTCGGCCGAGCCGAGGCCGCTCGCCTCGAGATCGAGGGCGTGGATGCGCGCCAGGATCTCGCCGCAGCGTCGTGCGAGGGTCGGGCGCACGCTCTCGAGCTCGGGCGACTTCACGATCCGCGCGCCGAGGGTCTCGCCGGACAACCACTCCATCAGGAAGCCGGCGCCCAGGCCCTCGTCCGGTGCGAAGACGTGGACGATCCCGGGCTCGGGGACGCCTGCCTCCCCCGCCCGCTGCATCAGCGTCGCCTCGGTGGCGAGGGAGATGCCGCCCATGCGCGCGGCGGCGTGGCCGCCGGGGGCCCGCCGCATGGCCAGGCGCCGCTCGTCCCCGCCTGCGCGCACGACGACTCGGTAGGTCTCCTGGCTGGCGCCCCCCGAGAGGCGCTCGACGGAGACCAGGCTCTCGAAGCCTTCGAGCCGGCTTGCGAGTACCCCCGTGAGGACACCCTCGAAGGCCGCGTCCTTGCTCACGACTCCTGGACGCCCTTCGGAGCGCGCTGCTTCATGAACCCGAAGAGGTAGCCCGCGACGCGGCGCATCTGGATCTCCTCGGCGCCCTCGGTGATCCGGTAGCGACGGTGGTGGCGGTAGATGTGCTCGAAGGGCTTGTGGCGCGAGTAGCCGAGCCCGCCGTGCACCTGCATGGCGCGATCCGCCGCCTCGCAGCAGAGCCGGTTCGACCAGTAGTTGCACATGGACACCTTGTCGGACACCGAGAACGCTCCATAGGTGTCCATCTGCCAGGCGGTCTTGTGGATGAGCGCGCGGAGCATCTCACACTGGGTCTGGAGCTCGACCAGCGGGAACTGGATCGCCTGGTTGGTCGCGAGCGCCTTGCCGAAGGGCTTGCGCTCCTGGGCGTACGCCACGGCCTCGTCGATGCAGTACTGGGCGGCGCCCAGGCTCGACGCCGCCTGGCGGATGCGGTTCTCGTTGAAGAAGTGCTGCACCACGCCGAGGCCCCGGCCCTCGCCGCCGAAGATCGTCGAGTCGGGCACGCGCACGTTCTCGAGCACCACGTGGCCGTGGTCGGTGGGCATGTTGAAGGTCCAGAGCATCTCGGCCACCCGGAAGCCCGGCGTGTCGGTCGGGACCAGGAAGCAGGTGATGCCCCGGCCGTCCCCGGCCTCGCCGGAGGTGCGCGCGAAGATCAGGTCGGTGGTGGCCTTGTGGATGCCGGTGTTCCAGGTCTTCTCGCCGTTGATCACCCAGTGGTCGCCGTCGCGGACCGCCGTCGTCTCCATGTGGGTGGCGTCGGAGCCGTGGGCCGGCTCGGTGATGCCGAACGCGAAGCCGCGGCGCCCGGTGGCCAGATCGTCGACCCACTCCGCCTTCTGCGCCTCGGTGCCGTACTCGAGCATCAGCAGCAGGCCCACGTTGTTCCCGACGATCGAGTGCTCGTTCTGCAGGTCGTTGTGCAGCCCGAGCCCCTTGCGCGCCAGGTGCTCGCGGATGATCGCCATCCCGAGATTCGTGCCGTCGCGACCGCCGTACTCCTTCGGGAAGGGGTAGCGGTAGTGGCCGGCGGCATCGGCGCGTCGTTTGGCCTCGTGGAGCAGGGCCTCCCACTCCTCGTTGGGCAGCCCGCCGCGATCCCAATCGGTGCGCGCGTCCTCCCGACGGTGGTCGAAGAAGCGCTCGTTGTCGTCCTGGGCCTGGAGCGGGGCGATCTCCCGCTCGATGAAGTCGTCGAGCTCGGCCAGATAGGCGACGAGCTCGTCCGGGATGTCGAAGTCCATCGGGGGAAGATCGGCCGGAGCCGGGGTTCGTGCCAACCGGACGCCGTCGCCTCCTGCGGGCCCCCTGCGGTCCCCCTGCTGCCCACCTGCCGGCGGATCCGGGCTATCTTCGAGGGCTTCCCACTACGCCGCCTCCCTCGGAGACCTCCCGTGCGCACCCTCCTGCTGCTCCTGCTCGCCCTCGGCCTGGCCACCGGCGCCGATGCCGTCCCCGGGGACGTGGACGACGACGGAATCGCCGACGACCTCGACAACTGCGTCGACGTCGCGAACCCCGACCAGCGCGACGACGACGGCGACGGCTACGGAACCGTCTGCGATGCCGACCTGAACGACGACGGGATCGTCGGGGCCGGCGACTTCTTCGCCGTGCTGCGTCCCTGCCTCAACCTGCCCGTCGCCTCGAACCCCGAGTGCGCCATCGCCGACTTCGACGGCGACGGGGTCGTCTCTCCTGCCGACTTCTTCTCCGGCTTCCGTCCCAACCTCGGGCTTCCGCCGGGGCCCAAGTGCGCGAGCTGCCCGATCGCACCGGACCTCGAGATCCTCCCCGACGTGGACGTCCTCGCCGGCTCACCCCTCGTGATCCCCCTGCGCGGAGGCGATGCGCTCGGCCAGCCCGTCATCTACACGGCCACGTCGGACAACCTCGACGTCGTCCCGCAGATCCCGGTGGGCAATCGTAGCCTGCTGATCGACGTGGCCGGCTTCGGGGAGATGAACTTCCACCTCTTCGAGGACCTCGTCCCTCGCCCGACGGGTCGGATCATCGAGCTCGCGGAGAGCGGCTTCTACGACGGCATCATCTTCCATCGGGTGGCGGCCCTGGCGGACGGCACGCCCTTCGTGATCCAGGCGGGGGATCCCACCGGAACCGGCACCGGCGGCTCGACCCTGGGCAACTTCGACGACCAGTTCAGCGAGTGCCTGCAGCACAACGCCGTCGGCGTTCTCTCGATGGCAAAGACACCCAACGACGACACGAACGACTCGCAGTTCTTCGTGACGGCCCAGGACTTCCGAAGCCTGGACTCGCAGCACAGCGTGTTCGGAACCCTCGTCCGCGGCGAGTCCGTGCGGGCCGCCATCCAGGCGGTTCCCGTGGACGCCGCGAGCAAGCCCCTGACGGACGTGGTGATGCAGCAGGTCACCGTCTTCGTGGACGACCAGAACGGAGTGCTGATCCTCAAGGCTCCCGAAGGCGCATCGGGATCCGCCACGATCACGGTGACGGCGACCGACTCCGACGGCGTCGAGACCCAGCGCAGCTTCACGGCGACCATCCAGCCCGACCCCGTGGACACGCCGCCCTGGCTCGCGGACATCCCCGTGATCGAGACTCCGTCGGGAACTCCGACCGACTTCCAGCTCGAAGCGATCGATCCGGATGGGGGCGCCTTGCCCTTGTTCCGACAGGCGGCTCCGGGGCCCAACCTCGACTACAGCGTCGATTCCTCGAGCGGGCTCGTCACGGTGACGCCGAGCCCGAGCTTGCCGCCCGGGGACTACACGATCCTGGTCGGCGTTTCGCCCACCGGAAACCTCGGCTCCGTCGACACCCAGGTCGTCACCATCCGGATCCTGCCGTAGCCTCGGGGCATGGCCGAGCTCGACTACCTCCCGATCGACTGCGACAACCACTACTACGAGGCCGAGGACGCGTTCACGCGCCACGTGCCCCGGGCCATGCAGCCGCGCTGCGTGCAGTGGGCGGAGATCGAGGGGCGCAGGCACCACGTGGTCGGCGGGCGCGTGAGCCACGCGGTGACCAACCCGACGTGGAACCCGATCGCCAAGCCGGGCGCCATGTACGAGTACTTCCGGGGCAACCCGGACGGGAAGAACCCCATCGAGATGCTCCGCGACCGCGAGCCCCTGCCGGCGGAGTACATGGACGCAGAGGCCCGGCTGCGCAAGATGGACGAGCAGGAGATCGAGTCCGTCTGGCTCTTCCCGACCCTGGGCGTCCTCTACGAGGAGCTCCTGAAGCACGACATCGAGGCCGTGCGCACGACCTTCCGCGCCTTCAACCGCTGGCTCGACGAGGACTGGGGCTTCAGCAATGCCGGCCGCATCTTCGGGGCGCCCTACCTCTCGCTGGCCGACCCCGCGTTCGCCTGCGAGGAGCTCGAGTGGGCGCTCGAGCGTGGCGCCCGGGTCGTCGTGATCCGCCCCGCCGCCGTCTTCACCGAGACCGGGCCGCGCTCGCCGGCGGACCCGCTCTTCGACCCCTTCTGGGCCCGCGTCGGCGAGGCGGGCATCACCGTGGTGATCCACGCCGGCGACTCCGGCTACTCGACCCACGGCTACACCCGCGACGGCTTCGGGGCGAGCTTCTCCGGCGGAGGGGGCGGTGGTTGGCGGCCCAGCATCAAGGCCTTCAACATCGAGCGCGCCGCCTACGACTTCCTGATCACGCTCTCCTTCGAGAAGCTCTACGAGCGCCATCCGGGCGTGCGCATCGCCTCGGTGGAGAACGGCTCGGAGTTCCTGCCCGACCTCTTCCGCAAGCTCGAGCAGTCGAAGAACCGCATGCCCGGATACTACGGCGAGGATCCCGGCGTGCTCTTCCGCGAGCACGTCTGGATCAATCCCTTCTGGGAGGACGACATCGACGAGGTCGCCCGGATGATGGGGACCGAGCGGGTGATCTTCGGCTCCGACTGGCCGCACATCGAGGGGCTGCCGACGCCCCGGGACTTCCTCCCGGAGGTGGCGAGCTTCTCGACCACCGACCAGCGCCGCATCCTGCGCGACAACACCGCCGCGCTCACCGAGCTCCGGCCCTAGCTCGCGAGCTCTCCCACCGCGCGCGCCGCCTGGTCGATCGCCTCGTCCAGGTAGGCGCGGGCCCCGGCGTCGGAGTTCGCGATGGCGATCCGGCCGAACGCCTTGCGGCCGCGAACGTGCGCGGGCTCGCCCTCGGGCTCCCCGTCGAAGATCGGGTTGGCCTCGAACGCGTAGCCGTGGGGCCAGCGGTTGACCGTGATGCCGGCAATGTCCCGCGCGGGATCGAATCCGCCCGCGCCGAGCATGCCCGCGAGGTGCGTGCGGATGTCGCGCTCGAAGCTCTCGAAGCTCTTGCCCAGCAGCTCGTAGCGGCCGGCCCGGCTCTGCTCCTGGGGCGTGCCGCCGGCCCGGGTCACCGCCGCGCTCATGTGCACGACGACCGGCTCGTCCGGATCCGCGGCGAAGCGCACGTCGCCCATGCTGACCGGGAAGTCGACCATCGCGAACTTGTGCCAGCTCCCCGGACAGTGGGCCACGCCGACACCGAGCTTCTCGAAGGCGCGCCAGCTGCGCAGCAGCACGGTGTTGTACGCCAGCGGGATCTTCACGAGCTTCGAGAGGGCGTCGCGCTGGGCCTCGGGCAGCTCGGGGCACAGGTAGGGGATCGCCATGTTGTAGCAGGCGAGAACCACGTTCTTCGCGCGCACGTGCTCGGTGCGGCCGTCGCGCACGTAGGTGATGCCCACCCGCTCGGCGCGCTTCGGATCGCCGTCGTGCCGGACCCGCACCACGGTGCTGCCGAGGCGCAGGCGCACGGGAGCATCCGCGCGGTCGAGCTTCGTGTAGTCGAAGGGCGCGGTGACCACGTCCTCCATCGTCTCGCCCGGCGCCACCTCCGGGATCAGCTTGCGGACGAGCAGGCGCGCGACCGACGCGTTGCCGTCCGGGAAGTGGTAGACGTAGGGCTCCGTCATCCACGAGATGCCGCGGCGGATCAGGCCCTCGAAGTGCCGCAGGCTGGTCGACGAGAGGCCGGGAAGACCGAAGAGGAGCGCGAAGAGGGCCGGGCACACGTCGATGCCGTGGCCCAGGTAGCCCCGGGGCACGTCCTCGAGCAGGGAGACGACCTCGGGCTCGGTCACACCCAGGTGCTTCGTGATCAGGTCCAGGTACGTGATGCCCATCAGGAAGCCGGGCTCGCCGAACATCGAGTGATCGGGCAGGCGGTCCTCGCCGCCCTCGATCAGCGCCAGCAGCTGGCGCCGCGCGGGCTCCGAGATCGGCATCTGCGCGACGGAGGCCTCGATCGATTGACCGGACGCGGCCACGGGGATGAAGCCCGATGCGTCGACGAGCTCGCTCGTAACGACGCGATCGACGCCGTAGTGCTCGGCGTCGAAGTAGATGGCCGAGGCCAGCCCGTGTCGCCGGTAGAACTCCTGGTCGTAGGCGTCGGCCAGCCGCTTCGGCTCGACCCCGATGCGCGACAGGAGGCCCGTGGCGGTGTCGCTGTACGCGGAGGGCGCCTCGAGCGACTGGCTGCCCCCGTATCCCAGGATCGTCCGTCCCTGCCACTCGAACTCGTTGCGCCGCGCGTGGCCGCCGAAGTCGTCGTGGTTCTCGAGCAGGAGCACGCGGGCACCGGGATGCTGCTCCAGGTAGAGGAAGGCCGCCGAGAGGCCGCTCACGCCGGTGCCGACGACGACCAGGTCGTACTCGCCGGGATCGGGCTCGTGGGCGGGGCCCCAATCGGTGCGGCGCTCGAAGGCCATCTGGTGGGCGACCTCGAAGGAGCCCACGTGGCTGCCGCGCAGGCCGGTGCGCGAGGGGGGATGCAGGGAGGGCGAGGCGGGCACGCCTGCCGTGCCAACGGACGAGGCCGCGCCCGCTTCGGGCTGCGCCACTGCGGCCCGCGGCCACGCCCCCGCGACGAGCCCGCCGACGGCGCTGCCCACGGCGCCCCCCAAGGCACCCTGCAGGAAGTCGCGGCGCGAGATCTCGCGTCCCATCCCGAGCTCCCGGTCTCGTGCATCGCGTGCGGTCATGCCGCCCTCCGGTGTTCTCGTGCTTGCGCTCGCCTAATTTTTCCACATACTCGTGGATAAATCCAGGGAGGCGGATGAGCGCCCTCACCGAGGCCCGCGCCCGACGGCCGGTCGGGCGCCCCCGACAGACGGAGCGCCGCCGGCGCGAGATCGTCGATGCGTATCTCGGCTGCGTGGCGCGGAAGGGGCTCGCGGCCTCGACGATGAGCGCTACCGCGCGCGCCATGCGGCTCGACCGCTCGACGCTGCACCACTACTTCCGCACCCGCGAGGAGCTGACCCGGGCCGCCGTCGAGCGCGTGATCGCCCGCTACCGTGAGCCGGCCGACGCCGCCCTCGCCGCGGCCCCCGAAGGCGAGCGGCTCGAGGCCCTGCTCGACCACCTCTTCGGGCCCGGCTTCGACGACGCCGAGCTCTCGCGGGTCCTCCTCGAGTTCTCGATGGCGGCCCGAACCGACCCCGAGGCGCTCCGCGAGCTGAAGCGCATCTACGAGACGCTCGAGGGGACGGCCCTGGCCGAGCTCGAGCGTCGCTTCCCCGACGCCGACCCGGCCACCCGCCGCCGCGTGGCCCTGGCCATCGTGCAGCTCGGCGAGGGCGCGGCCACCTTCCGCGAGCTCGGCTTCGGCCGGGACCGCGACCGCGCCGCCCGGGCTGCGGCCGACGACCTGCTCGCACAGCTGGCCCACTGAGGCGCCCTCGCTTCCGCCCTCGCGCCTCCCGGGGTGGCCGTCGGAGCCACATCCAGCGGCGCTGTGCCACACGTAGAGGGGGTGAAGGGCATCCATGCCATCCATGCGCGCCTCTCCCATCCGTCTCCTCTCCGGGCTCGCCGCCGCAGCCGCGCTGTGGCCGGCGCTGGCCCTGGCCGACTTCGTGACCTTCGGGAACGGCTTCGGCTCCAAGTGGGACGACCCGGTCCATGGGAACGGGGCCGTGGTGACCTGGGGGTTCGTCCCCGACGGCACGACGGTGGACCCGGGCATCCTGCCCTTCTCGACCGAGGTCTCTGGCGGCAGCCAGATCAGCGCGCTGCGCGCGAGCTACGACGCGGACTTCGGGACCGGCGCCTTCGACGCGGCCATCGAGCGCGCCATGGCGACCTGGGAGGCCGCCGCGGACATCGAGTTCGTCGGGCCCGTCGCCGACGCGGGCCTCCCGATCGGGAGCGTGGGCGCCACGGATCCGGACATCCGCATCGCCGCCTTCGTCCCGGTCGCCGGCAGCGGCTTCCAGTTCGTGGGCGGCGTCGGCTTCGGCCCGCCGGGCGACGACCTGAACTTCCCGGACGCCCTGGCGGGGGACGTCTCGTTCAACCTGACCGCCGGCTTCATCCAGCCCGTGGGAGCCGAGGACGATCCGATCGTCGAGTTCGGCAACGATCTCGAGAACCTGACCCTGCACGAGCTCGGCCACGCCGCCATCGGCCTCGACCATCCCGCCCAGGGCATCGGCGAGGTGATGTTCGTGGGCGCCGGCTGCTGCGACTTCATCAACCGCGAGCTCTCACCCGACGACGTCGCGGGCGCGCGGGTCGTCTACGGAGCGCCCGACCGCGACGACGACGGCGTCATCGATGACGTCGACAACTGCACCTTCGTTCCGAACGCCGATCAGGCGGACGTCAACTCCGGCGAGGACGACGACACGAGCACGCCGGGCATCCAGCACTTCGGCGATGCCTGCGACGTCGACCTGAACGACGACGGGGTGGTCTCGGCGGCGGACTTCTTCGCCGTGCTCCGGCCCTGCCTCGGATCGGACGTGGCGACCGATCCCGCCTGCGCACTGGCCGACCTGGATGGCGACGGGCTCGTCGGGCCGGCCGACTTCTTCTCGCGCTTCCGCCCCGCCTTCGGCGACGCCCCCGGGCCGGGGACGACGGAGCCCTAACGGCCCGACGGCGGGCTGACGGCGGGCTGACAGCGGCCTGTCAGCGGGCTGCCAGCGGGCTCTACGACTCTTCCTTCAGCTGGATCGGCCCGAACAGGTCGGGATAGCGGCCCTCCTTGTCCGAGTAGAAGTCGCGGATCTCGTCCATGTCGCGCTTCAGGTCGCCGCTCGGGTGCAGGGCCGGACCGAAGCCACCGCGCTTGCGACCGTAGTCGAGGAAGCCGGTGACGATGGGCACGCCGGCGGCCTCGGCGATGCGGTAGAAGCCCGACTTCCAGTGCGCCGCGTAGCTGCGCGTCCCTTCGGCCGGCACGACCAGGGCGAGACGCTCCCGCTCGGCGAAGAGCTCGGCCATCTGGTCGACCAGGTTGTTGCGTCGGTCGCGCCGGACGGGAACGCCGCCGAGCAGACGCATGGCCCAGCCCATGGGCCCGCGGAAGAGCGTGTGCTTCCCCATCCACGAGATCCGGACCTCGTAGTAGGCCGCGAAGACCAGGAGCATGGGGAGGTCCCAGTTCGAGGTGTGGGGAGCCGCGATCAGCACGAAACGCGAGTCCACGGGCTTCCCGCCCTCGGGCTGCCAACCGATGACCCACAGGATCCCCTGCGCGACCCGCTTCCAGAACTTTCCCATGAGCTTGGTTGTGACTCCTGTGCGCCGCTCGGTGGGGCGACGGATCGCAGCGGCCCGCTCCTCGGCGGATGCGGCCGCCCTTGACTACTTGGCGTCTCCGAGCAGGGAGTCCTGCATGGGATTCGCGAGCCAGTCGGCGATGTCCTGGCCCATGGTGTCGGCGAGCTTCGCCACGATCTCGCAGGTTCCGGCGAAGCTTCCGAACCCGGTCGTGAAGCGCTTGGCGGTGAAGCTCCCGACGACCTTGCCGCCTCGCTTGAGCTCACCGAGCACCGTGGCCCACTTGGGGCCCGTAAAGGCTCCACCGCCGGGTGCGTGCAGGTCCGTGATCTCCAGGTGGAGTCCGGTTCCGCCCACCTTGTTGACGAGCTTCACGCCGTCTCCGTGGTTGGCGATCGCCTCGGGGAGCTTCAGCTGGAAGGCGCACTCGCGGAGCTTGGAGCCCACGGGGCGCTTGAACGGCGTCTCCTTCTGGACGGCCGTCGCTCCGAAGGACGCGGCCGGAACGACACCGAGGAGCAGGCCGATCCCGAGCACGGCGAAGCCGAATCCCGGCAGGTGGGGAACGATCCTCTGGATGGCTCTCATGCTTGCCCCCGGCGCCCGATGCGCTCCGGGAGGATGACCGGCCACGGGCCGACCCTCAACTCCGGCGGCGACGACCCGGCGAGGCCCCGGCGCCCTGTCCTACGCTGCGGGCATGCCGCTGCCTTCCTCCCTCGTGGGCGTCACGGGCGAGCCGCTCACGCAGCCCGTCGATGCCCGCTGGACCATGGCCTACGCCGCCGGCCTGGGCCTCGAGGCACGGGTCTTCTTCGACACCACCGCCCGAGGGGACGTGCTCGCGCACCCCCTGTTTCCCGTGTGCTTCGAGTGGCCGCTGCTGATCGGCGCGCGCCACCTGCCCGCCTTCGACGCCATGCCCCCCGAGGAACGGGTGCGCGGCGTGCACGCCTCCCATCGGACCCGACTCCACCGACCCATCCGCGCGGGGACCCCCGTGACGACACGGGCCCGCGCCGTCCAGATCGAGGCCCGCCGTCCCGGGGCCTACCTGGTCACGAGGCTCGACACCACCGACGAGACCGGCGAGCCGCTCTGCACGACCTGGTACGGGACGCTGTACAGGGGCGTGGCCGTCGAGGGGGAGGACGCCGTACAGGCCGACGAGCTGCCGCGGGAACGATCTTCGGAGCCCCTGCCCGAGGCGAGCGCGACCCTCGACGTCCCGATCGCCGCCGGGGCCGCTCACGTCTACACCGAGTGCGCGCGCATCTGGAACCCGATCCACACCGATGCCGCGGTGGCCCGGGCCGCCGGGTTGCCGGGGATCATCCTCCACGGGACGGCCAGCCTGGCGCTCGCCGTGTCCCGGGTCGTCGAGGGGCGGCTCGGAGGGGACTACGAGACGGTGCGAGAGATCGGCGGACGCTTCGGGGCGATGGTCGCCATGCCGTCGACGTGCCGCCTGCACATGGCCGACGCATCGGACGGCGTGCGCTTCGAGCTCTCGAGCCAGGACGGCGGACCCGCGATCCGCGACGGGTACGTGGGCACGGCCTGAGCCCGCTTCCAGCCGTCCGCGAGCGCGACTAGCCCGACACCCGGTTGCGGCCGCCCTGCTTGGCCGCGTAGAGGTGGGCATCCGCAGCCCCGACGAGGGCGTCCACGTCGGCGTGCTCGCCGAGCTGCGCCACTCCGGCCGAGACGGTCACCGGGATGTCGACCCCGTCGACCCGGATGGCCCGGGCCTCGACCGATCCGCGCAGGCGTTCGGCGCAGGCCAGGGCGTCCTGCAGCTCGGCCTCGGGCAGCACCACGGCGAACTCCTCGCCCCCGAAGCGCGCCGCGCAGGCATCGCGCCGGGTCGATCCCGCCAGCACGTGCCCGACCTGGCAGAGCACCTGGTCACCGGCGAGATGCCCGTGGGCGTCGTTGATCGCCTTGAAGTGGTCGACGTCGAGGAGGATCAGCGAGAGCGGCCGCTTGTGGCGGACGCTTCGCGCCAGCTCGCGCTGGAGGAACTCGAACAGGTGTCGGCGATTGAACAGGCCGGTCAGCCCGTCGGTGATCATCGTCCGGTAGATCTCTTCGTGGTAGAGCGCCTCGAGATCTCCGCCGGCGAGGTACTTCAGGATCACGCCGCCGATCCGCACCCAGTCCCCCGAAGCGAGGCGGTGGGAGCCGCCGCGGCCGAGGCGCTGCTCGCCCACGAGCGTGCCGTTGGTCGAGCCGAGGTCGCGGACGACCATGGCGTCGCCCTCCCGCACGAACTCGCAGTGCTTGCGGGAGACGTCGTCCTGATCGAGGCGCAGCTGGCATTCGGCCGAGCGGCCCACGAACGTCCGATCCGACTCGAGCGGCAGGCAGCGGCCCAGGGCGTCGCCGTAGATCACCACCAGGCAGCTCGCCGCGTCCCCGGGGACGAGGATCTCCCTCGGGCGCCGGATCGTGGTTCGAGAGACCATGCGGGGACCATCGGCCGACCGGGGGGCGGCCGTGAGTGGCGGAGGACGGCCGTGAGCGGCCGGATCAGGCGCCTCCGCGGGCCTCCGGAGGCTCCTCGACGATGGGGTTCTCGAGCCATCCGAGCCCCTCGATCTCGACCCGGACCACGTCTCCCACCGAGAGGAAGCCCGGGGGGTCCATGGCGGCCCCCACGCCCGAGGAGGTTCCGGCGCTCACCACGTCTCCGGGCTCGAGGGTGAAGACGGTGGACAGGACGGCGATCTGCTCGAAGAGGTCGAACACCATGTTGCCGGTGGAGTAGTCCTGGCGCAGCGACCCGTTGACCCGGGTGGTGACCCGGAGGTCGTGGGGGTCGTCGATCTCGTCGGCGGTGGTGAGCCAGGGCCCGAAGGGGCCGTGGGTGTCGAAGGACTTGCCGAGGGTCATGGTCGCCGCCCGCGCCTGCCAGTCGCGCGAGGTGACGTCGTTGACGACCACGTAGCCCGCGATCACGTCGAGAGCGCGCTCCCGAGGCACGGCGCGACAGCGGCGCCCGATCACGACACCGAGCTCTCCCTCGTAGTCGAGCTTCTCGACGGCTTCGGGGTAGTGCACCGGGTCGTACGGCCCGTTCACGCAGGTCACCTGCTTGTTGAAGAACAGCGGAAACTCGGGAAGGGCGTTTCCCAGCTCGAGGATGTGGTCGCGGTAGTTCCGCCCGATCGCGAGGAACTTCCGCGGGTCGGGGACGGGCGCCGCGAGGGGGAGCTCGTCGAGCGGCAGGTCGGAGTCGGCGCGCTCGGCGGCCCGGGCCACGGCCTCGAGCGCCTCGGGGCCCGCCTCGAGGATTCCACGCACGCCCTCGGGCAATGCCGGATCCGCCGTGCGCAGATCCACCACCCGGTCGCCGCGTTCTCCGCGAAGGACGCCGGGCCGGACTCCGTCCGGCGCCCGGAAGCTCAAGAGCCTCATGGAGCGCGCCTCAGGCGGCCGCCGCCTCCACCGGCCGCCACTTCCAGACCACGTACTCGTTCTCGTCGTCCTCGTAGAGGGTTCCGAGCACGAGCTCCATCTCGAGGCCGGCGCGCAGGCTGTCGGCGGGGACGCCGTCCGCGAGCTGTCCGAGGACGACCATCTTCTCCTGCTCGAGCTCGACGGCCACCACCACGTAGGGCACGAAGGGGTCGGGCGACACGTAGGGAGCCGGCGGCGCGTAGTTGCCCGTCGTCCAGGACCACACGCGCCCGCGCCGGCTCAAGGGCGTCGGCTCGCGCTCCTCGAAGGGGGCGTCGGGGTTGGCGGACACGGCGGAGGTGGGCGGGAAGAACACGCTTCCGGACTCCTTGCCACGCATGCCGATCAGGTGCGGGGGCTCGTCCATGCTGAACCAGCCTTCGACGGCGGGGACCCGGGTCTTGCTCATGTCGCCTCCTGTGGCCGCTCGGCGATCCGGGCGAACCCGGCAGGGCGGATCCGGCAGGATAACCGAAGAGCCCCTCGGGCGTGCCAGCCTCCGCCGGCGCTCCGCTCCGGGTTGAGGAACACTCTCCCGCCATGTCCGACGCCACCGACGCCCCCTCGCTCCTCCCGGAGCTGACCCCGGTCCGCGACGCCCACCGCTTCGACGAGGCGGCCCTGGCCGAGTACCTCGCCAAGGAGGTCCCCGGGCTCTCCGGTCCCCTGCGCGTCCAGCAGTTCGAAGGCGGGCAGTCGAATCCCACCTTCCGCATCGAGGCCCGGATCGACGGCGCCGAGCGCGCCCTGGTGCTCCGGAAGAAGCCGCCGGGAGAGCTCCTGAAGTCGGCCCACCAGGTGGACCGCGAGTACCGCGTGATGACGGCGCTGCGCGACACCGACGTCCCCGTCCCGGAGACCCTCGTGCTGTGCGAGGACGAGTCGGTGATCGGCACCTCGTTCTACGTGATGGCCTGCGTCGAGGGCCGCGTCTCCCCGGACGCTCTGCTGCCGGGCCTCGAGCCGTCCGAGCGTGCGGCCGTCTACGAGGACGTGATCCGGGTCCTCGCGGCGCTGCACTCCGTCGACCCCGAGGCCGTCGGCCTCGGCGACTTCGGCCGCCCGGGAAACTACTACGCGCGCCAGGTCTCGCGTTGGAGCCGCCAGTACGAGGCCTCGAAGACCTCCGAGATCGAGTCCATGGAGGCGCTGATGCGCTGGCTCCCGGAGAACATCCCGGACTCCGACGAGAGCCGCATCGCACACGGCGACTACCGGATCGGGAACCTCGTGCTCCACCCGACGGAGCCCCGGATCGTGGCCGTGCTCGACTGGGAGCTCTGCACCATCGGGCATCCCCTCGCCGACCTCGCCTATCTCTGCATGGGCTACCACGGCCCCGCGGCGGGCGCGCACGAGACGCTCGCGACCGCCGACCTCGGGGCGCTCGGCATCCCCAGCGAGGAGCAGCTGCTCGCCCGCTACTGCGAGCTCACCGGACGGCAGCGCATCGAGCGCTGGGGCTTCTATCTGGCGTTCCAGCTCTTCCGCAGCGCGGCCATCGTGCAGGGCGTCTACAAGCGAGGCATCGACGGCAACGCCAGCTCCGAGCGGGCGCGCACCTACGGCGCGATGGTCGCCCAGCAGGCCGACCACGCCTGGCGGATCGCAAAGGGCGCTTGACCCGAGACGCAAGAGGCCCGCGGAACCGGGGTTCCGCGGGCCTCGAGATCGTCGCGCGAAGCGCGTGAGCTAGGCGGACTCGAAGAGGCCCGCGAAGCCCTGGCCGCCACCGACGCACATGGTGACGATGCCGTAGCGCTTGCCCTCGCGCTTCAGCTGGCGCAGCAGGGTGCCCGTCATGCGCGAGCCGGTCATGCCGAAGGGATGGCCGATCGAGATGGAGCCGCCCTGGGGGTTCAGCTTCTCGTTCGGGATCCCGAGCTCGCGCTGGCAGTAGAGGAGCTGGGAGGCGAAGGCCTCGTTCAGCTCGACGATGTCGATGTCGTCCATGGTGAGACCGTGGCGCTTCAGGAGCTTCGGCACCGCGAAGACCGGGCCGATGCCCATCTCCTCGGGGCCGCAGCCCGCCACGGCCGAGCCGCGGTACACGCCGAGGGGCTCGAGGCCGAGCTGCTTGGCGCGCTCGGCCGACATCAGCAGCGTCGCCGACGCGCCGTCGGAGAGCTGGGAGGCGTTGCCGGCCGTGACCGTGCCGCCCTCCTCCGCCTTCTTGAAGACGGGCTGGAGCTTGGCGAGGCCCTCGATGGTGGTGTCCGGGCGGTTGCACTCGTCGACGGTGACGGTGAACTCCTCGTCGAAGGGATCCTGGCCCTTCTTCATCACCGTGCGGGTCACGGTCATCGGGGCGATCTCCTCGCCGATGTAGCCCTTCTCCGCGGCCGCCGCGTAGCGCTGCTGGCTCTGGAGCGAGTAGGCGTCCTGGTCCTCGCGCGAGATGTCGTAGCGCTCGGCCACGATCTCGGCCGTCACGCCCATCGGGAAGTAGAGGCCGGGGAAGCGGTTCTTGGCCGCCTCGTTGACCATGCGATGGGTGTTCTGGGTGCCGTCCTGCATCATCGTGATGGTCTCGACGCCGGCGCCGATGGCGACCTCCGCGCCCTCGTTGATGATGGAGTGGGCCGCCATCATCACGGCCTGGGAGCCCGACGAGCAGAAGCGGTTGACGCTGGTGGCGGCGACCTCCTTGGGGAAGCCGGCGGCCATGGCGGCGATGCGGGACATGTTCATGCCCTGGCAGCCTTCGGGCATGCCGACGCCGGTGATCACGTCCTCGACCTCGCCGGCGTCGACGCCGGCCTTCTCCACGACCGACTTCAAGGTGTGGGCCAGGTAGTCGACCGGCTCGGTCTTGTTGAACGAGCCCCGGTGGGCCTTGGTCAGTCCCGTCCGGACGCTCTCCACGATCACGGCTTCTCGTGCCATCTTGTCTCCTGTGGGCCGCTTCGGGCCCGCTCTCGGGGATGTGGTTCCCAGGGTTCGGATTCCTCGGTCCCGGCCGGCGTCGTTGCCTGGCTGGCCGGTGAAGGTCGGGCGGGCCACCGGTTCCGACTTCCGTCGGCTCCACTCCGTCGGTACCAGTCCGGGCGCCCTGGGGGCCGACACGATAGCGTCGCTGGGTCCGCTTCGTCTTGCCCTGTCTGGTGTATTGGCATTTGACGTGCCAATATAGCCTCTCGGCGCGCTCTGCGCCCCTTCCGGCGCGCTCCCGGAGACGGCGCGCCCCCCGGAGACCCCCATGAAGATCGGCCTGATCCCCGTGAACGTCGGCGTGCAGGACGTCGACAAGATGCTCGAGATGGCGCGCGTCGCCGAGGAGGTGGGCCTCGAGTCGCTCTGGACCTTCGAGCACGCGATCGTCCCCCTCGACTACGCGTCGAAGTACCCGTACAGCGCCGACGGCAAGATGGGGACGACGCCGGAGACGAACTTCGTCGATCCGCTGATCGCGCTCACCGCGATCGCCGCCGAGACCGACCGCATCCGCCTCGCCACCGGCGTGAACATCCTCCCCCAGACCAACCCGCTCACCCTGGCGAAGCAGGCGGCGAGCCTCGACTTCGTGTCCAAGGGCCGCTTCATGCTGGGCGTGGGCATCGGCTGGCTGCAGGAGGAGTTCGTCGCGATGGGCGTCCCCTTCGAGCGGCGGGGCGCGCGCTTCGACGACTACGTCGTGGCCATGAACAAGGTCTGGTCCGGCGAGGTCGTCGAGCACCAGAGCGACTTCCTCGACTGGAGCGGCTTCAAGAGCCACCCGCTGCCGATCCAGACGCCCTTCCCCGTCGTGATCGGCGGCTCCAAGGGCAAGGCCTTCGAGCGCGTCGCGCGCTTCGGCCAGGGGTGGTACGCACCGACCGCCAACATCGATCAGCTGCGCGGCCTGCTGCCCTCCCTCGACGAGGCCTGCGCTGCAGCCGGGCGCGACCGGTCGAGCGTCGAGGTCTCCTGCATGTGGGTGCCGGGCATGGAGGGCCCGGAGGTCGTCGAGCAGTACGCCGAGCTCGGCGTCTCCCGACTGATCACCCTCGTCCCCGTGATCGCGGCCGGCGGCGACCCGATCGACGGCCTGCGCCGCTTCGGCGACGAGACCCTGCCCAAGCTCGCGTGAGCGCCCACCCCCCGACGGCCACGACGAGGACCCGATGAACGGTGCCGAGAGCCTGATCCGGACCGCCCTCGCGGCGGGATCCGAAGTCTGCTTCGCCAACCCGGGAACCACCGAGATGCCGCTCGTGGCGGCGCTCGACGCCGTCCCCGCCATGCGCTCGGTGCTCGGCCTCTTCGAGGGCGTTTGCACCGGGGCGGCCGACGGCTACGGACGCATGACGGGCAAGCCCGCCCTGACGCTCCTGCATCTGGGGCCGGGCTTCGCCAACGGGATTGCGAACCTGCACAACGCGCGGCGGGCCCACTCACCGGTCCTGAACGTGATCGGCGACCAGGCGACCTGGCACCTGGCGGCCGACGCCCCGCTCACCTCGGACATCGAGTCGCTGGCACGTCCGGTCTCGGGGCACGTGGCGACCTCCGCCCGCGCGAGCGATCTGTCCGGCCTGACCGCGCGCGCCATCGAGGCCGCGCGCACGGCCCCCGGGTGCGTCTCGACGCTGATCGTCCCCGCCGACTGCCAGTGGGAGGACGCCGACGAGGCCCTGGCGGAGTGCTCGCCTCCCGCGCGAGCGGCCGTCGACGAAGCGGCCGTGGCCGATGCCGCCCGCGCCCTCGAGGCCGGGAATGCGGCGACGCTCCTGGTCGGTGGCGCCGCGCTCTCCGATCGCGGCCTCGAAGCAGCGGCGCGCATCGCGGCGCAGACCGGGTGTCGGGTCTTCATCGAGACCTTCCCGGGGCGGCAGGAGCGCGGCGCCCACCTCGCGCCGATTCCCCGCCTTCCCTACTTCCCCGAGCAGGTGGTGACGGCGCTCGAGGGCACCAAGCGGATGGTGCTCGCCGGGGCCAGGGCCCCCGTCGCCTTCTTCGCCTACGTGGGAGTCCCGAGCACCCTCACGCCCGAGGGCTGCCAGCCCGTCGAGTGGCCGCTCGGGGCCGACGTCGAGGCCGGACTCGAGGCCCTCGCCGAACGACTCGGGGCGAAGCCCGTTCCGGTGGCCGCGGGCGAGCGCCCGGAGGTGCCCGCCGGCGCGAAGCTCGACCCGGCGACCCTGGGCCAGACCCTGGCCGCCCTGCAGCCGGAGGGCGCGATCGTCGTGGACGAGGCGGCCACCAGCGGGGCCGTGTACGCCAGCCTCGCGGGAAGCGCGCCGCCGCACACGACCCTCGGACTCACCGGCGGCGCCATCGGACAGGGCATGCCCTGCGCGACGGGCGCCGCCGTCGCCTGCCCCGACCGCAAGGTGATCTCCTTCCAGGCCGACGGCAGCGGCATGTACACGCTCCAGTCGCTTTGGACCCAGGCCCGCGAGGGGCTCGACGTGCTGACGATCCTCTGCGCCAATCGCAGCTACCGGATCCTGCGCTTCGAGCTCGGTCGAGCCGGGATCGTCGAGCCGGGGCCCGTCGCCAACGCCCTCACCGATCTCGGCAACCCCGTGATCGACTGGGTGTCCCTCGCCCGCGGCCTCGGCGTCTCCGCCGAGCGCGCCGAGACCACCGACGAGCTCGCGGCCGCGATCCGTCGCGGGCTCGCGGAGCCCGGACCTTCCTTCGTCGAGGCCGTGCTGGCCTGACGCTCTCTCCAGGAGTCGACATGACCAAGCCCAACAGGCCGTACCGCATCTTCGGAATGGAGCTCTCGCCCTTCTCGGTGAAGGTGCGCTCGTACTTCCGCTTCAAGGGGATCCCGCACCAGTGGATCGTCCGCAACGCCGAGACCCAGGCCGAGTACCAGAAGTACGCCAAGATCCCGATCGTGCCGCTCGTGGTGACGCCCGACGATCAGGGCGTACAGGACTCGACACCCATCATGGAGGGCATCGAGGCGCAGTTCCCCGAGCCGACCATGCATCCGAGCGAGCCGGTCTCGGCGTTCGTGTCGGCGCTGCTCGAGGAGTTCGGCGACGAGTGGGGGAACAAGTGGATGTTCCACTACCGCTGGGCACGCCCCGCCGACCAGCAGAGCGCGGGCGGCCGCATCGCTCGGGTGATGGCGCCTCCCGGCACGCCGGAAGAAGCCATCGCCGGGATCACCAAGGGTGTGGTCGATCGCATGACCGGGCGCGTCTGGTTCGTCGGCTCCAACGAGCAGACGGCGCCGCAGATCGAGGCCTCGCTCACGGACGCCCTCGACATCCTCGAGGCGCACCTGGCCGAGCGGCCCTACCTCTTCGGAGGGCGCCCGGCCTTCGGCGACTTCGGGCTGTGGGGGCAGCTGTACAATGCCTGGACGGACCCGACGCCGGGCGCGCAGATCGGTGCCGAGTACCCGAACGTCCTGGCATGGATCCACCGCATGACCTGGCCGCGCATCGAGGGCGACTTCGAGCCGTGGAGCGCGCTCGAGTCGACGCTGCTGCCGCTGCTCGAGAGGCAGGTGGGCGCCCTCTTCGTGCCCTGGACCCTGGCCAACGCCGAGGCCGTCGCCAGCGGGAAGGAGGAGTTCAGCGTCGAGCTCGCGAGCGGCACCTTCACCCAGAAGCCGCAGAAGTACCACGCCAAGTCGCTCGCCGCGCTGCGCCAGAAGTACGAGGCCGTGTCCGACAAGTCGGCCCTGGACCCGCTGCTCGAGAAGACGGGCTGCATCGGGGCCTTCCGCGCGTGATCGATCTCTACACGGCCCCGACGCCCAACGGACACAAGGCCTCGGTCACCCTCGAGGAGCTCGAGCTCCCCTACGAGGCCCACGCCATCGACCTCTCGAAGAACGTCCAGAAGGAGGAGTGGTTCCTCGCCATGAATCCCAACGGGCGCATCCCGGTGATCGTGGACCACGAGCCTTCGGACTTCACGGTCTTCGAGACGGGCGCCATCATGGTCTACCTCGCCGAGAAGACCGGCCGCCTGCTCCCGACCGACGCGAAGGGGCGCTCCCTCGTGATGCAGTGGCTGATGTTCCAGATGGGCGGCATCGGGCCGATGATGGGCCAGGCGAACGTCTTCTTCCGCTACTTCCCGGAGAAGCTCCCCGCCGCCATCGACCGCTACCAGAACGAGTCGCGAAGGCTCTTCGAGGTGCTCGATCGGCGCCTCGGCGAGAGCGAGTGGCTGGCCCGGGACTTCTCGATCGCCGACATCGCCAACTGGTGCTGGGTGCGCACCTACCGCTGGTCGGGGGTCTCCGTCGACGGCCTCCCGAACCTGCGGCGCTGGCTCGACGCGATGAAGGAGCGCCCGGCCTGCCGACGCGGCTGCGAGGTCCCCTTCAAGGTCGGAAGCATGGTGAAGGACGAAGAAGCGGCGAAGAAGTTCGCCGAGAACGCCCGCAAGTCGCTCCAGACCTGAGGAGCGGAGGAGAGAAGATGAAGCTCGGAATCGGCGCCATCGGATTCGGTCCGAAGGCCAACGTCA
>JAAUYD010042796.1_pt1 | contig 21435 bp, 14 predicted proteins | sample 7278101 | NCBI WGS metagenome assembly JAAUYD01 (sample SAMN14350128, study PRJNA611818) | marine sediment metagenome | isolation source: surface marine sediment (0.6m) | place: French Polynesia: Moorea | collected 2018-08
CACCGCTGCATCGTCGGTGATAGGACCGATCATTCCCCCGTCGGGAATCATGATCCTGTATGCCTTCATCATGAACGTGTCGGTCGCCGGCCTGTTCGCGGCGGGCCTCGTCCCGGGGCTGATGATCGCGGTGGGCCTGATGTTCGCGACCAGTATCGTCGCAAAGAAACGCAACTATCCGGTTGCGGGACGCAGAGCTACCTGGCGCGAGCGCGGCCACGCGTTTCGCAAGACGGCCCTCGCGCTGCTGACACCCGTTATATTGCTGGGCGGCATACTGACCGGCGTGTTCACGCCCACGGAAGCGGCGGCAGTAGCGGCTTTCTATGCCCTGGTTGTGACACTGTTCCTGACCCGTACCCTGCGCGTAAAAGAACTTCCGTCAATATTCATCGAGTCGGCGGTGCAGTCGGGCGTCATCTTGCTGCTTGTAGGTGCGTCGGTGGTGTTTGCCTGGATTATTACGGTATCCGGTCTGGCCGGCATGGTTGCCAACGGGATGATGGAGACAAGCGACAACGTCTACATTTTGCTGTTTCTCGCCAACCTGTTCCTTTTCCTTGTCGGCATGTTCCTCGATGCGGGTCCCGCGGTCCTGATTCTCGGTCCGGTCCTCGGTCCGTTGTTTATCGCCATGGGCGTCGACCCAATTCACTTTGCGGTCGTCATGTGTGTCAACGTTACGGTCGGGCTGGCGACACCGCCAATGGGCCTTGTGTTGTTCGTCGCCGCGTCGGTCTCGAAAGAGCGTGTTGAGACGATTGCGCGCCAGATGCTGCCGTTCCTTGCGGTCGAGGTCACGGTGATATTTCTCATCACCTACTTCCCGGCAATTTCGATGACGCTGCCGAGGCTCCTCGGTTTCGCATAGGCAACAACCCATGAGCAAAAGACAGGTATTGCTTTCGATATTTGCGGCGCTCTTTGTTGCCTCGGTCGTCGGGACCGTTGTCTCGAGTGGCGGGTCGGGCGCCGAATACACGATACGGTTTTCGTTCCTCGGGTCGCCTGAAGACGAAGACTATGACGGCGCCGTCGCATTCAAACAGTATGTAGAGAGCCGCAGCGAGGGACGTGCGGAGGTTGAGCTATATCCATCCGGCCAGTTCTGCTCAAACGAGCGTGAATGCCTCGAGGGCATGCAATCCGGCGTATTGCAGGTCTTCATGCTGACGACCGGCGGCCTGGGCAGTATTTTCGGCCCGGGCCAGGTTCTCGATCTGCCCTATACGTTCCGCGACGATGCGGTCGCGGAATGTGTGCTGGACGGCCCCATGATTGCCGAATTGCGAACCGCGATACTCGATTCGAACATGCCGATTCGGCTAATGACTGTCTCGAACACCGGTGGTTGGCGGAACTTCGCCTCAACAGATGTCCAGATTCGTACTCCGGAAGACATCAAAGGTCGCAAATTCCGCACGATTTCGGCGCCCGTGCAGCAGGAACTGGTCAGGCAGCTGGGCGGCAATCCGACACCAGTCGCCTGGTCCGAGGTTTACACAGCACTGGCAACCGGCGTTGTAGAAGGGACCAAGAACGGCATCCAGGACATCGTTGGCATGAAGCTGCATGAACAGATCAAGTTCGTGACGCTGGATGGCCACAGCTACATGGGCGGAATGTGGTGGTATTCCGAAGTCAGCTGGCAGGCATTGCCAACGGACATCCGGCAGATCGTGTACGACGGCTTCCAGGAACTGAAAACGCTGACGCGCACAATCGTCAAGCGTCGCGAGGTGGAAGCCTACGAGGAATTTACGGGCTCCGGCGGGTCGCTATACGTGCCAACATCCGAACAAAAGGCGTTGTTCCGTGAGGCGGCGAACGGCATGCGAGACTGGTACATCGACCAGTACGGGAGCGTCTGGTTGGACAAGCTCGATGTGGCAATTCAAGACTGCGAATCGCGGGCCGACTCTGCCGACGAATAAGGCCCTAAGCGATTAGTTTTATTCGTCTTTTGCGACCCCGACAACCGCATGGGATTTGCATTAGTAATTCCTGCTAGAACTATGTAATATAGTCTTATATAAGACACAGATGTTAGTTCAAGTCCAAGGTATGGGGGAATTACCATGGCTAAAAACACTCGACGGCTATCACTACGCGTCACCGCGACCGTTCTCGTCCCACTGCTTTGTCTGGGACCCAGTCTGCCGGCGTCCGCGCAGATTGAAGAGATCGTTGTAACCGCCACCAAGCGCGAAGAGAATGTGCAGGACGTTCCTGTCGCTGTAACAGTCTTGTCTTCCGATACGATCGATGCGGCGAGCGCCGTTGGATTTGAGGGCTTGCAGGCACTTATTCCATCTGCGTCTTTCCGCAAAGGCAACACGACGCGTAACTCCTCTGTCATCGTTCGTGGTCTCGGAACGATCTCATTCAGTACTGCGGCGGAGCCGAGCGTAGCGACGGTTGTTGACGGCGTGGTGCTCGGGCGTTCCGGGCAGGCCTTCGGCGATCTTTACGAACTGGAAAGACTAGAGGTTCTGCGTGGTCCGCAAGGGACCCTGTTCGGCAAGAACGCATCGGCCGGTGTCGTCAATATTACGACTCGGCGGCCCAGTGACGAGTTCGAGGGCATGGTCGATCTTTCGTTCTTCCAGGACAACGAAACTCGCCTGAAGGGCAGGGTATCCGGACCGCTGGGTGATAATGCTCGTGGCAGCATCACGGCGTTCAAGGGTGACTTCGACGGTTTCATTCGGAACGTCTACAACAATGAGACTACGAATGGCTACGATCGCAGCGGCATCCGCGCAATGCTTGAGTACGAGCCGACCGACACGATTTCCGCCCTGTTCATCTACGAAGATTACGATGCAGTCGACGAGTGCTGTGCGGACATTGAGGGCTTGCCCAGTGGCCGTAACCCGGCCTCAGAGGCCGCGCCCAACAGCAATGGCGTCGTCAATGGGGTTGCCGATATCGACCTGGACCAGCGCCTGGTGGATCATGACCTTACGACGATAACGCTCGATAGCACCACGGCGTTTTCAGCGCAGATCGATGTCGATATTGGCGATAAGACGCTGACTTCCATCACCGCACGTCGAACCTGGAACAATACTGAGATTCGCGAGGGCGATTTCACCTCCATCGGCGGCACCTCCGATCTGCCAGTGTTCGGTGTGCCGTTCCAGCTTCATGATGTCGGACCTCAGGAATGGAGGCAGCTCTCACAAGAACTGCGCCTCGCTTCTCCGGGCGGCGAGACCTTCGATTGGCAGATTGGCCTTTTCTACTGGAATATCGACTCGGAACGGAACTTCACTCGCGACGCGAGCTGCCAGAACAATGGCGGCCAGAATCAACCAATTCTGGACGCCAATCCCGGCCTGACCTGTAACGCGAACGATATCGTTTCCGCAACTGCCTTCTTCGATACGGAGTTCAATAACTTCGCGTTGTTTGGCGAAGGTACATACAACATCAGCGACGAGCTGCGCCTGATATTCGGCCTGCGCATCACGGAGGATGAAGTCAGCTTCAACCACAATCGTCGCAACAACGACGAGTTCGGGCGGCAGGGCGTCGGCGTACGGCCGGCTGCACCGAATAGCCAGTTTTCGGCGGCGTCCGGCGGTTACGACTCGAACTTCAGTGGCGAAACCGACGAGTCAAATACCTCCGGAAAGATCGGCGTTCAGTGGAGCACCGATACTGCTGGTATGTTCTACGGCACGTATTCGCAAGGCTACAAGGGACCAGCGTTTAATACGTTCTACAACATGGGTGCGAATGATGTGCTCCCGATCGGCGCCGAGGAATCCGACGCGTTCGAGCTCGGCTGGAAGTATACGGGCGACTCGTTCCTGCTTAATCTGAGCGTGTTCAGAACCGAAGTCGAAAACTTCCAGGCAAACAACTTCGACACGTCCACCGGCGTAACGATTACGCGCCTGACCAATGCAGGCGACGTTTCGACGGAAGGTTTCGAGGTCGACTTTCTCTGGAGGCCGATGGACAACCTGAGTATCGGCGGCGGTTTCGCGTCAGTCGACGCCACCATCGACAGATTCAACTGCCCAGTGGATCCAGGCACCGGTCAAATTCCGCCCGGCTGCAGCACACGCTCCGGACTCGACGTGCCGTTTTCGCCGGACCTGAAAGTCTCGCTGTTCGGCGAATGGCTGGTTGAACTCGACAGCATGGATCTGGTTTTCAATGGTTCTTACGTACACACCGACGAGCAATATTCGGATCTGCCGAACACGTCCGGATCTTTTGCCCCGGCGGCCCTGCTGCCCGAATACGACGTGTTGAACCTGACGGCTTCGTTGTCCTTTAACGACGATCAGTTCAGAATTTCGCTGATCGGCAAGAATCTCACGGACGAAAGCTATGTAACGACGTTCAGTGGTGACGGATTCCGCTACCAGGTTCCGCGCGACGCCGATCGTTATTTCGGCATAGGCCTACGAGCCGAATTCTAGCCGCTACATTTCGGACGGTGCCGGGCTCGCTCCTTCGGGAGCGGGCCCGACTTCGTTAAGAGATCTCGATATCGTCCGCTTTTAACAGGTCGTCCAGGTCGACTACCCGGCCGGTGCGCGCCGATTCTTCTGCGGCGGCTCCGACAGCGACCGACCAGAATGCTTCCATCGGACTGGGTCCGGTGCGACTTCCTTGCTCAATGTCGTCTATGAACCGAACGTGTTCGTAGAACGTCGCGCCGTTATGCCCGGATCCTTCGACAACCTCCGGATAACACGGTGTCATTTCCCGCGACGGGTGAGTTTCGCCGCCAAAGATCTCGATCTTCGACTTGAGCTCCCGCCCTGGGAGGAAGTCGTGATTCTCGAACGCCCGCAAGCGTCCCACGTCCCCGCACAGGACGACTTCCTCATAGAACATCGGCACGAACATGGTGAGGGTGAAGCTCCCGCGCACGCCGTTCTCGTATTCGATGATGACCATCGCGTTGTCAAGGATGTCGGATGTACCCTGGTCCGACTCAAACTCGAGAAAATTCACGGCCATGCTGCCTGACGCGAATACGCGTGTCGGACGGGATTGGGCAAACAGGTTGATCAGGTCGAAATAATGACAGCATTTCTCGACGAGCGTGCCCCCCGACTTGGCAGAGAACTTATTCCACTGGCCAATCTTGTCGAGAAACGGCATGCGATGCTCGGTCATGCTGACCGTCTGGATGTTGCCCAGGGTCTTGCGTACCAGGGCTTCGTGAATGGTCTCTACGTAGATAGCCTTGTACCGATACTGCAGTCCGACCTGGAAAATCCCGGAGTAAGCATCGGCTATCTGCGCGACCTCGTACGCATCCCTGATTGTGGAAGCCACCGGCTTCTCAACGAGGATGTGCTTTCCCGTCTTCGCCGCGACACGCACGACATCAATATGGGTGTAGTTCGGCGTACAAATGATGAGTCCGTCGACTGCCGGATCCTCACAGGCCTCCTCGAGCGAGGAATACACCTTGAGCGCATGATCGCTGCCTAGCGCATGCGACTTCTTCGCGCTCTCAACGCTCAGGGGCTCAGGGTCAAATACGCCATGGATCGTGCCGCGGCCCTCGAGGTTCGTAACCCGGATGTGTTCTTGTCCCATCATGCCTGCACCAATGACGTTGAAGCGATAGGCAGGCTCTTCTTTCTTAAACAGGTACTTGTCCTTCTCGGGGACAATCTCGGCGTGTCCGAAGCGTGCCGCAAAATCGCGACTCCAGAACTCTTTTCCCTTTGGCATCGACAGGTCCCTGTGGTGGTTGTTGGTTATTCGGGTCCGGCCGACCAATTTTACACTGCATTGCCGCACAATCGACATACGTGTGGTTGTCGATAGCCGCAGCGTGTTTTGCTGGCGAAGCCACCTGCCAATCTTGCCTGTAATAAAGCCTCTCTGGCTTAGGTCTAATGTGCTGATAACGAAGAAAGGAGGGGGATCATGGCCGAATCATTCTCGACCACTTTTTCGGTCTTACAGTTTCTGACGAACCTGTTCCTGCTGGTCGTTGGCATCGGTCTGCTGGCCATCATCGTCTTGTACGTCGTCGACAAGACGCAGACAAAGCACACGATTCGCCGCAACTACCCTGTCATCGGGCGCTTTCGCTATTTCTTCGAAGAGATGGGCGAGTTCTTCCGCCAGTATTTCTTCGCGCTCGATCGCGAGGAGATGCCGTTCAATCGAGCGCAACGCTCGTGGGTTTACCGCGCAGCCAAAGGCGTGGATAGCACCGTGGCGTTCGGCTCGACGTTGAATCTGTCGCCCAGCGGCACCAGGATCTTCGCGAACTGCCCATATCCCACGCTTGATGAAGATGCGGTGCCGCCGTCACCGGTAACGATCGGACCGTACGCCCGCAATCCCTACGATGCGACCTCCGTATTTAACGTGTCCGGCATGAGCTACGGCGCGATCTCCAAACCGGCCGTGCTGGCGCTGTCACATGGGTCACGCATGGCAGGCAACTGGATGAACACGGGCGAGGGCGGTCTTTCGCCATGGCACCTCGAAGGCGGTGCAGACATCGTCTTCCAGATTGGCACGGCGAAGTATGGCGTGCGAGCGGAGGATGGGTCGCTCGATGATGACAAGCTGCGCACCGTCGCGGCGCACGAGACGGTCAGGATGTTTGAAATCAAGCTGAGCCAGGGTGCCAAGCCCGGCAAAGGCGGTATCTTGCCTGGTGAAAAGGTGACCGAGGAAATCGCGAAGATCCGCCACATCAATGCCGGCGAGGATTCGATCAGTCCGAATAGACACCCTGAGATCAACTCGGCGAGCGACCTGCTGGACATGATCCATCGGGTGCGCGAGGTGACGGGAAAACCGGTTGGTTTCAAATCCGTGATCGGCGCCTATGGGTGGCTCGACGAGTTGTTCGAGGAAGTAAACCGCCGCGGCATCGAGTCGGCGCCCGATTTCATAACTGTCGACAGCGGCGATGGCGGTACTGGCGCGGCGCCAATGAGTCTCATCGATAATGTCGGGCTGCCGCTCAGGGAAAGCCTGCCGATGGTTGTTGATGCATTGTGTCGCCACGGCATACGTGAGCGCGTGAAGGTCATCGCCAGCGGCAAGCTCATCAACCCGGCCGATGTTGCGTGGGCCATGTGTGTCGGCGCCGACTTCGCGACGTCAGCGCGCGGTTTCATGTTCGCGCTGGGATGCATCCAGGCACTGCAGTGCAACAGGAACACCTGTCCGACAGGCATTGCGACGCACGACAAGAAGCTACAACGAGGCCTGGTCGCCGAGGACAAAGCTGAGCGTGTCCGCAAGTACTCGGAATCGATGAACAAGGAGGTCGGCGTAATTGCTCATTCGTGCGGCGTAACAGAGCCACGAGGCCTGAAGCGGTTCCACTGCCGCATCGTCCAGGAAGATGGCCGCTCAGTTCCCCTCAACGAAATCTATCCCGACGTTGCCTGAGCATCCGCGGCTCGTTCGACGATCGCAAGCACGGTTCGTTCGAAAAGGAACCGGTGTATCGGTAGGAGCAGATACCAGTACAGAAGCCCCCAGGCTCCGGCCGGATGCCAGTACGCCTGCATGCAGAGCTCCCGAACGCCGTCTTCGTCATTAATGCCGAACTCGAGCACGCCGGCACCCGGCGCTCTCATCTCCATGAGCAGGGTAAGGCGCGCGTCCAACTCGATGTCGATAACGCGCCAGACGTCTACCACATCACCGACGCGAAGCGTGTTTGGGTGACGTCGCCGGCGACGGAAGCTCGGGCCACCTGCGAGCCAGTCCAGCGCACGCCGCAGCCACCAGAGAAAGCGGCCATAGAAGAAGTCGCCATCGTGGCCGAACTGCTGCAGAACCGTCCACAACGCCTCGGCTGTGCGGTCGGTCCTGATGCTAGCGACCGCCTTTTTTGCGTAGAAGCTGTACTGCGGATGGAAGTCCGGCCGCTCGCTGGCGTTCTCTACCCAGTGGGCGGGAATGTCGTGCTGGCGATCGGCGTCGAGTGCGGCCTTTGCGGCCTCGTCGAATCCGAGCAGCTTCTGCGGAATCAGGTTCTCGAGCCGTTGATCGTGAGCGATGACATCATGCGACAGCCCATCAATCAGCGCGCGAGCAACGTCGGTCGGGACAGACGTAACGAGACGCAGCCAGTAAGACGACAGTCTTGGCGTAAGCACCGGAACGCGGAAGATCAATGGTCTTTTGCCGACCAACGCTCCGTAGCGCCGCATGATTTCGGCATAGGTAAGGACGTCAGGACCTCCGACATCGTAGGTCTCATTCGCCGTTTCGTTGAGTTCCGCCACGTTCGCGAGATAGTGCAGCAGGTTATCGAGCGCGATTGGCGTCGAGAGTGACTTGACCCAGCGGGGCGTGACCATAACGGGCAGGTGATTGACAAGGTCGCGGATGACTTCCCACGCAGCGGAGCCAGGTCCGATGATCATGCCGGCCCGAATTTCGGTAACCGGCACCGTACCCGCGCGCAGAATGTCACCGGTCTCCTCGCGTGAGCGCAGGTGCGCGGAGTCCGGCGAGCCGCTCGGCAGAAGACCGCCGAGATAGACGATGCGACGCACGTGCTGGCGCGCCGCGGCGGCCGCGAAGTTGCGCGCCGCCTTGGCGTCGAGCTCAGGGAAGTTCTTGCCGGCCGCCATCGAATGGACGAGGTAGTACGCCGTATCGACATCCGTCAGCGCAGCGTCGAGGGTTTCCGGACTGAGCGCGTCTGCCTCGATGAGCTCGACGTCGTTCCATTGCCGGCCCTCGAGAACTTCCTTGTTTCGCGAGCTGGCGCGAACGCGCTTGCCGGCATCGCGAAGGAGCGGTGTCAGGTAGGTGCCTATATAGCCGCTGGCGCCGAAGACCAGATTGATGTCGGTGGGCACGGGTCGCCTAGTCGGTCATCAGTTCGCGTAGTTTTGCGACCTGTTCATCGGCTTCGACAAGTTGCCCGTCGTGATAGAACAGCACGAGCTGCAGGGGCACGTTGTTCCAGGCGAGCTGCGCGACGTTGTCCGGGCTGATGCTGTGCCGTCCGAGCGTCTCCGCAGTCGGCCAGTCCATCGACGGGAAAGAGATGTACGCGAGTTCAGAGCACACGATCTTATCGGTCGTGTTCACGTCGAAATTGAAGTCGTACTGTTTGCCGACCTGGCGAAATGCCATTAGCAGTGCTTCTTCGACAAGCTCATACTTGTTGTCCTCGCTGAAGACTGGCCGCAGGATCGCAAGATCATCGACGTTCATGAAGTGCTCGAGCCGGTTGAGCTGAACGCCGTTGCGCAACGCTTCGATGATCTGCTGCTCGTCTTTGGAGTCGGAGTTCGATGGTGAGCTCAGCTCGTCCGCATACTGGTTGACAATCAGGTTGTCCCAGACGCCGGCGTCGATGAGCTCCGCCTTCGTGCCCGTCCAGATCGCGACATGTCCGAAATGACCTGGAATCAGCTTGTCCGTGAGACGGAACGGCGTCTTCTCGAGAATGATGTCGAGCGGTTGCAGCACGGACTGGATTTTGCGCAGCGCTTCGTCGTCGCCATATAGCTTGCCCTTCCTTGATTCATAGAGCCCGACGGTGTTGCCGAAAAGCCCACTGACGAGATCGAAGCCGTCCTTGGTCGTCTCGGAGATTGCGTCCCCCGTCAGGCGCTCGAATGCAACGAACTTGTTGGACGCGATCTCACCAACCCGGATCTTCTTGACGTAGTTGTAGGAAGGGCTCGTGTCGATTAACTGCTGCAGGTAAGCGAAGTCCGAGTCTTCGTGCACATCAGCAATCAACGTTCTCTCGGTCTCGTAGAACTCAATGGCTTGCCGTGCGCGATGCCGGTTCTCGATCGAGTTTGCGGCTAGCGTCGCCTCCGCGAGCTTGTTGGAAATCAAGCCAAAACCCATGTCAGGATCGTTGAGCACGCGGCGCAGTCGATCGTCCTGCTCGAACAGAACGATGCCAAGCATGTAGTTGTCGTACAGCGTCAGGGCTGCACCGAGAGACAACATCAATGCCTTGAGGCGCAGCTCCGGCGAGATCCTGTAACGCGCCATCGTCTCCGGTTCGACGACCGATGCACACTCGTACGCAGTTGCAAGCTCGTAGAGTTCTTCGCGCATATTGAGGTAGTACTCGGAGCCGCTCTTGAGTGTTACCAGATCGCGGCTGGCGAGCGGCAGATCCTTGTTGACGCGCAGTCGATTGGCGATCTCGAGCATCTGCGATCGGACCACGAGACTCTGCTCGACCAGCGACTGCAATCGCCCAAGTTCAGAGGCGTACACCTGGTCGGGATCGGCGCCGGCGTGCAGCACCTCGGACAGGGCGTCGAAGCAGGCGAGTTCCTGCTCTTCGATATTCGAAGAGATATACAAGTATGTGACGGCGGACGCCAGACCGACAACGATAAACAGCCCGGCGATGATGCGGATGAGAGTCTGTTTCATACAGCGACCGAGATTGCGGCATTCATACGACAGAGTCTACCTGTCTCGGCGCAGAATCAGATCATCAGCGCGCGCCGGTGCGATAATAGGGCCCCAAACCGGCATCAGAAGAACATTCCCCATGGCCTGGACGAAGCACCGGTCTCGCACCGTATTCGAGAACGACTGGATGACGGTTCTCGAAGACCACGTCACGAATCCTGGTGGCGGCAAGAACCTGTACGGACACATACGATTCAAGAACGTCGCTGTCGCAATTCTGCCGATTGACGAGGAAGGGCACACACGCCTCGTCGGGCAGTCTCGCTACACGCTCGGAACCTATTCCTGGGAGCTGCCAATGGGCGGGGCGCCACTGGACGAGTCGCCGGCCGATGCTGCGCGTCGCGAGCTCAAGGAGGAAACTGGCCTGGTCGCCGGTGAGTTGGTGGAGCTCATGCGTCTGCATTTGAGCAATTCGATCACGGACGAGCTTGGAGTCGTGTACGTGGCAACCGACCTGAGCGAGGGCACGAAGCAGCTTGAGGAGAGCGAGGACATCACCGTGCGCGCCTTGCCTGTCGAGGACGCTCTGCAGATGGCAATCGATGGTGAGATTACCGATGCGCTGAGCGTGGCGGCACTGCTTCGCTACGCGCGGATTAAGAACCTTTAGAACGAAAGCGGCGGAGCATTGAGCTCCGCCGCCTCGTTTCTTCTTGAGTACGTACGTCTGTCTAGACGGCGCCGCGGCGCGCTTCGAGCTGCGTGCGTACTTCGTGCGCTTTTTCCTCGGTGATTGTATATGTGGCGATTGCCCAGATTGCGACCGCCGACGAGATGGCCGGTATGAGGGCATCGCACAGGCGCATCAGGCGAATCGCTTCTGGCGTCTGGGCCCCACCCAGTTCAACGTCGAAGCCCGTCCAGACCAGCAGGATACCGCCGCCGAGGATCGCGGCGGACTGGCCGAGTTTGACGACCCACCAGAAGATAGAGCCGTACATGCCTTCGCGCCGTTCATGCGTGTTCAATTCGTCGGCGTCTACGACGTCAGCCACCATTGACGGCATCAGCGTAAACAGGCCGGCGAGGCCAAACGCCATCAGCGGTGCCGGGATGAGCACCAACCACGGGTTGTCAGGCGTGTAGCAGAACCACTTGAGAATGTAGCCGACCATGGAAACGCCCGTGGACACGTAGAATGCCCGGCGCTTGCCGATCTTGGTGGCGAGCCAGGTAACGATACCGATGACGACCAGTGCAGACAGTGCCTGAACAAGGCCGGAGTGTCCTACGAACACCGAACCAGCAGCCTGATCGCCCTCGAACACGTAGTAAATGATCACGTACGACTGGAATGCCGCGATCAGGATGAAGCCGTTGAAGACGAGGAACGTTGCAATGCAAAGCTTCAGGAATGGCTTGAACGACAGCGTCTTACCAAAGCCACGCAGGAAATCCATGATAATGGGGCCAATGCCGCCGCCCTTACCGTCGTCTTCACCGTCTTCGCCGCCGACATTCTTGAATCGTTCACGCAGGAAGATAGCCGGGAGAATACCGAGAACAATGACCACGCCGGCGATGACCATGGCGAGATATCCGGCACCCGTGACGACGTCGCCAAACTGTGGCAGGTACATGATCGCGAGGAAGTAGGGCGAAATCATGTAGGCAATGTTGCCGAAGAAGTTTTGCACGCCCATCAAGCGTGTGCGTTCGTGGTAGTCGGGCGTGAGCTCGTAACCGAGCGCGACCCACGGTGTTGCGTAGACTGTGTAGGCAAGGAAGAAGATCAGTGATCCGGCAAGGAAGTACCAGAAGTACCAGCCCTCGCTCTTGCCTGGCGGTAGCTGCCACAAGAGGGTGAAGACGATAGCGACCGAAATTGCGCCGCAGAACATGTAGGGACGGCGCCGACCCCACTTCGACTTCGTGTTGTCCGAGATGTAGCCCATCAACGGGTCGGTGATGGCGTCCGTGAGGCGCGGGAGCGCGCCGAGCAGACCGACCAGGGCCGGGTTCATCCCGAGGCCGAGGTTCAACACAATCATCATTCGGCCGATAGCGTCAGCGAGAGTGTTGTTCACGAACGCGCCGAGGCCGTAAATTACCTTGTGTGTAAAGGGTATACGGTCCTTGGCTGCGGTTTCGTAGTGCGTGGCAGCGCTCATGTTATTTCCCCCGAAATAATTATTCTTCTGGACGCTAAAAACCATCCTGTAACAAATTGACAGCGCTGTCAAATGTTGCTACAAGCCAGTCCACCGGAGCCGCCCGTCGGCCTGGCAGGTATGGTTTCAGCCATTCTCCGACCCGGGTAAGTCCCTCGCGGCTGCGCCGATTTTGTTCCTATACTAACCGAATGTCAGATCATGAATGCACTAACGGCAAAGATTTTGGTTAGCGACGAGCGTCCATCCGCTCGCGCTCGCGCGCTGCTCCAGGAAATGACGCTGGCCGAAAAGATCGGTCAGATGAGCCAGGTTGAGGCGACACACGGCTATCCGCCCGAGTACCTTGGCGAGCGGCTGCGTGCGGGCCAGGTTGGTTCCGTAATCAATAACGTTGACGTTGAGATCGTCAACGAGTTGCAGCGTATTGCCGTCGAAGAGAGTCGGCTTGGCATCCCATTGCTGGTGGGACGCGACGTCATTCACGGTTTCAAGACGATCATGCCGATTCCGCTCGGACAGGCCGCGACCTGGAACCCCGAGCTTGTGCGCGAAGGCGCGCGCGTGGCTGCGCTCGAGGCATCGCGATGCGGCGTGAACTGGACGTTCGCGCCGATGATCGACATCTCGCGTGATCCGCGTTGGGGCCGGATCGCCGAAAGTCTCGGCGAAAGCGTGCTGCTGACCAATGAGCTTGGCGCTGCGATGGTGCAGGGTTTCCAGGGCGACGACCTTGGCGAGCAGGGGTCAATTGCCGCGTGTGCGAAGCACTTCGCAGGCTATGGCGCCGTCGAGAGCGGGCGTGACTACGCAACCACCAACATCCCCGACACCAAGCTGCGCAATGTCTACTTCCGGCCTTTCCATGCCGCAGTTGATGCCGGTGTGTCGACGTTGATGACATCGTTCTCCGACCTCAGCGGAGTGCCGGCCACGGGCAACAGCTACATCCTTGACGACGTTCTGCGCGGCGAGTGGGGCTTCGAAGGCTTTGTGGTCAGCGACTGGGATTCTATTCGACAGCTGCAGATTCACGGTCTGACCGAGAACGACAAGGAATCCGCCTACGAAGCCGCCAATGCGGGTGTCGACATGGAGATGGCCGGGGATGCTTACAGCGGTCACTTGATGAGCCTCGTTGAGGAGGGTCGCGTCGAACTCGAAACGATCGACCGCGCCGTGCTGAGCATCCTGACGTTGAAATTCAGTCTTGGCCTGTTCGAAAACCCGCTCATCGACCCTGACTCGCTTCCGGAGTTTGGCAGCGATCGAGCCCTGGCCGCGGCTCGTGAAGCCGCGCTGCAGAGCGTCGTCTTGCTCAAGAACGACGATGCCGCGCTGCCGCTGACGAAGTCGGCACTGAAGTCATTGGCCATCATTGGCCCGCTGGCCGATGCGCCTTACGAGCAGCTCGGCACCTGGATCTTCGACGGCGACGAGGGACTCAGCGTTACGCCGCTGCGGGCGATCCAGGACATGGTCGGCGACGAGGTCGACCTGCGTTACGTTCGCGCGATGCACAATTCCCGGGGCCGTGTGAACCCGGAATTCGATGTTGCCGTTGAAGCGGCTGCCGAGTGCGATGCTGCACTGCTGTTCCTTGGCGAGGAGTCGATTCTTTCAGGCGAAGCACATTCGCGTGCCGATATTGACCTGCCTGGCGACCAGGTTGAGCTCGTGCGTCGTGTGCGCGCGACGGGCAAGCCGGTTATTGCCGTGATTCTGGCCGGACGACCGTTGACACTGTCCAATGTCGTCGACGAGGTCGATGCCATCCTGTACGCGTGGCACCCCGGTACCATGGGTGGTCCTGCAATTGCAGACCTGGTGTTCGGTGTCGAAGCGCCTTCCGGCAAGCTGCCGGCGACGTTCCCGCGGCTCGTGGGCCAGATCCCGATCTACTACAGCCAGAAGAACGGCGGCAAGCCGCCTTCGCCGGACACCGTCGTGCATATCGATGACATCGATACCTTTGCGCCACAGACATCTCTCGGCATGAGCGCGTTTCACCTCGATACCTGCTTCACGCCGCTGTTCCCGTTCGGTCACGGCCTCTCTTACACGGAGTTCGCGTACGACAACATTCGCGTTGATGCAGAGGAAATTCGTGTTGGCGATACCGTCACGGTTAGCATTGATCTCAGCAATCGTGGCGATATGGAAGCCGAAGAGGTCGTGCAGCTTTATACGCGAGACCTCGTTGCCAGTATCACGCGCCCGGTAAAAGAGTTGAAAGGTTTCCGACGGGTACGCCTTGCGCCCGGCGAGACGCAGACCGTGAGTTTCGACCTGCACACTGACGACCTGAAGTTCTACGGCAGAGACGGCAAACACCGGGTTGAGCCCGGCCTGTTCTATGCGTGGATCGCGGGTAGCTGCGACGCCGAGTGGCGCACAGAATTTCGAGTCGTTGATTAAGGCGCCGCATTGACTTCCGCCAACCGATTCACCATTACCGTCGCGATTATCGTCGCGCTGGGCGGTTTCCTGATGGGCTTCGATGCGTCGGTGATTTCCGGCGTCGTTGGCTTCATCGAGACCGAGTTTGAGCTGACACGATTGCAGCTCGGCTGGTCTGTTGCGTCCCTGACGCTGACAGCGACACTCGCGATGATGATTGCCGGACCCATCAGTGATCGCTTCGGTCGCCGGCCGGTGCTGATGGTTGCCGCGGCGCTATTCGCCGTGTCCGCAATCTACTCGGCGCTGGCTCCGGATTTCACCTCGCTCGTTATCGCTCGCATGATTGGCGGCTTTGGTGTCGGCGCGGCGCTGATTATCGCGCCAATGTACATCGCCGAGATCGCGCCGCCGGCAATGCGCGGGCGGCTCGTGTCGTTCAACCAGCTCAACATTGTGCTGGGCATCTCGATTGCGTTCTTCAGCAACTACCTGATTCTGAGGCTCGGCCAGTCCGGCCTCGCCTGGGCCGAGTCGCTGCATCTCGGCGAGTGGGCGTGGCGTTGGATGCTGGGTGTCGAGGCGCTGCCGGCAATTCTCTATTTCTTCGCGCTGTTTCTCGTGCCGGAGAGCCCGCGATGGCTGGCGATGCATGGCCGTCGCGATGAAGCGCTGGCGGTCTTCGAGCGCGTCGCCGACAAGGAAACAGCCGCGGCGAACCTCGCCGCCGTGGAACAGAGCATCAGTGATGCCGACGACGTCGACAAAGTAGCGATCCGTGAGCTGTTTGCTCCGGCGATGCGGCTCGTCCTGACGATCGGCATCTCGATCGCAATCTTGCAGCAGATCACGGGCATCAACTCCGTGTTTTTCTATGCGCCAATGATCTTCGAGCAGTCAGGCGTAGGCACAGACGCGTCGTTCATGCAGGCGGTCCTCGTCGGTATTGTGAATCTCGTCTTCACCGTTGCCGCGATGCTGCTGATCGACAAGCTGGGTCGTCGGCCATTGCTTGGCGTGGGTCTCGCCGGCATCGCGACCTGCATGTTAATTCTCTCTTATGGCTTCGGTTCCGCGACGTACACGCTGCGCGCGGATGCGGATCTGCCGGCCGGTGTGGAATCGGAGCTGCTGCGGGATATTTATGACGTCGAGTACGGCAGCGACGTGGAATTTCGCGAGGCGCTAACCGTGGCGCTAGGTGCCGAAGCGTTCAAGAACAACGAATCCGAGCTGATTACGCTGGCCGTTGATCTCAATGCCTCGCTGATCCTGTTCGGCATTCTCGGCTTTGTCGCGAGCTTCGCGATCTCGCTGGGTCCAGTAATGTGGGTCCTGTTCTCCGAGCTGTTCCCCAATCGCCTGCGTGGCCTGGCGATTTCCTTTGCTGGCCTGATCAATTCCGGTGTCAGCTTTGGCGTTCAGCTCGTCTTCCCCTGGGAACTCGAAAACTTCGGCAACTCGCTGACGTTCCTTATCTACGGCGCATTCGCACTGTTCGGGCTCGTGCTGATGCTGCGCATACTGCCGGAGACCCGGGGCCGCTCACTCGAAGAGCTCGAGGACATTCTCGTCAGGAAATAAGTATGAAGTACTTATCCGCTTTACTGGTTCTCATTGTCATGACTACGGCCTGCACCTCTTCCAGCGATAACGCCCCGGCTGCCGACGATGCGGGGTATTCGCAGCAGCCGAGTGACCTGTTGAATGGCGAGGTCATGGCGATGGCCTATTCGGGCTTCCGAATGGGCCAGCACCCGGACCGGGGCAACGGCGCGAACAACCCGAGCCGTGAGGAGATTCTCGAGGACCTGCAGATTCTCGTCGATCACGACTTCACGCTCTTACGCATGTATGACGTAGGCGAGAATACTGTGGACACGCTCGAGGTCATCGAAGAGCACAATCTGCCCGTCAAAGTCCTGCTGGGTATGTGGTTGCGTGCCGAGGTCTCCAACCATGAGGGTTGCCCGTGGCTTGACGAGCCGATTCCCGATGAGGTGCTCGCGGCAAACAAGATCGAAAACCAGCAAGAGGTAGATCGCGGCATCGAACTGGCGGAGCGATTCTCCGACGTTGTCGTTGCCATCAACGTTGGCAACGAGGCGCTTGTCGAGTGGAACGACCACATGGTGCCGTTGGAACAGGTCATTGCCTACGTGCGGCAGGTCAAGGCGGCCGTATCCCAGCCAGTGACGGTGGCAGACAATTACGAATGGTGGATCGCCGACGGTGCGCCGCTTGCGGCCGAGGTCGATTTCCTCGGCGTGCACACGTATCCCGCGTGGGAGAGCAAGACAATCGACGAGGCGCTGGCCTACACGATCGAGAATATCGAGGACGTGCATGCGGCTCTGCCTGGCAAGCCGATCGTGATTCTCGAGGCCGGCTGGGCGACGACAGCGCTGGAGTTTCCGGAGCAGGCCAGCGAAGCCAACCAGGAGCGCTACTACGACGAGATCCTCGAATGGGCGACGGCATCCAACACCACCGTGTTCTTCTTCGAGGCGTTCGACGAACCCTGGAAAGGCAATCCCGACAACGCGGATGGCGCCGAGAAGCACTGGGGCATCTTCTTTGTTGATCGTACGCCCAAACAGGTTATGCAGTAGGATCGTGACGCTGTGGCTACCCTCAAGAGCATTCCGCGAGCTTCGCTGCGCGGGCTGCGCACGTTCTGTGTCGCGGCTCGCTACGAGAGCTTTCGTGTCGCCGCTGACGAACTCTTCATAACGTCGTCCGCGGTCAGCCACCAGATCAAGGGCCTCGAGGAGGAGCTGGGTCTGCAGCTGTTCGATCGCGGCACGCGCGAAATCAAACTGACCGAAGCAGGCAGTTCTCTGTACGAAGAGCTGGCACCACTGATGGACAAGCTGGACGCCGTGCTCGCAGAGCATCGCAAGTCGGGACAACGGAAGTCGGTTCGCATCTCCGTGCAGCCGTTTTTCGCGAGTGAATTCTTCGTGCCGCGGCTCAGCGAGTTCACGGAGCAGCATCCCGATATCGATATCCAGGTCGGCACATCGGACGAGAGTGCGGAGAAACACCCGGCCGATGCGGACCTCTCGATTCGTCTGTTTCGTTCTCCGCCGTCCGGCTACCGCGCCGACCTGCTGTTTCCGCTGCGCATGGTTCCCGCAGGGTCGCCCGCATTCAAGAAGTCGCTCGTGGTGCAGAAGAAGCAGATCAAGAGCGCCTTCCCGCTCATCGTCCACGAGACCCGGCCCAAAGCCTGGAAGAACTGGTCGAAGTCGACCGGCATCCAGATTCCGGAGGACAGCAAGGTGACGCGCCTCGATTCGATGATCGCCGTGGTCCGCGCGACGGAGCAGGGCATCGGCGCCGCGCTCGTGCCGGTGCCGATCGCCGACCTGTGGTTCAAACAGGGCAGCATCGTTCGTCTGTTCAAGCAGGAGCTGGTCGCCAACGTGTCGTATTACCTGGTCTCGCGTGAGGACCGCGACGGCGATCCGGCCGTCGAAACACTGCGTAGCTGGATCCTCAAAAAGTTCGCCGAGCAGGGCTGAATTTTCCTCATCTCCGGGTTGAATTCTTTCCGTTTGTGGAAAACGGGAAGCGCCCTTACCTTGTCATCGTCCGGAGGGGAAATTCCCCCCGACGGGCTTGGGCAAAAGACCTCATCAAGGAGATAAGGCAATGAAAAACTTAGTGAAAAAACGGATGGACGCATTCTCGCTGGCGCTTGGAGGCGTCGCTGCGAAGAGTGCTTACGTCACCATGCCGATCGTCGCCAGTGACCGCATCAACGCGGCCTGGGACGAAAAACTGCGCAAAGGGTCAGCGGAGAGCAATCCGGACCTGGCGCCCGAAGGGGCGTGTGCAGGCTGGGCAACGTGACATGAAAACAATTACACTCCAACTCACACACTGAAAGCCGGGCATTCGCCCGGCTTTTTTGTTCAGGGGTGCACCAAAACAGTGCCTGCACCGAGCCCGGGCAGTTACAAACTGTTACGAATTCAACCTAAATTGACAACGCTGTCATCTTTCGATATACCTCACTATCAAGAACAGAAAAACTAAAGCTTTTCTGCATTTCCGTATTGAGGGGGAAATCTATGATGCTTCGTTCGCGAAGGATGCTGCGCTATGCACTTCCGTTTGCTTCCCTGTGGCTGTTGTCCGCCTGCACCGATAACGATCGTCCGCAACCGCTGACCGATGTGGATGTCATCGAAATCCCGGCGGCTGACGTCAACAATCAGCAGAACACCAACATCGCCAACCCAACGCTGTTGCTTCCCGCCACCAATGAGGTATCCCCGGGAGACACATTGACGCTGGTCTGGAGCGAAGAATTCGACGGCCCGAATATTGACCCCGAGACCTGGTTTTTCGCAACGGGTGACGGCAGCGAAGTTGGGCTCCCGGGCGGCTGGGGCAACAACGAATTGCAGTATTACCTACCCGATAACGCCATGATCGTAAACGGCGTGCTCCAGATTACCGCGCGACGTGAGACTGCGGGCGGGCTCGACTACACCTCGGCCAGGATCAATACGGAAGACCGTTTCGCATTCCGGTACGGCCGCATCGAAGCCAACATTAAATTGCCGGCAGGTCAGGGTATCTGGCCTGCATTCTGGATGCTGTCGCAGGACAGCGATTACCTTTGCACCGCATTCCCCAGCCAGAATGACGGCGAAGATGCCTGCAGATGGGCGGCCATCGGCGAGATCGACATTGTCGAAGCTGTAAACCTCGACGGTACTGGCGAAAACGAGATTTTCGGCACGATCCATTACGGCGGCGAGTTCCCTTACAACACCAGCACGGAAACCAAATTCACACCGAGTGCTGACGTGACGGAAAATTTCCACCGCTACGCAGTTGAATGGGATTCCGACGAGATCCGTTGGTATTTCGATGGCCAACTGTACGCAACACAGAACTCGTGGTTCTCGACGGCAGACAATGGTGGCCCCGGCGCACCGTTCAACCAACCGTTTCATATTCTCTTGAACGTTGCGGTTGGCGGTAACTTCCCGGGTTCGCCGAACGGCACCACGCCATTTCCGGTAACCATGGAAGTCGACTGGGTAAGAGTCTATTCGGGCGAGCCGTAAACGGCTGCGACCGACGTTGGAATCAGAAGAAATTTCTGAATAACAAGTGGCGCGCAGTTGCTGATATGAGTGATGCGCGTCACCAAAGCGATCCAAGAAGTCGCACTTAAATTAGATATTCACGCAGAGAGCTAAACTCATGCACGCAGAATCAATCATGCGCAAAATTCGCATCCTGACCTTCATTCTCCCGGCGCTTGCGCTCGCGAGCTGCAGCACGGGCGACGGTCCCGAATCGATCGCCAACACGCCGGCGACGCCTTTGCCGGATCTGCCAGCTGGATTCTGCGACGCGATCAACTTCGAACTGCTCTGCGAGTTGCCGCCGATCACGAATTTCGCTTCGGGCTTCACGGATGTCATCGATAACCCGGATAAGAGCGGCATCAATACGAGCGAACGAGTCGCGCGTATGCAGAAGTTCCAAAACCCGGTCGAGTTTTTCGGCGGTTCCAGACTGGATCTGGCGTCTCCCGTCACCTTCGACGGCGCTGCTACGTTCCAGGCTTACACGATCAAGGTCTGGTCCTCGCGTCCAGTCTCGCTCCTGCTCAAGGCAGAAGAGAATACTGACGGCACGGGAGGCATCGGGCGCGTCAAAGGGCACACCGGCAGCGGCACGTGGGAAGAGCTCTGCTATGAATTTGCCGGTACGACCCTAACCAACCAAGTTCTCGGCATCACGGTGATCTTCGACAACGGTGTGCAGGGCGCCGCGGACCTGGATCCGGATAACTGGACATTCTTCTATGACGACATCACGCTCGTCGAGAACTGCCCGCCGGGCCCGCCGACAGAGCTGCCCGTCGATTTCGAGAACGATCCTTTCGATTACAGCTTTGGTCCGGATGCCGGATTTGAGGGCGCGTTCGCGTCGGTCGTAACGAACCCGGATCAGAGTGGCATTAACACGAGTTCGCAGGTAGCGCGCATGGTGAAGGCGGCTGCTGCCAGCGGCCTGACATTTGGTGGTGCAACGCTGGAGCTCGATACCTTTGCGGATGTTGAGGCAGGCAGTTCGTTCTCGATGAAGGTCTGGGCGACGCGACCAGTGCCTGTCTTGTTCCAGCCGGAACCGCAGGGTCCGGGTAGTGGCATCGAGGTGACGCACGGCGGAACAGGTTGGGAAGAGCTGATATTCCCGCTGCCGGCACTTGCGGGCACCGTTGAAGGCTTCACGATCATCTTCGACGTCAATGTGCTTGGCGACTTCGACAACAACCCTGACGACTGGACGTTCTACTTCGACGACATCACCTTGCTTCCGCCGGGCACCGGCGGTGGTGGTGGCGGCGGCGGCGGCGGCGGCGGCGGCGGCGGTGGCGGTGGCGCCGGCGCGGGCGTTACGCCGGACTTCGTGCTGTTTGGCACGACGGCCGCTGCAGATGCTGCCATTCCGGCTGCGCCGGACG
>JAAUYD010195889.1_pt1 | contig 21421 bp, 21 predicted proteins | sample 7278101 | NCBI WGS metagenome assembly JAAUYD01 (sample SAMN14350128, study PRJNA611818) | marine sediment metagenome | isolation source: surface marine sediment (0.6m) | place: French Polynesia: Moorea | collected 2018-08
CCTTCGAGATTGGGCAACAACTGCTCGACGAGGTACCGATCAAGCACTTTGCGGCGAACGTTTTTCCAGCTCGAGTGTGTCGCGCTGATGCGAATGCGCTTGGAGGGTATCAACAGGACGCTGTACTTGATGCCCAGGAATCGCCCGCTCTGCCCGACGAGTTGTGCGAGCGATGAATGGTGTCGTTGCGAGCCGTGGATCTTTTCGTCGACTTCGTAGACCAGTTCCAGTTCCTTCTCGACGTTCTCGATGCGGCCTTCGGCAAGTGCGAGTTCGCTACCTACTCGCAGGCTGTCGCTGACGAGTTCGAGCGCGGGTTCGAGAATGCTCTTGATCATGCCCGGATTAAACGACGCCGATTTGCCCGCATTGCGGGAGAACAATGCCACGAGGGTACCTATGCGCAGACGCGGCTCATCGCAGACCGGAAACAGAAGCACCGTGCGACCCGAGGCTAGTGTGCGTTTGAGCATCTGCTCGCCGTCGTTCAGCGCGTCAAGGACCTCACCGGGCTGGTTGGCGACGAAGGCATCGACTTCGAAATCTTCACCGTCGTCGCTGCTCCACGCGCATTCGCGATCAGGCCCATAGAAGAAGAAACACTCGGCCCGTGGGACAAGCGAATGCAGCAGGCCGCCGGCCTTGCCGATACGCTTCATTGCAATTGGGCCATTCGGGTCAGCAGTCACACCGGCTCCTTCCGGTCGTCAACGTGCGAACAGACTGCCCACGATGCCAGCGAAAGCGGCGCTGCGCTGTGACTCAGGTCTCAGCTGGAACTGGATTTCCGAGATGTTTCAGAAAGATACGGTCTTAATTGACCACTTGGACACTACAAAGCCGCGAGCCAGGCGTCATCTGAGCCCTCCTCGACGCCCTCGAACAGCGGCGTGCTCAGGTAGCGCTCACCGGTATCGGGCAGCATTGCCAGAATCGTGGAGCCCTTCGGGGCTTCCTCGGCCACGTCCAGAGCCGTCGCGAGTGTCGCGCCGGCAGAGATACCCGTGAAGATTCCCTCTTTCGCCGCCAGCTCGCGGGAAGTCTCAATCGAGCGCTCGTCGCTGATCGATCGCAGCTCGTCGAAGACCTCGCGATCGAGCACGTCGGGAATGAAGTCCGGGGTCCAACCCTGAATTTTGTGCGGTTGCCATTCGTTGCCCGCCAGCAAAGAAGCCCCTGCCGGCTCGGTCGCGACGACCTTGAGGTCCGGTCGCGCCGCCTTCAGTACGGCCCCCGCACCCGACATCGTGCCACCGGTGCCGTAACCGGTTACCCAGTAGTCGAGCCGCCGACCCGCGAAATCGCGCAGGATCTCCGGACCTGTGGTATTGCGGTGATAGTCGGGGTTGGCGGGGTTTTCGAACTGTCGTGCCAGGAACCAGCCGTGTTCCCTGGCCAGCTCTTCCGCCTTGCGCACCATGCCTGTGCCGCGCTCGGCCGCCGGCGTCAGAATGACTTTGGCACCGAGGCCGCGCATGATCTTGCGTCGCTCGATAGAGAACGAGTCCGCCATAGTCGCGACGAACGGATGGCCTTTCGCCGCGCAGACCATCGCCAGCGCGATACCAGTGTTACCCGAGGTCGCTTCGACGACGGTTTGCCCTGGCTTCAATTCACCCTTCTGCTCGGCATCGTTTACGATGGCAAAGGCAAGGCGGTCCTTCACCGAAGCCATCGGGTTGAAGGATTCGACCTTGACGTACATCTCGACGTGATCGGGACCCATACGATTGAGGCGCACTACGGGCGTGTTGCCGATCGTCTCCAGGATGTTGTTGTAGATCATTTCTTGTTCCTAATTCTCAGATCACAGGCTCTGTTTAGCATAAATCGGTGTCGTTTGCGGGACAGCATCGGCTTGTGCGGCCGCAAGATCCTGCAGGTGGCTGGCGCCCATCGCGGCAACCTCGCCAATAATGAGGATTGCCGGCGACTCTATGCGTTGAGCTTCCTTGAGCATTTGCAGCTGACCGAGCGTGCCGCGCACGACGCGCTGTTGGGGTGTCGTGCCACGCTCGATGATCGCGACCGGCGTGTCCGCGGTGCGCCCGTGTTCGATCAGCCGGTCCATCAGGTCCTCAAAACGCCCGACGGCCATGTAGAAAACCAGCGTCTGGAGATCGCGGGCAAGGGACGGCCAGTCCAGTCGATCGACTGAATCCCTGCCATGCGCCGTGGCGAAGACCACCGACTGGGCGGCGTCGCGATGAGTCAGCGGAATACCGGCGATCGCAGCGCAACCGGCCGCCGACGTGATGCCCGGAACGACTTCCGCCGTGAAACCCGCGTCTCGCAGTGCCTCCAGCTCTTCGCCGCCGCGTGCGAAAATGAACGGATCACCGCCTTTGAGCCGGCACACGTGCTTGCCCTGGCCAACCAGCTCGACCAGCTTCTCATTGATCGCCTCCTGCGTATTGACGGTGCAGCCGACCTTCTTACCGACAGATACGAGATCGGCATCCCGTCGTGCCATGGCGAGTATCTCGTCAGACACCAGCCGGTCGTGCAGTATGACGTCGGCGGATTGCAGGATCTGCACCGCACGCACGGTCAGGAGGTCCGGATCACCCGGACCCGCGCCGACCAGCCAGGCTTTTCCCGGCTTGGGGCCCTCATCGGCAAAATCTACGAGCAGATCGGCAACGGCACGCTCGGCTTCGTCGAACTTGCCGCCGATTGCCAATTCCGTCACTCGCCCGGCAAACACGCTCTCCCAGAAACGGCGCCGCTGAGCGAGGCTATCGATTTGTTGCTTGGCACGCTCACGCCAGCGTGCGGCCAGTTCAGCGAGTCGACCGAACTGCGTGGGTAACATCAGTTCGATCTTCTCGCGAACCGAGCGCGCCAGAACCGGTGCAGCGCCGCCCGAGGAGATGGCGACGACGAGCGGGCTGCGATCGACAATGGCAGGGGTGATGTAGCTACTGTTGGGCTGATCGTCGACGCTGTTGCAGAACAGGCGTCTCTCGCTGGAAGCTGCGTACACAGCACTATCGACGGCGGGCTTACCGGTGGCCGTCACGACGAGCCACGCTCCATCGAGATCACTCGCTTCGAACTCGCGCGGCGTCCAGAAGAGCGCGTGGCGGTCGATGAACTCGGCGAATGCCTGGCTCGTTTCAGGCGCAACGACACTGAGCACCGCGCCGGCACCATGCAGCAGACGTGCCTTGCGCAGCGCCACGTCGCCGCCGCCGACGATCACGCAGCGTCGGCCCTGGAGGTTCAGAAATCCCGGGAAATAGTCCATGCGGGCACTATAGCCAGCACCACGCTCGCCCAGAAAGACGGTTAATTTCTGCCTTTATACTTCGGCGTTATATGATGATGTCGCCCGCTCCGACACAGGCGCCGGGGCACCCGATTGAAACTGACAGGGGCGTTCGCGGTCACATAAGAGAACGCGGAAATCCAATAACGGCAATGAAACTGCAACAACTCAAGTACCTTCTCGCAATCGTCGACAATGGGTTGAACATAACGGCTGCGGCAGAACGGCTGTACACGTCCCAACCCGGCGTCAGCAAGCAGCTGAAATTGCTCGAGGAAGAGCTCGGCATGCAGTTGTTTATGCGCAAGGGCAAAAGTCTCGGGGGAATTACGCCGGCCGGCGAGCGCGTGATCGAGCGCGCCCGCGTGATCATGCAGGAGGTCGAGAACATCCGCAGTCTCGCTTCTGACTATTACGAAGAAGAAACCGGCTCGTTATCGATCGCCACCACGCACACGCAGGCGCGTTACGTGCTGCCCGAGATCATTGCGGAATTTCGCAAGCGTTTCCCCAACATCAGTCTGAACCTGCATGAGGGCACGTCGGAGCAGATTGCCGACATGGTTGCAGCGAACAAGATCGACTTCGCAATTGCAACGGGATCGAAAGATTTGTTCTCGGGCCTGCTGCTCGTGCCGAGCTATCACTGGGACCGCCAGATAATCGTGCCGAAGGGGCATGAGCTAACGCAGCTCGATCGCAAGATCACGCTCCACGACCTGGTCGATTACCCGCTCGTAACCTACGTATTCAGCTTCGGCGGACAGTCATCACTGAAACGCGCATTTGCGGACGAAGGCCTCGAACCCAACGTAGGTTTCACCGCGCGTGATGCCGACGTCATCAAGACGTATGTTCGAATGGGCCTGGGTGTCGGCATCGTCGCGAGCATGGCCGCCGATTGTGCCGACCGCAAGGATCTTCAGGTCATCGATGCCGAGGGCCTGTTCCCGCGCAGCACGACATGGATCGGTTATCGAAAGGACGCCGTCCTGCGCAAGTACATGTTCGAGTTCATCCAGCTGTTTGCGCCGCATATCGACAAAGCGCAAATGGACGAGCTGCGGCGGGCGACGTCGCAAGACGCCGTCGACGCAATGTTTGCAGATGCAGATCTACCTCTGCGGGACGGTTGCGGCGATACTATTACGGCCGCGGCCTGACTGACAGAGAGCGCGATTGGCAAGTGGACAATGTAATTGCGGCGCGATCGGGTTCGAGATCAGCGCGGACGTTTCGGATGTGGTGATTTGCCACTGCTCCATCTGCCGTCGATCCACGGGTAGCAGCGGCATTGCTGTGGTCGTCGTCAATAACGATGATTTCCGCTGGACACATGGCAGCGAACTGATCTCGACCTGGAAGAAGCCCGACGCCGATTGGCAAACCTGGTTTTGTCAGATCTGTGGGTCCCCACTTCCCGGCGTAAACGACGAAGCGCGGATGTTCGTACCGGCCGGGTTGCTTGCGACCGGCGGCGAGCGGCTGACGGTCAAGCACCACATTTTCGTGGACTCGAGAGCCGCATGGGACGAAATCGGCGATGCAGGCCGTCTGCATCGCGGAGCCTTCGAAGGCTAGTAGCCCGAGGGCGCCTCCCAAATTCGATCTCTCGATTCCCGGCGCCGTCATCACTTATCGTCAGCTAGGCGGCGCTGGTCCCGAAGTCCATTTCGTGCAGCCCGCACTCGCGTTTGAAACCGGCGAATCGTGTGTCGTCGACCGATTCGACCTCGAACAGGGATTTCGTCGAGTGCACGTCGCCTATAGACACGTAGCCTTTGTCCCACAGCGGGTGATAGGGGAGACCATGCTGCGTGAGGTAGCTGTGTACATCGCGATCTGACCAGTCGGCGATAGGGTGAACCTTGTAGCGTCCGCCCGATGATTCGACAACCGCCGTGTTGCGCCGGCTCTCCGCTTGGGAGCGCCGCAGGCCCGCGAACCACGTGCCGACATCAAGCTCTTCCAGCGCCCGCTCCATCGGTTCGACCTTGTTGTCCCGATTGTAGGCTGACAGCGCGTCCTGCCCCTGCTCCCATCTTGGTCCGTGGCGGGCTTCCTGCCACGCGGGGGAGGTGTTCGATCGGTAGACCTTGAGATTCAGGTCGAGTTTGTCCGCCAACGCGTCTACAAACTGATACGTCTCGCGGAACAGGTAGCCCGTGTCGATGAGAACGACCGGAATGTCCGGCTTTTGCCGCGTCAGGAGATGCAACATCACGGCCGCCTGTGCACCAAAGCTGGAGCTGACGATATGCTGGCCGGGCAGATTTTCGAGTGCCCAGGCAATACGCTCTTCAGCCTGCATGTATCTCACTCCCGTGCTTGACCTCCGGGACGACACCAGCACGAACCAGGAAATCTCCGAAGCGCTCCTCACCCTCGCGCTCACCCGCATAGCGAGCGAACAAGGGCGACAGCGCGTCCAGTATTTCGGCTTCATTTGCGTTGTCGAGATAGGGATATCCGATACGGTCGCCGGCGAAGCCCGCACCGAGGAACATCGTATAGCGACCCGGGCCTTTGCCAACGAGCCCGATCTCGGCAATGTACGGGCGTGCACAACCGTTGGCGCAGCCCGTCATACGCGTAGTTATCGCGGCATCCTGAAGGTCGTGACGAGCAAGTTCATTGTCGAGCGCAGCGATCAGGTCCGGCAGGTACCGCTCACTTTCCGCCATCGCGAGGCCGCAGGTCGGGAATCCGACACAGGCCATCGAGTTCAGCCGCAGCGGCGTCGCCTGCGTGTCGTTCTCGATGCCGAATTCACGCAGCGTGTCGTCAATATCGTCTCTGTCGCTGTTCGCGACCTTGCTGATGATCAGGTTCTGGTTCGGCGTCAGCCGAATCTCGAACTTGTGGCGCGAAGCAAGTGCGCGCAGGCCGCTCAACAAACGGCGCTCACCAACGTCGGACACGCGGCCGTTTTGTACGAAAAGCGTGTAGTGCCAGGCGCCCGTGTCGTCTCGATGCCAGCCGTAGGCGTCACCATTGCCGACAAACGCAAATTTGCGCGGTGCCTCGAAAACCACGCCCGAGCGATGCTCGACCTCGTTCCGAAAGCCGTCAACTCCGCGATCGTCAATCGTGTACTTGAGACGCGCATGCTTGCGATCGGTGCGATCACCAAAGTCTCGCTGCGTGGTGACGACTGCTTCCGCAATCGCCAGGACATCTTCCGGCCTGCAGAATCCAAGCACGTCGCCAAGCCGCGGATACGTTGCCGCATCGCCGTGCGTCATGCCCATGCCACCGCCGACCGTTACGTTGAAGCCGGCGACTTCACCGTCCTCGATTATCGCGATGAATCCAAGGTCCTGCGCGAAGACGTCGACGTCGTTTTGCGGCGGCACAACGAACGCGGCTTTGAATTTTCGCGGCAGATAGGTCTCGCCGTATATCGGTTCGACTTCTTCTTCGGTCGTCAGCAGTTTCTTGCCGTCCAGCCAGATCTCGTGATACGCGCCGCTGGCAGGCGTGAGGTGTGTCGACAATTCCTCCGCATGTTTCTGCACGCGTCGGTGTACGCGCGATAGTGCCGGTAGCGGTGGCGACATGACATTGCGATTGACGTCGCCGCAGGCGGCGAGTGTATCGAGCGCAGCCCGGTTGATGTCGACGATGGTCTGCTTCAGGTCGCGTTTGATCACGCCGTGGAACTGCACGGCCTGGCGTGTCGTTAGCCGTATCGAGTCATGCGCAAACTCCTGCGCAATGCGATCCATTCCCAGCCACTGCGCGGTCGTGAGCAGACCACCGGGGATGCGCGCCCGGATCATGAAGCTGTACGCCGGCTCCAGTTTCTGCCGCGTACGCTCGCTGCGAAGGTCGCGATCGTCCTGCTGGTAGATGCCGTGGAACTTCGATAGCTGCGCATCGGCTTCAGCTATCGCTCCCGTCAGCGGATCTTCGAGACTATCGAGCAGCGTTCCTCGCAGATTGCGGCTCGCCGCCTTGATTCGCTCGACATCGGTAAGTGACGTGTCGCTCATCAGTACACGTCCCGCTGGTAACGTTTTGCCCGGCGCAGCTCCTTGAGAAAGCCCTCGGCTTCGCTGCGGTCCATTCTGCCGTGGTCGGTAATTACGTCGATCAGGGCCTGCTCCACATCGCCGGCCATGCGCTTGGCATCGCCGCATACGTAGATCACGGCACCATTTTCAAGCCAGCGCCAAAGTTCCGCGCCCTGGCGGCGGATCAGATCCTGCACGTAGATCTTCTTACGCTGATCGCGCGAGAACGCAACATCGAGCCGTTGCAAATTGCCCTGCTTGAGATGGCGCTGCCATTCGAGCTGGTACAGGAAATCCGACGAGAAGTTCCGATCGCCGAAGAACAGCCAGTTCGCGCCGCTCGCGCGTTGCTCGGCACGTTCTTCGACAAATGCGCGAAACGGCGCAACGCCAGTACCCGGCCCGATCATGACGATCGGAATATCGGTGGCAGGCAGCCGGAAGCGCGGGTTCTTCTCTACGAAGACCTGCACTTGCTCGCCCTCGGCAACGCGATCGGCCAGGTACGTCGATGCAGCACCCCAGTGCGGTGTACCGAATGCCTCATAACGTACGGCGGCAACGGTGAGGTGCACTTCGTCCGGATTTGCCTGTGAGCTGGAGGCAATCGAGTACGAGCGTGGCGCCAGCTTTCGCAGCATGTCGGCGAACGTCTGCGCGTCAACATCTTCCGGATAGCGACGGACGACGTCGATAACCTGGTGCACCGCGACGAAGTCTGCAATGACCTGGTGGTTGTCTTCGGCAAGAAGCGTCTGCAGCGCATCGCTATTGCCGTTTTCAGCCCATGCGCGCAGAAATCCAAGGCTCAACACGGTAATTTCGAGCTTGCTTGTCAATGCCTCGCGCAACTCGACCTGTTCGTCATCGATGCTGACAGCCTCGGTACCGTCAAATGTCAGGGCATTCAACAGCTCGTCAACGAGCTGCGGCGGGTTCTTCGCAATGACTGCAAGCGCATCGCCCGGTTCATACTCGAGTCCGGAGCCCTCCAGTGACAACTCGATATGCCGGACGTCCTTGCTCGAGCTTCCACCCGTAATCTTCTGGTTGGCCAGGACCTCCGCGGCAAACGGGTTGTCGCGACTGTGAACCGGTCCTGCCTGCACGGCATGCAGATGGGTAACCGGGCTGACCTGAGAATGCTCGAGCAGCTCGCCAAGTTCGTCTATGACATTCTCGGACCATGTCGCCGCCGGAGCGTCAAAATCCAGATCGCACTCGACCAGCGGCACAATGCGCTCGGCTCCCAGTTCCGCGAGCCGCACGTCGAATTCCCGACCCGTCTGGCAGAAATTCACGTAGCTGCTATCCCCAAGAGCAAGGACCGAATACCGGAGATCCTCCAACGAACCGGCCCTGTCCGACATCAGGTACTCGTGGAACAGTTCGGCGTCGTCCGGCGGATCGCCCTCCCCATGGGTGCTGACGACGAAGGTCACGAGTTTTTCGCGCCTCAGCGCGGATGGCTTGAAGTCGGAGAGGCTGACAGCCCGCGCCGCGTAGCCGCGTGACTCGGCCAGCGCAACGAGCTGGTTGGCAACGCGTTCACCGTTCCCGGTCTGTGAGCCAAACAGTACTGTGAGCGCCTGCTCGGTCGCTCGCGGCGTTGCCGCGGCGGCCGGTGCCGAATCGACGTTTGCTGCTGCCAGACCGGCCGCATAACCGGAGACCCACTGCAGCTGCGCGGGCGTCAGACCGGCAACTGCATTTTGCAGTCGGCTGTTCTGCTCCGTATCCAGCGGCATCGCGCCGGCGGTGAGTTGATTCATGGCAACGTCCTCACTGTGAGGACGTCACCTTAGACAGAGGGGCTGATAGCGTGAACGGTTAGTTGGTTATCGGCATATAACATGCCGTCATAACCTCGCGTCAGTAGATGCGAATACCGCCATGACGCTTGCGGCTCCGGTAGTCCGTGTACCAGAGACCGAACAGGAATCCGAGAATGAGCGTCACTGCGACCGCGCCGCCGACCCAGGCCAAAGGCAGGCTGCCTTTGTACCGTGCCTTGAGAGTGTCGATCGACGCATTGGCTTCCTGGAGTGTCGCAATTTCCGTCTGCGCCGTCTCGAGCCGCGCAGCCAGGTCGGTCGACTCGGTTTCCAGCCGTTCAATCGCCGCAGCGGGTTCGGCGAACGCAGCTTTCGTTGCCTCGAGCTCCGTCGCGAGCGCATCACGCTCCTCCATCGTCTCGGCCACGATGAGCTTGGCCGGCTTGGCGTCGACGAGGTAGGCCGTTTTGACCCAGCCCTCGGTACCGTCAGGCAGCCGTACATTGGCGTAACTTCCGCCACGAATCAGCACCTCCATCGGCTGGCCGCTTTCGAGGATGCGAAACGCACGGTCGCTGGTGTCTTCAGCCGCATGCAGGCCGAGCCTCAGGTTATCCGTGACGTACATCGTCTCAGCGGCTGCCAGGAGCGGGAACAGTGCGATTAGCCCAAGTAAAAAACGCATGTCGATCTCCAGTGTCCGTCGCGAGTGTACTACAAGCAGTTTGCTTCGCTTTGTGAACTAGCGCTCGTACAGCCAGCGCAATAGCGCCTCCTGAACCTCATCACCGGGCCCGCGATGGATATCGTCGAAGTTCTGCATGACGACGACGGCATAGCGACGACCCGATCGGCCCTGCAGGTAACCGGCGATTGCAGCGACGTGGTCCAGTGAGCCCGTCTTGAGGTGAGCCTTGCCGACCAACTTGCTGTTGCGAAAGCGACGCGACAGCGTGCCGTCCAGGCCCGTCAGTGACATCGAGGCCAGATACTCCGGCATATATGGCTGGCGCCAGGCGAATCGCAATAGCGACGCCATTTCTGCCGCCGTGATGCGAGCCTCGCGCGACAGGCCGGCGCCGTTCTCGAGTGTCAGGTTCGGTGTCGACAGCCCACGCTCAACGAGCCAGTCGTAGACTACTTCACGCCCGCCTTCTTCGGTTCCCGGCGCGCCGCGCTGCTCGGCCGACAGCGTGTAGAGCAGGTGCCTCGCCATGACATTGTTGCTGTGCTTGTTGACGCTCGAAATCGTCTCTGCCAGCGAGAGGGAATCGAACGAAAACAGAGGCTCCAGCTCCGCGTCGATGACGGACGGTTTCCAGCCACCGTCGAATTGTCCGCCCGAATCCTTCCACATCGAGTCAAAGATGCCCCACGCGAACTCGTTGTGTGACAGTACAGTGCGATCCATAGCGTAGGCCTTGCAGCCGCTGGGGAATCTGCCCGTAAAGGTCACCCGGTCATTCGTGTCGTTCATTGTCACGGTGATGCCGCGCTGGTATCCGCGGCAACTGCCTGGCCGTGTCGTGAGCCGATTATCGACCTGCAGGTTTTCGAGGTGGGGGTCGAGACGAACGCGAACGGAGGTCCCATCAGGCTCGAACCAGTAACGCACCACCTTGAAATTCATAAGCATCGCGTTCGGCGCCACGTTGTAGGCCCGCAGCGGCTGGCGATCAAATGCTCCCGGATCGTAGTCGCCGACATCGAAATAACTGTCATCGATCAACAGGTCGCCGGTGATCTTCGTGATGCCGACATGTCGAATATCGCGGAGCAATTGCCAGACACGCTCGGTTACCAGAAAAGGGTCGCCGTAGCCCTTGAGCGCGAGGTCGCCGTCCAGTGTCCCGTCGCTGACCTGGCCGAGTGCATACACGTCGGTTTTCCACCGGTACGCGGGGCCCAGCACATCAAGCGCGACGAGTGTCGTAAGCAGTTTCATCGTCGATGCGGGATTGCGCGGCTCGGACGCAAGCCAGTCGAGAACAACATCGCCGGACTCTACATCTTCGATATAGATGCTGAGTGAGTCGGCCGGAACCTGGCGCAGTTTGAGTACCGACCTGACGCCCAGGGGCAGCGCGTCCTCACTGGCAAAAACCGGAATTGCTGTAATTAACAAGGTGGCCAACAGGCCCAGCGTCACCTTGATGTGTGTCATTTCGTGGGTCGCTCGATTTTGAAAGTTCTTATGCGGTCCGCCAGAGTCGTTGGTCTGACGCCGAGCAGTTCGGCCGCGCCGCCGGTGCCTGACACCTTCCAGTTGGACTGCTTCAGCGCCCTAACGATATTGGCTTTTTGCAGTTCACGCATCTCTTCCTCAGTAAGAACATCGTCATTCTGCGGTCGCGTTTCACTGACGACCTCAGTCTCGGGACTGATGCCCTGCATGGACAGATCCAGTCGCAGCACCTTTCCGGGCGACAGGATAACCGCGCGCTCAATGACGTTTTTGAGTTCGCGCACGTTGCCCGGCCAGTCATAGGCCTTGAGCATTGCCGCCTGGCTACGCGTCAGGCTCATCGGATCGCGACCGAAGTCCTTGCACGTTTGCTCGAGAAAATTTTGTGCCAGTTGCACGATATCGTCGCCCCGCTCACGTAGCGGCGGCACATCCACGGGAAAGACACTGAGTCGATAGAAAAGATCTTCGCGAAACTCGCCATCGACGATAAGTCTCTCGAGATCACGGTTTGTCGCTGCAATCACGCGTACGTCGACCGAACGGGTTACGTCGTCACCGACGCGTTCAAATTCGCTTTCCTGCAATACGCGCAGCAACTTGCCCTGGAGTTCCATCGGAATCTCACCGACCTCGTCGAGAAAGATAGTGCCCCCATCGGCAAGCTGGAAGCGACCGATGCGGTCGCGGTGGGCGCCAGTGAATGCGCCCTTCACGTGACCGAAGAATTCGCTCTCGAAGAGCTCTTTCGGAATTGATGCGCAGTTGACCTTGACGAGAGGACCGTCGCCCCGCGGACTGCGCTGGTGAATGGCATGCGCTACAAGTTCCTTGCCAACACCCGACTCACCCTGCAGCAATACACTGGCCGGTGTCTCGGCAACTGCCTCGATACGTTTCAACATGCGCCGCAACGCCTGGCTCGTACCAACGATGCGCCCGAAGTTCATCGCGACATTGACTTCTTCGCGCAGGTAGTCGCGCTCGAGTTGCAGCTCTTCACGCAGGCGGGCGTTCTCGGCCAGGGTACTGCGCAACTCGCGCTCGGCACGGTTTCGCGAAGTGACGTCCTTGGAAGCCACGAGCATGCGATCGACATTGCCTTCTTCATCGCGGTGCGAGATCGCGGACATGACCAGGTCGATGGTCATGCCCTGCTTGGTGACCATCTGTCGCTCGAGGTTGGTGAAGTCGCCCTCGCCAATCAGCTCCTTGAGTCGTCCGTCGTGATACTTGCGCTGATCGGCAATACTCATGAAATCCGTAATCGGTCGCCCGAGGACTTCCTCGCGCGTAAATCCCAGCTTGTTCAGCCAGTGATCGGTAACGGTAATGATGCGGCCCTCGCCGTCGACGGTATGCAGCATGGCGGGCGTGGTGCGATACAAGGTGCGGTACTTGAAGTTGGCACGCGCCTGGTCTGACACCTCGTTGTACATCGCGATGGTGCGGACGAATTCGCCTTCGCGATCGTATTCAATGAATGCGTTCGTGATGCAGTCGACGATTTCGCCAGTCGCCGTGACGAAGCTGACGGGCTTGTTTTCCAGCTTGCCGCGGCGCCGCATTGCCGGCCGCAACTCACCCTTGATGCGCTCCGCCGTCTCCGGCGTGACGAAATTCTCGGGCGGCTTGCCGATCATGTCCTCGAGCGCAAAGCCAAGGCGCTCGAGCATCGCGTCATTGACGTCGAGGTAGGTACCGTCCTCGGCAATCGACGTCGACATGACCGGAGCCTTGCGAAACAGCCACTCATAGTCTTCCTGGGTGATCATTCGCGAAGTTTATACGAAATTTCGTAAATAGTCTCACGAATTCTCGTAAATTACGGAAAACCGTTAGTACGATACTGGAGTTAAGTCACTGAAATCAATGGTTTTTCAAAGTTGGCACGCCTCGTGCAATAGGAGAAGCAGACACGGTTGTAAGGCCGATGTCTAATTGAAACTCTAACGAGGAAACGACGATGAAATTGAAGAACCTGGAGAATCACCTGGCGCTGCTTGCGGCGGTGATCGTTCTGGTCGGCGTTTCCTTTGCCGCGGAAGATGCCCTTGCAAAGGAAACCCGGGACGTCACCAACATGGCCGTCGCAGACGATGTGGCAGCCAGCGCGCTCAAAATCGCGGAAAAAGCCAGTAAAGACTCTGCGGCACGCGCTGCAGAATCGCTCGCACTGGATGTGATGATTGACCTTGATATCAAGCTCGCAGACACCAGATCTACGCTGATTGCGGGCAAGGAGTAAGTCCTGCCCGCAAAATCCCCTTCGGTCGGAAGTCTGTCAGGATCTTCTCTCCCCCCTGACGACCTGGCAGGCGAGACCGAAAACGCGCTGTAGGAATACGGCGTTAGCGGGCCTGGATGGCCCGGCGGCAATTCCCCCCCTGCCGCAAATACTCGGGCGCCGGTTCTCCGGCGCCCTTTCTTTTTCTTAGGAACAGATAGTCAGTCGTTCGCCACGCGATCGCGATGCGCTTCGGCACGGTCGCCGAGGTCGTTCCTGTTGAGATTGCTGATCGACGCACGCAGGCGCTTCAGCCATGCCCTGGCCCATGCAAACTCGATGCTGAGAATAGCCAGGCCGACCGGAATGACGACGAGTGCGGGGCCGGGGGTAACGATCATGATGACCCCGAGCAGCAACACGGTGGCACCCACGACACCCACGACGATGCGTCGCGCCGCCTTGTACGTGAAATGAACCGCCTTTTTGATCACGTTGCTGTGAGACCTTCGTTTTTGTTACGCCTTGCCGTAGCCTTAGGCTGATGAATCGTCATCGGGTTCCTATTCTAGCCCTGCTTGCGACCACTTTGCCTGTCGCGGGCCTGGCTGTCGCCGAAAGCAGTATCGTCGTCGCGGCCCAGGAAACCTCGGTCGCCGTGCTCCCGCGCAACGCCAGACTGCGCCTCGTTAACCTTCCTACGGTCGAGTTCGGGCTTCGCGCTGCGATCCGCTGCAGCGGTATTCCCGTGTCCCTGACGCTCAGCGTTGCAGATACTTTCGAGACTGTTGACGCTGACGAGCTCCGGGGGCAGCGTGCCGTGAAAACCACACTGACTGTTCCGCCACGACAGATCGCGCTCGCTGCATCGCGGAATTTCTGCATTGCAGACAACGACGACTCCGCGAATGACCTGTTGGTGCCGGGTTTCGTCACAGCGCACGCGTCCCTGCGCTGTGACAAGGATGGTGTGCCAACAATGCACTTTGCAAGCGCCCCGCTACAACTGAGGCTGACCTGCGAGCGCGTGCCCGCAACGGACGATCAGGACGCGTCCGCGGGGCCGTCACCAGACGACATGTCGCGCGCGAGAAAATCCAACGTCTTCTCCCAGGCGTCCTGTGCAGCTTCGGCGTAGTAATTGCGTCCGGTCGGATTTGCAAACGCGTGCCCGACGCCCGGATAGATGTGAATCTCGTTAGGCTTCTCGAGGCGATCCAGCGCATCGCGAAACGCGTTGACCGAATCAACCTTGATGCCGCGATCGTCCGCGGCGAACAGGCCAAGGATCGGCGCAGAGACCGTACCCAGTTTTTGCTCGTCGTCCGTTACCTGTCCGTAGTAGATGACGGTTGCATCGAGATCGTCACCGAGGAGTTGCGCGGCGTTCAGCGACCACGCACCGCCAAAGCACCAGCCCAGGGAGCCGATGCGTGGTGCACCCGCTGTATCGAGGAAATCGTAGGCCATGCGAAGGTTTTCGCGGGCGGAGTCGGGATCCTCGACGACACCGAGCATGAGCTCTCGCGCTTCTTCGGGGGATTCTGCTGTCCTGCCCTGGTACAGATCGACTGCAAGCACCATGTAGCCTTCGGCCGCGAATCGATCCGCCATGGCCCGAACATTGTCATTGAGACCCCACCACTCGTGAATAACGATTAGCGCTGGCAGGGGTTCGAAAACGTCCGCCGGTGCACTGAAGTATCCGTAGACGAGCTCGTTCTTGACCTCTGCGTAGGGCAGCTTCGCATCGGAGATGACAGACCGGGTCGGGGCTGCTTCGGCCGCCGGACTCGGATCTGTCGTATCGTCCGCGTGCTCGCTGGACATAGCCTCAACGTTTTCGCGGGCGGCAGCCTGATCGGCCGCCTCCGCGCTGTCTTCCGGCTTGTCGCATCCGCCAAGCAGCAAAGCGCTCGTAAGCAGCACCAGTAGAGCGCCCTGGTACCCGAGCCTGACTGTGCCCATATTCTGATCCCGCAGTCTCTGTTCGGACGTAGTGTAAAGCAATTTTCCCGAGGTCGCGTGCGACATCAACGTCAGTCCCAGTCGTCTTCGTCCTCCCACTCCTTGAGCTTACTCTTGTCCACCTGATCCCATTGCTGTTCACTTAGGCGGTTGTAGCTGATGACGCGGGCGATCGCGTAGACGATGATCAGGGCAATAATGACAAGAACAAAAATCAAACCTTTGGGCATCGACCTGGTACCGCGATTGGCCAGTGACGGCAGCATAGCACTGCCGTGAACGACTTTTCGACGCAGCCCGGTTGGTGGCGCAGGACTCGCGAGTTCCTCACCGAAGCGCTCCGCGACAACGACGAAGAATTCACTACCGGTCCGATTAGTCGCGCCCTCGGGCTGCTGGCAATTCCAATGATGCTCGAGATGGCCATGGAGTCAATCTTTGCCGTGGTCGACATCTTGTTTGTCTCCAAACTCGGTACAGACGCCGTCGCCGCTGTCGGTATCACCGAGGCGCTCGTAACAGTCCTGTACGCCGTCGCGATCGGTCTGGGCATGGGTATCACGGCCATGGTATCGAGGCGTATCGGCTCGAAAGATGCGGAAGGCGCAGCGCGCGTGACAGGCCAGTCGCTCTGGGTCGGTCTGGTTCTGTCGATAGTAATAGGACTACTTGGCGTGACTTTCGCGCGCGACCTGCTCGCCCTGATGGGCGCGTCAGACGGGGTCATCGAGCAAGGCGCCGGCTTCACCGCCGTCCTGCTGGGCGGTTCGTTCAGTATCGTGTACCTGTTCCTGCTCAACGCAGCGTTTCGTGGCGCGGGTGACGCAACAGTCGCGCTGCGATCGCTATGGATTGCGAACGGCATTAACATCGTCCTCGATCCATGCTTCATCTTCGGCCTGGGTCCGTTTCCAGAGATGGGCGTTACCGGTGCGGCGGTTGCGACAACGATTGGCCGTGGCATCGGCGTTGCGTACCAGCTCTGGTACCTGTTGAACGGTCGCGGTCGCCTGCACTTTGCTGCCAAACACCTGCGCTTTCACGGGGCATTGGCGTGGCGCTTGGTGCGTATCTCGCTCGGCGGCATCGGCCAGTTCCTGATCGCCACGGCAAGCTGGATTGCACTGATGCGTATCGTCGCACTGTTCGGCAGTCCGGCTATTGCCGCGTACACGATTGCGCTGCGCATGATGGAGTTTGTCTTCCTGCCGGCCTGGGGGCTGGGCAACGCGGCTGCAACACTGGTCGGCCAGAATCTCGGCGCCGGGCAGCCGGAGCGGGCCGAAGCATCGGCTTGGCGCGCAGCGAAATACAACGTCGTCTTCATGACGTCGACCGGCGTCTTCCTGCTCGTGTTCGCGCACACAATTACGGGCTGGTTCACGCTCGATCCCGAAGTGCTGCGGCTCGGAACGACCTGCATGCGCATTCTCGCCATCGGCTTTCCGCTGTACGCCATTGGCATGACAATCGTCCAGGCAATGAACGGTGCCGGGGATACGGAAACGCCGATGACGCTGAACCTCGTCGCATTCTGGCTCGTGCAAATTCCGCTCGCGTTCTTCCTGGCGACCAAGGTGCCTTTTGGAGCGAACGGCGTGTTTATTGCCGAAGTCGTGGCAGAATCTCTGCTTACTATTCTCAGCATCATCGTGTTCCGCCGCGGTGGTTGGAAAACCCATGCAGCCTGAAGTGCCTCTCGTGGAGATTCGCAACGCCACAATCTGGCGTCGCACAACGCGAGTATTCGACAACCTCGATCTGACGATTGAACAACACGAGCGCGTCGCGATCGTGGGCCCCAACGGTGCCGGCAAGACCACCCTGCTCAAGGCCATCAATCGTGAGCTCTACCCGGTCGCCAGCAAGGAATCGGTGTTCAGGATTCTGGGCCGGGACACCTGGAACGTGTGGGAACTCAGAAAACATATCGGAGTCGTATCGCAGGACCTGCAGCAACGCTATACGCCGACGACGACGGCCCTCGAAGTCGTGGTGTCGGGTTTTCATTCCAGCATCGGCGTGCATGGCATTCTCGCGGATCGCGTCGAGAAAGAGCAGCTCGACGCTGCCCGGGAGACGTTGCGGGAGCTGGGCGTCCGCGAGCTGGCAGCGACGCCACTCAGATCGATGTCGACCGGGCAGCAGCGCCGCTGCATCCTCGCCCGCGCACTGGTGCATCGACCGCACACGCTGATTCTCGATGAGCCAACCGCCGGCCTCGATTTCGCGGCCAGCTTTGACTACCTCGAACGAATTCGCGAGCTGGCGCGCGCCGGTCGCAACATCGTCATCGTGACCCATCATCTCAATGAGATCCCGCCCGAGGTGGATCGTGTCGTGCTACTCAATGAAGGTCGCATCGTCGCTGACGGCAGCAAACAGGACGTACTGACGGCGAAAAGACTGTCCGAGATATACGCCACGCCGATTCGTGTCGCCGAGGTTGACGGTTACTACCTCGCTTACCCGGGGCAAAGCGCAAAAACGTGACCTGGTAGGCTTTCGGGGAGGCCCCCTCAGGCATATGCTTTGCCTTATGTCCAAACCGGTCCGCAGATTGATAACCAGCGCCCCGCTCGTCACGATGCCTGCTCTGGCGGCCGATGCGGGCGCACAGACCGGCATCACGAGCGTTGGTCCGGCCATGTTCCTGTTTACGTTGGCAGCGGCACTGCTACTGACGCTGGTATTTCGATCGTTGGCCAACCAGCTCGCACGCTGGTCTACGCGCAAGCTCGGTCAATTTCGGATTCGCCGGGCGCTCGCGCGGCGCAGCCCGGACGTGCTCCACGACTTCATCCTGCCGGGCGCCTACGGTGGCCTGGCAAAGATCGATCACGCGATCCTGACAGCGGGCGGCATCCTCTGCATCCAGACCAAACATTTCAACGGCATCGTCTTCGGCGGTGAAGACGAAGCGCAGTGGACCAATGTCGACGGCGCACATCGGCGCCGGTTCCTGAATCCGGTGATTCAGAACGAGGGACGCAGGCGTGCGCTTCACAAGGTCGTCCCCGATGTACCGGTCGACAATCTCGTGATCTTCACCGGCTCGGTCGAATTCACGTCGCCGCCGCCCAAGAACGTCATCCACGTTCGTGATCTCGACAGCTACGTCGCAAAGCACGTGTTCGGGCCGAGCCGCATCGAAGACTGGGACGCCGTCTGGCTGACAGTCAACGCGGCGATCCTGCGAGACGCAGCGGCTCGCAAGGACTTCGCCGCACAAATCAGCTTTAGCTGAGTATCCTCACAGCGCCTCCACGCAACCGATGCTTTATACTCGGCGCCAGTGATCGCCTGAGGCGCGGTGCATGGAAAACATACTAATAACATCCCCCGTCGGCGTATTGGCCGTCTTGTGCGTGGTCGCGGGGTTCTTTTTCCTCGTCGCACAGACCAGCAAAGCGAAGTTCTTCGACTATGTTCCGCCGCTTCTGTTTATCTATGCGACACCGGTCCTTCTGAGCAATCTTGCGATAGGCGGATACACGGTTATCCCGAGCTCATCGATCGTCTATTCCGGCCTCAGCAAATATGCGCTGCCGATCTTCATCGTCCTGATGCTGATAAAGGTCAACGTGCCTGCTGTCGTCCGGATCATGGGCAAGGGCGTACTCGTGATGCTCATGGGTACAATCGGCGTGGTGGTCGGGTGTGTCGTCTCCTACGCCATTGTCCATCGCTGGTTGCCAGACGACGCATGGAAGGGATTCGGTGCGCTCGCAGGCAGCTGGATCGGTGGCACGGCGAATATGCTGGCCACGGCGGAAATGCTGGAAACCCCGCCGGCGCAACTCGGGCTTGCCATTGTTGCCGACAACGCGATCTACCTGGTCTGGCTACCCCTGCTACTCATGTCGCGCGACTTCGCGGACAAGTTCAACAAATGGGCGCGCGTGCCGCCGGAACGTCTGGCGGCAATGGATGCCGCGGCTCAAATGCATGTCGAGGAAGATCACGCCCCAACGATGCCGCAATACCTCTACCTCGCCGCCGTCGTCATCGGCGTTACGGCGATCGGCCATGCATTTGCGCCCCCGCTGGCGCATTGGATTGCCGAAAATACGCCGCTCGCCAGTATCTTTTCCGAAACGACCGTGCGAATTCTGCTCATAACCACGATCGCACTCGTGCTCTCCACCACTCGAGTCTCCGAACTGCCCAACTCGACGGCCCTGGGCACGGCGCTCGTCTACATATTTGTCGCCGGCATGGGCGCCCGCGCGGAGTTGTCCGGCCTGGGCGACGCTCCGGTATTCGTTGCAGGCGCATTCATCTGGATCTTTATCCATGGCCTTTTCATGCTCGCCGGTGCCTGGTTGTTCAGAGTCGATGTACATAGTGTGGCTATCGCTTCTGCGGCAAATGTCGGCGCGGCTGCATCTGCTCCGATTGTCGCGGCGCATCACCGGCCCAACCTCGTGCCCGCTTCAGTCCTGCTCGCGTTGCTCGGCTACGCAATGGGTAACTATCTGGCACTGTGGGCGGGCCGCCTCGCGGGGTGGGTGGTCAGCTAGCCGATGTGGCGACTGCGCGTTATTCAGGCAGCGACGGTGGTTCTCGCCGCCAGTGTCGTCATCGTCATGGCGGCCGTCTGGCTGTGGAGGGACCGGCCAATGCTGGAAAACACGGGCTGGGCATACGCGCCAGCGCCGCCGGAGAATTCCGCGTCGGTGATTGCGACGTGGCTCGGCGTGACGACCCTGCTGTTCGACGACGGCGAAACCCAGATCCTGATCGACGGCTTCTTCTCGCGGCCGACACTTGCCGACTCCCTGTTCCGTCGTCCAGTCGTCAATGACGCCGCAACCATCAACTATGCGATGCACGAGTTCCGCATGCGGCGTCTCGCCGCGATCATCCCGGTGCATTCGCATTTTGATCATGCGATGGACGTCGGCGCGATCGCAAATCGGTCGAGCGCCTCGGTAATCGGTTCGGAAACGACGGCGAATATCGCCCGTGGCGCAGGCGTGCCGGAAGATCAGATCATCGTCGTCGAGCTCGATGAGACCTACCAGTTTGGTGAATTCAGCGTACGCATCCTGCGTTCAAAGCACGCCCCCATCGGCTGGCGCGGCAATCCTCCTCTGCCCGGTACGATCGACGAACCCCTGACGGTCCCGCAACCGATTTCCGCATGGAGAGAGGGCGCAAGCTACTCGATCGTCATTGAGCACCCGCAGGGAACAACCCTGGTCCAGGGTAGTGCCGGCTACGTTGAGGAGGGACTCGAAGGGGTTGCCGCTGACGTCGTTATGCTCAGCGTCGGTGGCCTGACGACACTGGACCGGGACTATGCCGAGAAATACTGGCAGGAAATCGTCACGACGACAGGCGCAAGAATCGTGTACCCGATTCACTTCGACGACTTTACGCGGCCATTCGGGGAAATCGTGCCGGGCCCGAGAATTCTCGGCAACATCGAGAAGGCCGCCGAATGGTTCAATGAATTCCAGGCGACCTGGGACCCGGATTGCATCATCCTGCTGCCGGAATTCGGCAAGCCGATTGCGCTCTACGCGCAGTCTTCCTCGAGCACCTGACCTGCGAGAAGGCCGGCGAGGCTACGACTTCCGTCTACGAGCGCAAGCTTCTCGGCGCGCGGCAGTTTCTTGACCCGATACTCGAGCTGCGAAGCGCGTGCACGATCGCCGGCGACCTCACGAAACACCAGCTCTATGGGACCACGGCCGCGCAGGTACTTGGCGCCGCGTCGGCCGCTGCGATGTTCCTCGAGGCGCTTATCCACGTCGGTGGCGATGCCGGTGTAGAGCGTGCCGCCACTGCAACGGACGATGTACAGGCTGTATTCGGCCGCGGCCACCGCGACGGTCAGGCGTTGCCGCCAACCAGCATGTCGCCTAGCACGCGGAAGGCCCCAATCTCGATCGCATCGAGGTTCTCAGTGGTTTCCGACCAGGTCAGGACGATATCCGCGACGCCGCCGAGCGCCTGAGCGGGTTCGTGGAG
>JAAUYD010139974.1_pt1 | contig 21413 bp, 21 predicted proteins | sample 7278101 | NCBI WGS metagenome assembly JAAUYD01 (sample SAMN14350128, study PRJNA611818) | marine sediment metagenome | isolation source: surface marine sediment (0.6m) | place: French Polynesia: Moorea | collected 2018-08
CCATCCGGCACCGCTGCAGGTCCTGGTCTGATACCCGTCCTCAAACCGACAGCGCCAGGATCCAGTCGCGCGTGATCGTCGCGACCTGGGCGCGCCACGCGGCACGCGAGAACGTATGGTCGGCCGCTTCCAGGCGTTGCACGTCCGTCGCCGGCGCGGCCAGCCAGTCCTGCCACGGCGGCGATTCGGCGACCCGGTCGAGGTACTCTTTCGCAGTCAGATCCTGGCCGCTGATGATCAGCAGCGTGGCGCCGGCGAAACGCAGCTGCGCGTCGCGCAGGCGCTCCGGCAACGGCCGCGCATCGGTACGCGCGGCGTCGGTGCCGGCAGCGCGGCTCTGGCGCAGCTTGGCGACGAAGTCGGCGATCGCGCTGCGCGCATCGAACTCGCGGTTGAACACCTTGCGCCACAGCTCGGCGCTGAGCAGCCGCCGCAGGTAATAGTGCTTGATGTAGGCCTGCGCGGCGCCTTCGACCGTTCGTACCCAGGGATTCGCGGCGACCTGGCCGACGATCCGCGGGTCGCCCGGTGCGTAGAAAGCGTTCGCGGTTGCCGCATCGCACAGCCCCCACAGCACGACGTGCCGCACCGCGTCGACCTCGCTGAGCAGCGTGTCGACGGCGACGCCGATATCGGCGTCGACGTCCTCGAAGTCACGAACCGCGCCGCCGCTGTCGCCCATGCCACGGTAATCGAACCGCAGGACCGGGATCCCGGCCGCAGCCAGTTCGCGGGCCAACAGGACGAACTGGCGGTGACTGCCGACCCGGTACTGCGGCCCACCGACGACCAGCACGACGCCGACCGCCGCACTGGCCCGCGGTGGCCGATGCAGGACGCCGAGCAGTGACGCCCCGGCGCAATCGAAGATGATCGGCGTCTCGTCCATCGCAAGTCAGTGGCCGATACCGCGCATCGCGGTGTCGACCAGGTCCGGGCACTGCGCGATCTCCTGCGTTGCCCAGAAGGTATCGCCAACGACGGTGTCGGTACGCACTTCGCATCCGGCCTGGCGCCACGCGTCGACGATTGCGACGCTCTTCGGCATCAGCCCGCGACCGTCGTCGGCGACGACTTCGATCCAATGCACCGAACGCACAGGGTCGTTCGGCGCTTCCTCCATGCGCAGCGACTCCAGGCCCTGCGCCATCGCTGGCGACAGCCGGTAACCGGCAATCTCGAGCGCCTCGCCGTCGGCCAGGCACCGGCGCAGATCGGCCGCGGTTTCCTTTGGCCCATCGCCGGTCAACCCCGCGGCGAGACGCAGACGCAGGAACTGATTGAGCTGCTGGCGACCGTCGACGACCGGATGGAGCAGCGTGAGCGCATCGACGTGGTGACGGCGTGCCGTGTCGACGGCCAGCAGCGCGCCGCTGCGCAGGCCGATGATACTGATCGGTCGGTCGCCGGCAGTGTGCTCGATCACGCGCGCTATGTCGGCGCGCCAGACATCGATGTCGGCATCGCCGAAGTCGCCGGCGCTGTCGCCGCTACCGTACAGGTCCGGCAGCACGGCGTCGTGCCCGGCCGCGCCGATCGACCTGAGCAGCGCCGACAGCACGTGCCGCGACTTGTTCATCTCTTCGGCGAACGGGGCAAGGATCAGAAAGCGGCGGCGTTCGGCAGCGGCCGTCTGCAACGCCGCGAGACAGAAGATGGGTCCGGCGTGGCTATCCAGGAAGAACGCGGACAGCACGGCCCGTCGCCTAGAGCTTGGACTGGATGAATGCGGTCAGGTTGCCCAGCGTCTCGAAGGTTTCGCCGGTGATATCATCATCCTCGACGTAGATGCCCAATTGGTCCTCCAATGCCGTGATTACGCTGACCACGGCCATGGAATCGAATTCCGGGATGTTGCCAAGCAGCGCGGTATCGGGCTGCAGCGCCGAAGTACGGTCACCGAGCTGCAGGACATCGCCCACGATCTGCCGCACTTGTTCGAAAGTTGCCATGAGAAATCGAATCCCATCCGTCAATTACAGCAGCGAGGATTATACCCACATTGCCGCAAACGGCATCCATGCCTATGGCGGCATGCGCTTTTCGGGCAGAATCCGGACTGCATCTGCCGACCCGGCATACGCAGCACAACAACAATCCGCGCCACGACGCGAGCACGCACGTTCGACGCAGTGACGACGCAAGGAGCCGCAACGTGATCATTTCCGGGATCGCCGGTTGTATCCGCGCACAACCCGCAACCCGTGAGCCGACCGATGACGTTGGCCGCTGCCTCGGCGAGGATTTCCCGGCAACATCGCCACGGCTCGAGAACTCCGGTTGCAGCGGCGTCGCGGTCAACGGCTGGGTCTCGGAACAGGATGGCGTCTACGGCATCGTTGCCGGAAGACCGGACTGGCTGCAGGCCGATCTCGCCGACGCGCAGCTCAAGGTCGGCCCGGCGGCTGCGCTTATCCGGGCCTATCGGCAACTCGGCGACGGCTTCCTCGCGGTACTCGGTGGGCGCTTCGCCACCTGCATCTGGGACAGCAAGCAGCGCGTCGGCATCGTCGCGCGCGATCGTTTCGGCCAGGTCCCGCTGTACTGGGCCTGCAACGCCGACGGCGACCTGCTGTTTGCACCGACGTCGACGGCCATCGCCCGTCTCCTCGGCAAGGTGCCGTCGCTGTCGGCGCAGGGGATCTTCAACTATTTCTACTTCCACATGGTGCCGTCACCGGGGACCATCTTCGACGACGTCAACAAGCTGGTCGCAAGCCACGCGCTGATCGGCAGGGATGGCATCTGGCAGACCCGGCGCTACTGGGTGCCCGAGTTCCGCGAGGAGGTCGACCGTTCGTTCGACGACGCCACCCGCGAGATGATGGGCCTGTTGTCGAGCTCGGTGAGCGCATTGTCGAGTGGCGCCGACACCGGTGCCTTCCTCAGCGGCGGACTCGACAGTTCCACGGTAGCCGGGCTGTTGGCGAAGCACCAGCCGGCCTCCAAGACCTACTCGATCGGCTTCGACGCCCAAGGCTACGACGAGATCGCCTACGCCAGGCTGGCCAGCGAGCACTTCGGCACCGAGTTTCACCCTTACTACGTGACGCCGGAAGACGTCATCGAGGAGTTGCCGGGCATCGCCGCGGCCTACGACGAACCGTTCGGCAACTCGTCTGCGCTGCCGGCGTTCTTCTGTGCGCGACTGGCTGCCGAAGACGGTCGTCAGCGCCTGCTCGCCGGCGACGGTGGCGACGAGATCTTCGCCGGTAACGAGCGGTATGCGAAACAGACCGTCTTCGAACGCTATGCGCTGCTGCCGGGCTGGAGCCGGCACTACGTACTCGAGCCGTTGCTGTTCCGCGTCGTGCGCAGCCAGCTGCGCGGCTTCAGCAAGGCGAGGAGCTACGTCGAGCAGGCCAACACCCCGCTCCCCGACCGCCTGCAGGCCTACAACTTCATCAACAGGCTCGGCGTGCGCAACATAATCACCGACGAGCTGTTCGACGCGATCGACGTTGAACTGCCGAAGGAACTGGACCGCCAGTTGTACGCACTGCCGGGCCGGGCGACGCGGCTCAATCGCATGCTGTTTCTCGACTGGCACCATACCTTGGCCGACAACGATCTACGCAAGGTCACACGTATGAGCGAACTCGCCGGCATCGAGGTCGAGTACCCGATGCTCGACGACCGCCTCGTCGAGTTCTCTACCCGCGTCTCGTCGTCCCGCAAGATGCGTGGCAACCGCCTGCGCGATTTCTACAAACGCGCCACAGCCGATTTCCTGCCACGCGCGATCATCGGTAAACCGAAGCACGGCTTCGGCCTGCCGTTCGGTGTCTGGATGGAACAGCACCCGGGCCTGCAGCAGCTCGCCGGCGACAACCTCGCACGCATGAGACGGCGCGCGTACATCCGGCCGGATTTCATCGACGAGATCCAGCGCCTGCATCGCGAGCAGCATGCCGGCTACTACGGCGAGTTCATCTGGGCGGCGATGATGCTCGAGCTGTGGCTGACCGCACAGGGCATCGAGCCGTGACAGCGATCAGAGCTGACCGTAGTGGCAGCGTGCCAGATCGATCGAGAAGCGCGCCAGATTGGTGTGCCAGGGCGTAAAGCGCGGGATCCGGTAGCGATCGGTCGCGGTCGACAGCGTGCCCCAGTCGGTGGCGACCGCGGCCGCAAAACCGGCACGCCGGACGAGGTCGGCATGCCCGGCCGTGTAGTCGGCACCGGCCTTGCCGTTCGGGTAGGCGAACAGCTCGATGTCGTGCTGCAGCACCGATTCGAGGTCGGCCTTGCCGCCTTCGATCTCGCCGCGCGCCTCGTCATCGTCGATCGCCGCCAATATCGGGTGCGTGCGCGTGTGCCCGCCGATGGTCACGCCACGTTGTGCATCCAGACCACGCAGTTGTTCAGTGGTCATCATCAGGTCGTCTGGCAGACCGCCGACGCGGGTCGCGAGCGCCTCGACATTGGCCCGGCGCTGCGCCGGTGGCAGGTGCTTCCAGGCCTTGATCGTGTCGCCCGCGGCCTGCCGCCGCGAGGCCCAGTCGCCGAGCGTGAACGTCAGGCCAGCCTCAGCATCGATCTCGTGCGTGCCCGGATCGAGACGGCGGAAGGTCTCGATGATCGTGTCGTTCCACATGCGGCCGCCGTCCAGGTAGCCGCTGGCGACGAAAAACGTGGCCGGTGCCGAGTGTTTGCGCAGCACCGGTGCAGCGATCGTCGCATTGTCCGCATAGCCGTCGTCGAACGTGATGCTGACGCTGCCGGCGCGCAACGTGCCGTCGGCGGCCCGGCGCACGGCTTCGCTGAGCGCGAGCAGCTCGAAGTTCCTGGCCAGCATCGCGATCAAGTCGTCGAACCACGCCGCGGTGGGCTCGCCGGGGCTCATCGGATCGCGATCGGCGAGCACGCGATGGAAGATCAGCGTGTGATGCAGCGGGCGCCGCATCGACCAGGCGGCCAGCTTCGCGAACATCATCACGCTGTCGCCGTCACGCCGGCGACCGGCCGTCGGTCGCCGCGGTGATGCCAGCCGTAGCGTGCCGGGCGACGCCGACTCAACCGAACTCCCGGCGGATCTGGTCGAGGCTGGTGTGGCGCACGTCCTTGCCCTTGACGAAATAGATCACGTATTCCGAGATGTTGCAGCAGCGGTCGCCGATCCGTTCCAGCGCGCGGGCCGCCCAGATCAGATCGAGCACATTGGGTATCGAGCGTGGATCCTCCATCATGTAGGTCATGCTCTGGCGCATCACGTTCTCGTATTCGCGATCGATGTTGACGTCCTCATGCGCCACGTGGATCGCCGCGTCGACGTCCATGCGCGCGAACGCGTCCAGCGCCTGGTGCAACATCTGCTGGACCTGCGTGCCGAGGTGCGCGATCTGTCCGAACAGGTTGCGGCCGTGATCGCCGGCGGCGGCGCGGATGGCCATGCGCGCAACGCGTTTGGCCTCGTCGCCGATGCGTTCGAGATCCGCTGTCGTCTTGATGACGGTCAGCACGAGACGCAGATCGCTGGCAGTCGGTTGACGCAGCGCGAGTATGTTCGTGCACTGTTCGTCGATCTCTACGTCGAAGGCATTGACCTTGTAATCGTTCGACACGACCGATTCGGCGTCGATGGATTCGCCGCTGCTCAGCGCCGAGATGCCCTTCTGCAGCTGTTGCTCGACCAGCCCGCCCATCGCCAGCACGTGTGAACGGATGGCCTCCAGCTCGCTGTTGAACTGCTGTGAGTAGTGCTGCTTGAGGTCGGACGTGTCCATAGCGATCGGTCTGCTGTTGCGTTACGGAAATGGTATCGGCAGGACCGCGGTCGGCCTGATCCGAAAGCCGCCTGCCATGGTATCAGGCAATCAGCTGGTCGGGGCCGAACCGGCACGTGAACCGGCTGCCCTCGCCGACCCGGCTAGAGACCTCGAGGTCGGCGCGGTGGCGTTTCAGAATGTGCTTGACGATCGCGAGCCCGAGCCCGGTGCCGCCGCGCTCGCGCGAACGCCCGGAATCGACACGGTAGAAGCGTTCGGTCAGGCGTGGCAGGTGCTCGGCGGCAATCCCCTCGCCGCTGTCGCAGACAGCGAGCAGGCTGTCGGCACCGTCGTCACACCAGGACAGGTCGACGCAGCCGTCCGCCGTGGTGTGGTGGACGGCATTGGCAAGCAGGTTGGTCACGGCACTGTGCAGCTGCTTGTCGTCGCCCAGCACGCGGCGGCCGGATTGCACGTCGACGCGGATCTGCGGCGGGTCGTCACGCAACCCTTGGCACTCGTCGGCGACCAGCTGGAGCAGCTCGCCGATGTCCACGGCGGCGCGCATCGTTGTCGCCGACTGGCTCTCGAGACGCGCCAGCTGCAGCAGGTCTTCGACGATCCGGCTCATTCGCGATGTCTGTTGCGACATCAACTCGAGCGGCCGGACCAGCCGCGGATCCGTCAGGCTGTCATCGTTCTGCAGGTTCTCGATGAAGCCGCCGACGACCGTCAACGGTGTGCGAAGCTCGTGCGACACGTTGGCGACGAAGTCCTTGCGTACGCGCTCCTGGCGGAGTCGTTCGGTGATGTCCTGCGCCAGCAGCAGCATCTGTCCCTCGCCGTACGGTGCGAGCCGCACCTCGAGGTGCAGCTCCGGGTTGCCGGGTGCGCGGGTCTGCAGGGTCTGCGAGAAATCCGCGGCGGCGAGGAATGCCGGGATGTCCGGATTGCGAAACAGGTTCTGCAGCGGTTGCCCGACATCCTTCGCGGCCACCAGCCCCAGCAGGCGGCTCGCCGCCTCGTTGAACCACAGGATTCGGCCCTGCGGGTCCAGCGCCACCGTCGCATCGGGCAACGCCGACGTCGACGCGGTGTACTCGTGGACCAGGGTCGTGAGGCGCTTCTCGCGCTGCGCCTGGCGCGACGAGATACGCGCGATGCGTGAGAAGATGTCGCCCCATAGACCGAAATGGACCGGGATCGTGGCGGCCTGCGGGTCGCCGAGCCACGCGGCCAGACGACGCAGGTTGTACAGGTTACGTAAGGTGTAGGCCGCCAGCGCGATTAGCACGAACAGCAGGATTTGGTCGAAAACCGCCCCGATTGCCAGGGCCACGAGAATCAGCAGGACGACACGCCAGGTCTCTTCGAGCCAGCTCGATCGTGCGTTCAACTCGGCCTCACGGAGAAGCGGTAACCCACGCCGCGCACCGTCTGCACCAGGTTCTCGAGCGAGTGGGGTTCCAGCGCCTTGCGCAGTCGGCGGATGTGCACATCCACGGTACGTTCCTCGATGTACACATTGCGACCCCAGACGAGGTCGAGCAACTGGGTACGCGAGTACACGCGTTCCTGGTGGGTCAGGAAGAAGTGCAGCAGCTTGAATTCGGTCGGACCGATCGACACCGGCTTGTCGGCGGCCAGCACGCGGTGCTGGAGCAGATCCATCTCTAAGCGGTCGTCGACGCGGATCAGTTGGCTGGCATCGCTGCCGGCGCGGCGCAGTACCGCTTTGATCCGCGCCAGCAGTTCGCGGGTCGAGAACGGCTTCGTGACGTAGTCGTCGACGCCGGCCTCGAGGCCCTGCACCTTGTTGTTCTCGTCGTCGCGTGCGGTCAGCATGATGATCGGGATCTCACTGAGCCGGTCGTCGCGTTTCAGCCACTTGGCGAACTCGAGTCCGCTCATGCCCGGCAGCATCCAGTCGAGCAGGATCAGCGACGGGTCTTCGTCGGAGACCAGCTGTTGCGCGTCGCTGCCGTTGGCCGCCTCGACGACCTCGTAACCGGCACCCGTCAGGGTCGCCGCCAACAATTCCCTGACCGACGATTCGTCTTCGACGACGAGGATCCGTGTCGCTGCCATTTTCCGGTGGCCCATGGTTCAACTCGATTGGCGCGACATTACAGTGACGCAATATGTCAGGAATATTACCTCCAGGTGTCAACGCAACTGCAGCCCGTCGAGGCCGCCGATCCGTGCCAGCGCCCTCGCGACCGACGCGCCGAGGCGGTCGGCAAGGCGCGATAACGCGTCTTCTTTCTTTGTGAAATCAACGATTTCCTCGACACCCACGACCTCGCGGGCAACGTAGGAGGCGCTGCCGATCTCGTCGGCCAGGCCGAGCGCGATGCTCTCGCGGCCGCTCCAGAAAAGACCGCTGAACAGGGTGACGTCATCGGCCTTGAGGCGCTCGCCGCGACCGCTCTTCACGGCGTCGATGAAGGTCCCGTGCAGGTCCTGGAGCAGCGTGTCGAGGTGCTCGCGGTCGAATTCGCCGACCGGGCTGAACGGGTCGAGGATGCCCTTGTGCTCGCCGGCGGTCATCAGGCGCCGCTCGATACCCAGTTCGTCCATCGCGTCGACGAAGCCGAAGCCGTTCATCAACACGCCGATCGACCCGACGATGCTCGACTCGTTGACGTAGATGCGATCGGCGGCCGACGCGACGAAGTAGCCGCCGGACGCGCAGATGTCGCTGACCACGGCGTACAACGGGATGTCGGGGTACTTCTCGCGCAGTCGCAGTACCTCTTTGTGCATGTCGCTGGACTGCACCGGCGAGCCGCCCGGGGAATTGATGCGCAGGATCACAGCCTTGGTGTTCTCGTCTTCGAAGGCGTCGCGCAGCCCGGTGACCACGGTGTCTGCTGCGGCCTTCTCACCGGGCGCGATCACGCCTTCGAGCTTGACCAGCGCGGTGTGCTGTTCGTCCTGCATCGCCGATTCCGACCAGTCCTCGGGGATCAGCAGGACCAGCAGGAAGGCCAGGTAGGCGAAGGTCAGCAGTTTGAAGAAGATCCCCCAGCGCCGCGCGCGACGCCGTTCTGTCAGCGCGTCGCTCGCGAGTTTCTCGACCAGCGACTTGTGCCAGTCCGCATCGTGTTCCGTATCTTTCGCCATCGATTACCCCTCCATCGATGCGGCAGCGCCGCCAAGTAGCCAGTCACCCAGGGCCGGCAGATCCGTGAAACAGTGCCGCGCGCCGTGCGCAAGCAGGCGTTCGGCGGAATGCACGCCGTGCGCGACGCCGACGGCGTCGACCCCTGCATTGCCCGCCATCTGCATGTCGTACTCGGTGTCGCCGACGACCAGCGCGCGCTGCGGCGGCGTGTCCAGGTCGGCGAGGATCTCCTCGAGCATCATCGGGTGCGGCTTGGAAAAGGTCTCGTCGGCACAGCGGGTCGCGTGAAAGAACCGCGCCAGACCGCTGTCGTCGAGCGACTTGTCGAGCCCGCGCCGGCTCTTGCCGGTCGCGACCGCGAGCAGCCAGCCGTCTTCGTGCAGCCGCGCGACGACCTCGTCGGCGCCGCGGAACATCACTGCGGGATCGACATCATCACCGAGCCAGTGCGTACGGTAGGCGTCGACGAGACCGGCGACGCCGTGCGCGTCGCAGTCCGGGAACAGCCGCCTGACCGCCTCGTCGAGTCCCAGCCCGATGATGTCGCGCGCCGCGGCCACACTGGGCACGACCTCGCCGCTGTCTGCGGCGGCGCGTTGCATGCACGCGACGATCCGTGCCTCGGAATCCATCAGCGTGCCATCCCAGTCGAAGACGACCAGTTCGTATCGCTTATCCATCCGTCTCCTCGATCACAGTCTGCAACTCCGCCGGCAGCGGCGCCTCGATGTCCAGGCCGCCGCGGCGGCCCGGCCAGTCGAACCGCAGGCTTTGTGCGTGCAGGAACAGGCGATTCAGGCCGAGCGCGCGGAAGCGCCGGTTGGCGTCGTCGTCGCCGTACTTGGCGTCGCCGGCAATCGGGTTGCCGTGCGCGGCCGCGTGTACCCGGATCTGGTGCGTGCGCCCGGTCTCGAGCAGTGCCTCGACCAGCGTCGCGGCCGCGAAACGTTCGACGACGCGAAACCGTGTCGCTGCCGGCTTGCCCTGCGGGTCGACCCTGACGACGCGCTCGCCACTCTGCAGCGTGTTCTTGCGCAGCGGCAGATCGACCCGCCAGCTGCCTTTGCGGATGCGGCCGGTCAGCAGCGCCAGGTAGCGCTTTTCGATGCGCCCCGCGCGCTGGAGTTCCTGCAGCCCGACCAGCGCGCTGCGCTTCTTCGCCAGCAACAGGCAGCCCGAGGTATCGCGATCCAGCCGATGGGCCAGTTCGAGATACGGCGCCTGCGGTCGCGCGCAGCGCAGGGTCTCGATGACACCGAACGCGAGCCCGCTGCCGCCGTGCACGGCGATCCCGGCCGGCTTGTTCAGCGCGATCAGCTGATCGTCCTCATAGATCACCGAATTCTCTATCTTTTCAATCAGGTAGGCCGGTGCGGCGGGGCCGCCGGCCGGCGTACTGCGGAGCGGAGGGATGCGCACGACATCGCCGACGTGGACGCGCTGCGAGGGCCGGCAACGGCCCTTGTTGACCCGGACCTCGCCGCGCCGCAGCACGCGGTAGACCCAGCTGCGTGGCACGCCCTTGAGCCTGCCGAGCAGGAAGTTGTCCAGCCGCTGGCCGTCGTTTCCCTCGTCGATCGTCACCAGTTGCACCCGGGCGACACCGGGCCGATCACCGCTCATGGTGGCACTTTATCTGCAAAAATTGATGCATCTGCCTGATAATCTGGTATATTTTGCCGGAACCGGCTGGTTATAGACAGCCAGAGGCCGCATTCTATGCGATGCACCCGGTTGACGAATTGAGGCCGCGGGCCGGACCCGCAGCGAAAGGACAGCGCGCATAACGTGACGGGTCGACGGTCTTCGCACCGACGCCGCCGCGGCGCGGGTGCCATCGATTGGCGATGCTACCCGACGCCGCGCGCTATGCGCCAGAAAAAACACCGGCGCGCAGACAGCGACCCGACCCCGGCTGAAATCGACACGGGGGTCGCGCAGCCGCTGCGCCCCGCTAAACAGTTTGCCCTCGCCCGGCTGGACGGGCCCGGTCACCCGCCGACGACGTCGCTGCCGCGCGCTACGCGCAGCCGACCGTGGCGACGCCCCGGGCGCACGCCGTCGTGACGAGGCACAAGGACAAGTTACATGAAGCGTATGCTGATTAACGCGACTCAGCCCGAAGAGTTGCGCGTCGCCATCGTTGATGGCCAAAAGCTGTACAACCTCGACATCGAATCTCCCGGCCGGGAGATGAAGAAAGCCAACATCTACAAGGGCCGCATCACACGGGTCGAACCGAGCCTGGAGGCCGCGTTCGTCGACTACGGCGCCGAGCGTCACGGTTTCCTGCCGATGAAGGAGATCGCTCGCTCCTACTTCAAGCAAGAGGCGTTCGACGCCGGCAAGCGTGCGATCAACGAGCTGCTCAAGGACGGCCAGGAGGTCATCGTCCAGGTCGAGAAAGAGGAACGCGGCAACAAGGGCGCCGCACTGACGACCTTCCTATCGCTGGCCGGACGCTACCTGGTGCTGATGCCCAACAACCCGCGCGCCGGCGGCGTATCCCGGCGTATCGAAGGGCAGGATCGCTCGGAGCTGCGTGAGGCCATGAGCACGCTGGAGATCCCGGAGGGCATGGGCCTGATCGTGCGCACCGCCGGGGTCGGCAAGATCGCCGAGGAACTGCAATGGGACCTCGATTACCTGCTGCAGCTGTGGAGCGCAATCGAGCAGTCGGCCCGCGAGCGCAAGGCACCGTTCCTGATCTACCAGGAGAGCAACGTCATCATCCGCTCGATCCGCGACCACCTGCGCGCGGACATCGGCGAGATCGTCGTCGATCACGCGGATACCCACGCCCAGGCGCGTCAGTTCATCGAACAGGTGATGCCGAAGTACCTGCGCAAACTGCGCCTCTACGACGACGAGGTGCCGCTGTTCTCGCGTTACCAGATCGAGTCGCAGATCGAGTCGGCGTTCCGCCGCGAACTGCGCCTGCCGTCCGGCGGATCGATCGTCATCGATCACACCGAGGCGCTGACCTCGATCGACATCAATTCGGCGCGCGCGACCAAGGGCTCTGACATCGAGGAGACGGCACTCAACACCAACCTCGAGGCCGCCGACGAGATCGCCCGCCAGCTGCGCCTGCGCGACCTCGGCGGTCTGTTCGTCATCGACTTCATCGATATGACGCCGTCGCGCAATCAGCGCGACGTCGAGAACCGCCTCAAGGAGGCCATGAAGGAGGACCGCGCGCGCGTGCAGATCGGAAGGATCTCGCGCTTCGGCCTGCTCGAGATGTCGCGCCAACGGTTGCGACCGTCGCTTGGCGAATCGTCTCACCAGGTATGCCCGCGCTGTGAAGGTCACGGCTTCATCCGCAGCGTCGATTCGCTGGCCCTGTCGATCCTGCGCATCATCGAGGAAGAGGCGCTGAAGGAGAACACCGGTCGCGTCAGCGCCCAGCTGCCGGTCGAGATCGCGACCTATCTGCTCAACGAAAAGCGGCAGATGATCGCCGACATAGAGCGCCGTCACGACGTCGGCATCGTGCTGATTCCCAACCGCCAGCTCGAGACACCTAAGTACGAGTTGGAACGCGTTCGGCGCCAGGACATCGGCGAAGCCGATACGCCGAGCCACGCGCAGGAGAAGTCCTACACCGAGCAGGACCAGCCGCCAGTCGAGCGCGCGCAGCCGCGCATGGAGCAGCCGGCAGTGCGCAATATCGCGCCGTCGTCACCGGCGCCGCAGCGCCCCCAGGCGCCGCCGCCGGAGCCCGACGCCGAGTTGCCGGCCAGTGTCAGCGGCGAGAGCGGCTTCATCAAGCGCCTGTTCAGCAGCATCTTCGCGCCGCGCGACAACGACACTCCGCCGCCGGCGCAGCAGGCGCCTGCGCCCGCCGCCAAGGAAGCCGACGAGACGGCCAAGGAAAAGACCGAGCGCGGCCGCACCGGTGCCCAGCGCCGTTCGCCACAGCGTAGCGGCGGCAAGAGTGGCGACAAGCGGCCGACCCGCAGTCGCCGCGGCAGCCGTTCCGGCAAGGGCGCCGAGGGCAAGGCCGACGCGCCGACGCGGTCGGATGCCAAGGAGAAGCCGCAGCCGGCCAAGCCGCGCAGCGATGCCGATGCAGAGGGCGCCGGCGACGACAGCGGCGATCAGCCGAAACGCAGCTCGCGACGCGGACGCCGTGGCGGGCGTCGACGTCGCGCCGGCGGTACCGACAAGCCGGCGGCCGGCAGCGACAACGCGGTCACCGATGCCAAGCCGGATGCTGCCAAGAACGCGGCCGTGAAATCGCAACCCACGGACGCCCCGCCGGCCAAGGCGCCCGACGGCCCCGGCGAACCGCGCCCGCGCGCCCGCCGATCGGAAAAACCGCCAGCACCGCCAGCGCCGGCCGGCGACGCCGCCGCACAGCCGGCGACCAAGCCGGCAGCGGCACCGGCTGCAAAGGACACGCCGCGACCGGCCACGACGACGAAGCCCGCGGAAGCAAAAACCGCGGCCACGGACGCCGGCCAGGCGGCGCAATCGCCGTCCAAACCAGAGCCGTCCAAACCAGAGCCGTCCAAACCAGAGCCGTCCAAAACAGATCCGTCCAAACCAGGGCCGTCAGGCAGCGGCGCCGGGACCGCGGCGCCGCCCGCGGCCAAATCGCCGCCCGCCGGTAATGCGCCCAGTAGCCCGGAATCGGCGCCGCGACCGCCGTCGATCGAACGCGCGGCCGGCAGCGACGCCCAGGGCGCGGCCGAGTCGGCGCCGAAACCCGCGACCAAGCCGAGCGCGGTCGGCGATAACGGCAAGGACTGAAAGCCGGCGACCCGGCAGCGTCAGCGCAGGTGGCGCTGCCGGATATCGTCGAGCAACGCCTGCGATGCCGCCTCGACGAGATCGAACACCCGCTCGAATCCGGACGGCCCGCCATAGTACGGGTCCGGCACCTCGCGGGTGCGCATCTGCGGTGCGAAGTCCATGAACAGCTGCACCTTGTCGATGTGATGTTCCGGGCAGATCTCGGTCAATGCCAGGAAGTTCTCCTGGTCCATCGCCAGCACGTAATCGAAGAGGTCGAAGTCCCCGGCTGCGACGCGACGCGCGACCAGGTCCGACAGGTCGACGCCGCGCGCGGCCGCCGTCGACTGCGCGCGCCGGTCCGGGCTGCTGCCGACGTGGTAGGCGTGCGTGCCGGCCGAGTCGATTGCGATCCGATCCGCCAGACCCTCACGCTCGACCATCGCCCGAAACACGCCGTGGGCCGTCGGCGACCGGCAGATATTGCCCATGCAAACAAATAGTACCTTGACCACCGCAACACCCGATCGAGTCTTCGACGCGCGCCCGACAGCACTCGGCACGGACGCTACCGGCCGGAATTCAAACACAGGCATCGAGGCACGTCGACCGGCCGTGGCGCCAAAAACCCTGCGCGCGTCGCCGCGCAGGGCTACAGTTGCGTGCATGACCACGAACCCGGCCCGACCATGCCGCAGACCGCGTTACACCGAAAACTGCGCCAGCTGATCGGCCAGCGCTTCGACTATCTCGGCGAGGTCTGGATTCTCATCGAGGTGCTCGGTGACGACGACAGCCTGGTGCTCAGGCGCTGCGTCGACTGCACGCCGAGCGTGCAGCGCAACGCCTATGGCATACCGTCACGACGCGCCAGCAACGACCTGACACTACCGATCAGCGACGCGCACGGCGACGGTTACTCCGAAGACGTACTGCTGCTGCTCGAAGGCCGCCAGCGTGCGTCAACCGGCTAGGACCTGCGCGACGCGCTGCAGGTCTTCGGCGGTATCGATGCCGGCCGGCGGCGCGATATCGACATTGTCGACGGCGATCCGGCCGCCATGCCACAGTACCCGCAGTTGCTCGAGGGACTCCATCTGCTCCAGCGGCGCCGGCGCCAGCGCCGCGTAGCCGGAAAGGAACCCGGCGCGGTACGCGTAGATGCCGAGATGGCGGCTGATGCCGTCGAGCCAGTGCGGCGCCGGGCGCGCACCGGCGACGAACACGTCGCGCCGCCACGGGATCGTCGCCCGGCTGAAGTACAGCGCAAAACCGTGACGGTCGGTCACGACCTTGACGACGTTGGCGTCGAACAACTGGTCGGTGTCGTCCAATGGCACCGCCAGCGTCGCCACGTCGGCATCGGCATGCGCGGCCAGCGTCGCCGCGACCCGTTGCAGCAGCGCTGGCGGCATCAGCGGCTCGTCACCCTGCAGGTTGACGACCAGCGTGTCGTCGGGCCAGCCCAGGGTGCGCGCGACCTCGGCGATCCGGTCGGTGCCGCTGGCGTGGTGCGGGTCGGTCATGATCACGCGGCCGCCGAACACCGTGGCGGCGTCGCGGATGCGTGGATCGTCGGTCGCGATCAGGATCTCGTTGGCCCCGCTCTCGCAGGCCCGCCGATGGACATGCTCGATCATCGGCCGGCCGGCGATCTCGAGGAGCGGCTTGCCGGGCAGACGCTGCGACCCGTAACGGGCCGGGATCACGACATTGAAACCGCTCATGCGGTCAACCGGCGACCTCTTCATCGGCCGGCAATTCGCGCGCCTCCTGCTCGAGCATGACGGGGATCCCGTCGCGGATCGGGAACGCGAGGCGATCGACCTTGCAGATCAACTCGGCCGCACCGCTGTCGTGTACCAGCCTGCCCTTGCAGATCGGGCAGACGAGGATGTCAAGGAGTTTCTTGTCCATTGGCGATGTCCTTCAGGGCTTGGTTCAGGCGATGGACGAATCCGGTATCGGGCTGCGCATCGACGTGCACGACCCAGCAGTCCTCGCAGGTTAGCCTGCGGCATTTTACGGCATCTTTCTCGGTCATCAGGATCGGCAGTGCCGGCGAGAAGGCCAGGTCTTCGTCACGGTAGGCGTGATGATCGGCGAACGGGTGCTCGACGACCCGCAGGCCCACGCGCTGCAGCAGGGCGAAGAACCGCTGCGGGTTGCCGATACCGGCCACGGCGTGTATCTCGCGGCCGGCGAAGTCGTCGATCTCGACGACCCGGCCGTCGTGCAGTCCGCGCACCGTCGGTTGGAACAGCTTCATCGAGAACTCGCCGCGCCCGCCCTGACCGTTGACGACGACCAGGTCGACCCGCGCGAGTCGTGAGCGCGGCTCGCGCAGCGGCCCGGCCGGCAACAGTAGGCCGTTGCCGAGACGCCGATCGCCGTCGATGACGGCGATCTCAAGATCGCGACCCATCGCGTAGTGCTGCAGACCGTCGTCGGAGATCACGATGTCGGCGTCGGTGTGCGCAAGCAGTGCGCGTATCGCTTCCGGGCGGTCAGGACCGACACACATCGGACAGCCGGTGCGCGACGCCAGCATCACCGCCTCGTCACCGACGACCGACGGGTCGCTGTCCGGGCGTACCTGCTGCGGCCACTGGCTGGCCCTGCCGCCGTAACCGCGCGACACGATGCCCGGTCGAAAACCGCGCTGTCGCAGGTAGTCTGCCAGCCAGATCACCAGCGGCGTTTTGCCGGTGCCGCCGACGGTGATGTTACCGACGATCACGATCGGCACGTCGAACTGCTGCACGCGCAGCACACCGCTGCGGTAGAGGACGCGCCGCAGCGCCGTGACCGCGCCGAATGCCAGCGACAGCGGCAACAGCAGCAGAGAGACGGGATTCAGCGAGGACCAGATTCGCCCGACGCGCGACACCAGGTCATTCCGCAGCGACGTCGGCCTGGCGCGCGACGAAACTCAGGCGCGTCAGCTCCAGCCGTGCCGCGACGTCGAGCACGGTCATCATCGCCTGCAGCGGCGCGTTGCGGTCGCCGGACACGATCACCGCGATGTCGTTGCGCCCGTCGGCGATCTTCTGCAGCGTGCGGTGCAGCGTCAACGCGTCGTGCTTCACGAGTTCGCGCTCGTTGACGTAGTACTGGCCCTGCGCGTCGATCGTGATCTCGATCTTGTCGGCATTCTGCTCGGGCGCTTCGAGCGTCGATGCCTCGGGCAGGTCCACCTTGAGCTGCGTCTCCTTCTCGAACGTCGTCGACACCATGAAGAAGATCAGCATCAGGAACACGACGTCGATCAGCGGCGTGATGTCGACGCGCGGCGGCTCGACGCGGCGTGGTCGCAGGTTCATCGCCTATTTTTCCCGCTCGCCCTGCATGACGTCGACCATCTTCAGGGCCTGGTCTTCCATCTGCACGACGATGCGGTCGACCCGCCCGCTCAGATAGCGGTGGAAGATCACCGCCGGAATCGCGACCGACAGGCCCGCCGCGGTCGTGATCAGGGCCTCGGAGATCCCGCCGGCGAGCACCGCCGGGTTGCCGACACCCGAGCTGGTGATCGCGGTGAAGACCTTGATCATGCCGATGACCGTGCCGAGCAGGCCGAGCAACGGCGAGATGTTGGCGATCGTGCCCAGCGTGTTGAGGTAGCGTTCGAGCTCGTGGACGACCTGCCGCCCCTCCTCCTCGATCGCCTCTTTCATGACCTCGCGTGAGTGGGCCCGGTTCATCAGGCCGGCGGCGAGTATCCGGCCGAGTTCGGACTTCTTGCGCACGGTGGCGATGTGCGCGGCCGTGAGCTGCTTGTTCTGGTGCAACTGCCAGATCTGCGCGACCAGGTTGGCGGGCAGGACCTTGCGCCGGCGGTAGGCCCACAGGCGGTCGAGGACGATCGCCATGGCGATGACCGAGCAGGCAATGATCGGCCACATCAGCCATCCACCGGCCTTTACGAGTTCCAGCACGTCGGGGGTTCCTCCAGATCCAGCCTTGTTCCGTCTCACATCGCCGGTGCGCCGTCCGCGGCGAGCGACGCGGCACGATTGGCGGATGATACTGCATGGCACGCGTCCGCTGTACCACCGTCATGCCACCAGAAACGGCGATTGTGAACGCGTTGACAGCGCGGGAACCCGACACCGCTGTGGGCATCGATCGCGAGGCTGATCGTGCCGGCCTGCGCCGTGTTCAGGCGCCGGGCGCCGATCGCTCGCCAGCGCGCGTCGACCGTGTCATCGGGAAAGCCGTAGCGGTTCGCCCAGCCCGCGGCGTAGATCGCATAGCGCGGCGCAACCGCGGCGACCAGGGCCTGACTCGACGACGTACGACTGCCATGGTGCGGGACCACGACGACGTCGCTGCGCAGGCCCGTTGGTGCCGCCGCGACCAGGCGCCGCTCCGCCGCCGACTCGATGTCGCCGGTCAACAGTACCGTCGCGACTCCGTTGCTGATCCGCAGCACGCACGACGCGTCGTTGCCGCGCCGCTCGCCGGGTGCGAATGGGTACAGCACGCGGAATTCGACGTCGTCCCATTGCCAGCGCTGGCCGCGCCTGCAGGTCTGTGCATCCGCCAGCGTCCGCCCCGGTTCACCGGCCAGCACCGCGCGCACCGGCAGCGTCGCGCGCAGCCGCGCGGCGCCACCGGCATGGTCGTTGTCGCCGTGGCTGAGTACCAGGCGGTCGACGACGCGCCGCCCGCGGGTGCGCAGGAACGGGACGACGACCGCGTCGGCGGTCGAGAATCCCGACGGGTATGCGGGACCGGTGTCGTACACCAGCGTGTGCGTAGCGGTCTCGACGACGACGCTCAGACCCTGGCCGGCATCGAGCACGTGCACGTGGAAATCGCCGGGCGCCAGTGTGTCGCCGGCCGGTAGCACGACGGCGGCGATCAACGGCACACCCAGCCACCGCAACGGGAAGCCGCGCGGCGCCAACAACAGCAACAGCGCAATGCCGAGCGCCAGTGCCCCGGCCCAATCGACAACGCTCGGCAGCATCCAGCCTTCGGCGAAGCGCGCCGCGGCGCCGAGCGCGCCGACGAGTACATCGATTGCGGCCGCCTCGACGGTCAACAGCGCACGACCGAGCGGTGGCACGATCCACAGCGCGACGACGCCGAGCAGGCTGCCGGGCACGATCAGCAGGGCGAACAGCGGGACCAACAGCAGGTTGACCAGCGGCGACACGCCCGGCACCGGCATGCCCCACAGCGCGAGGATCGGCCACAGCACTGCCGAGATGGCCAACTGCACGGCGACCGCGATCTGCCAGGCCGGGCGCTTGGGCAGCAGCGCGAGCGCGCCCAGGATCGCCGCGACGGCGCCGAACGACAGCCACAGGCCGGCGCTGACGACGGCCGATGGGTCGTAGAGCAGCACGCAGACCCAGGCCGTGGCGAGCACCGCCGCCGGCCGGGTGTCGCGCCGCAGCAGGATGGCCAGCAGCGCAACGGACAGCATGATCAACGCCCGCTGCGTCGGTAGCGAGAACCCGGCCAACACCGCATAGGCGAGGCCGGCAGACGCGCCGCAGACGGCGCCGGCGACCCGCGCCGGGACCCGTGAGGCCAGGCGCGGCATACGCCGCCACGCGGCGGTCACGAACACCAGGCCCAATCCCGCGGCCAGTCCGATATGCAGCCCGGAGATGGCCATCAGGTGACTGGTGCCGGTATCGCGGAAGCGCTGTCGCAGGGCCGCGCTCAGCCCCGACTTGTCGCCGACGGTCAGGGCGCGTAGCACGCCGCGCGCGTCGGCCGACACCGGCAGGCCATCGATCTGCGTGCCGATCGCGGCCCGCCAGCGCGCGATACGGCAACAGGCCGCGCCGGCCGGCAGCGCGGTCGCGCCGTTGCGCACATAGCCGGTGTAGCGGATACCCTGGCGGTACAGCCAGCCCTCGTAGTCCCACGCGCCCGGTGACGCGTAGCCGTGCGCCGGCTTGACCCGCGCCGTCAGCCGCAGGCGCTCGCCCGGTCGCAATGGCGGGGCGTCACGCCAGCTCAAGCGCAGGCGCCACGGCCGGACCAGCTCGCGATCACCGTCGCTGGCGCGGTCGACCGCGAATACGAAGCGCGCGACCGCGTCGCGACGACCGACGAGGCCGACCACGCGGCCGTCGAGCGCTAGGTCGACGGGACTCTCGGCGATAGCGACGACTGGCGGCTGCGACAGCTGCGCCGCCAGCAGTGCCCATGCGAAACCCAGCGGTGCGCCGAGCGCCGGACGCCAGGGTCGATACGCGACCAGTCCGCCGACCACGATGGCGAGCACGACCCAGGCGGTCGCACCCGGCAGATCCGGCAGCCGGTGGAGGCCCAGCACGCCGAGTCCGAACAGCACAGCAAAGCGCAGCACATTCCCTCCCTGGAACGTGATCAGAACAGGATCCCCGGCTATCCCTGCCGGGCAGCTATTCTGTCATAAGCTACTGTTGAAATAACAAATTCGAACAATCAGAGCGTTCCGGCGTATGACGACGGACGGTCAACCGTGCTTCAATTGCCGCGCTCCCGAACGATACACCGTCCATGCCACGGCACCTGATCAAACGCTATACGCCGACTCCGGCGGCGCTGAAGAAGCACAAGTACCTGCGGCACCTGGGTACGTGGCTGCACGACGAGAACCTGTGGCACCTGAATCGCCGTTCGGTCTCCGGCGGGGTCGCGGCCGGGCTGTTCTGGGCGATGATCCCGGTGCCGGTGCAGATGGTCACATCGGCGCTGTCGGCGATCGTGTTCCGGGTCAACCTGCCCATCTCGGTGGCCCTGGTGTGGATCACCAACCCGCTGACCATGGCACCGGTCTTCTATTTCAATTACCTGGTCGGTACCTGGCTGATCGGCGCACCGGCCCATGTCGGCGCGTTCCAGCCGTCGTTCGAATGGATCATGGCCGAGCTCAACGCGATCTGGAAGCCGCTGTTCATCGGCTCCATCGTGCTCGGGACCCTGCTCGGCCTGCTCGGCTACGGCGCGATGCGCCTGTACTGGCGATGGCACGTGCTGCGGCGTTTTCGCGCGCGACCGCGGCGCAGGCCGAAGACCGAGTCCTAACCTGCAGGCTGCGTGAGCCGAACAGCGCCGACCCTGCACCTACCGGGTTTCGTAACGGTTGCCGTCAGCTTCTGCGCAAGAGCGGGCGTTGCCTATCGGGCCCGGCGCTGTGCTATCCGGATTGCTGCGGTTTCTCGCTGGCCGTGGCTTGGCTTTCGCTCAAGCCATGGCGACAGCCATGACTCTCGCTACAAGCCGGCGCCACAATGGCTGCGAGAACCACAGGCTCTCCGCATGGCCATGCAACACGCAGGCTAGCTGGCCGCTGCGTGCAGCGTACCGTCGCGCAGTGTCAGGACCCGGTCCATGCGCGCCGCGAGATCGGTGTCGTGGGTGCCGCTCAGGAAACTCGTGCCCTGCTCACGGGTCAGCTCCAGCAACAGGCCATAGATCGCCTCGGCGGTCTGGCGGTCGAGATTGCCGGTCGGCTCGTCGGCCAGTACGCAGCGCGGGTTGGTGACCAGCGCGCGTGCGATCGCCGTGCGTTGACGTTCACCGCCGGACAGCTCCGACGGCTTGTGGCGCACGCGATCGCCAAGGCCGACCCGTTCCAGCAGCGCCAGCGCCCGCGCCGCCGCCTCGCCGGCCGTGACGCCACGGATCAGCAGCGGCATCGCGACGTTCTCCAGCGCGCTGAACTCGGCCAGCAGGTGGTGAAACTGGTAGACGAAGCCAATCGCGGAATTGCGTGCCTCGCCGCGGCGTTTCTCGTCGAGGCCGCTGAACGCGCGACCGAGCAGCGCGACGCTGCCCGACGTCGGCAGGTCGAGCCCGCCGAGGCAGTGCATCAGCGTGCTCTTGCC
>JAAUYD010144756.1_pt1 | contig 21407 bp, 22 predicted proteins | sample 7278101 | NCBI WGS metagenome assembly JAAUYD01 (sample SAMN14350128, study PRJNA611818) | marine sediment metagenome | isolation source: surface marine sediment (0.6m) | place: French Polynesia: Moorea | collected 2018-08
GCCGCATCCCTCCCTCACGCGCGAGGTCGAACCGGCTGAGGCCACAGCACTCGTGGATCCGGAGGGCCGCTTCGAGGCGCAGGTCGCGGCGCGGCTCGCGGAGGCACCCATCGAGTCCGAGGGCATCCTTCAGCTCGCCCTCGAGTTCGGGACCGGAACGCCCGCCGTCTGCCTGCTCTACGCCGAAGAGGTCGACCTCGCGGCGACGCTGCTGCGCAACTCCGACGCCTTGATGCCGGCCGACGGGCCCGGCCCCCCGTGCCGCATCTACACGCTGGACGCGGCCGCCCACGGCGAGCTCCCGGTGCTGGTGAGCGATTGGATCCAGCAGCCCGAGCCGACGCCGGGCGAAGAACCCGCTCGCCCGCGCCTGCTGAAGCAGATGATCACGACGAAGAGCGGCCGCAGCCTCTACTGCCGGCACGACGAGCCGGGCTACTCGCGGAGCTTTGCGGGCCTGTTCGTCAGCCTGGCCTCGAGCCTGCGCTGGCCGGGCATGGACGACGCGGCGGTCGAGCTCGTCGAGCTCTCGGTGGCGGCCATGGGGAAGCGCCGGATCGGGACGCGCCGCACGGTGCAGACTCGAGAGGGCGACGGCCTCCGCGCCGAGCGGCGCACGGCGTTCGTGATCGCCCGGGGCGAGGAGGGCTTCGCCGCGCTGGACGAGCTCGAGGTCGAGTGGCTCGACCGGGACGGCAGCCTCCGGCGCCAGCTCCTGATCCAGACGCGCGACGGCGAGCCGGTCGCCCAGATCGAGCTCAACCGGGATGCCGACGGCGGGTTCGAGGCGCACGGGCGCACCCAGGCGGGCGCCATCCAGACGCGCCCCTCCGGGAAGGAGGCTCCCCTCTCGCGCGTGGGGCTCCAGCGCCTGCTGGCCGCGCTCGCCAGCGAGGCCCCGGCCGAGCGCGAGTTCCACGGCTGGGTCCCCGCGGTCGACACCGAGGCCTTCCTGCCCGGCCGGGTGGAGCTCGAGAAGCCCGATGCGAAGGGCCGCATTCCGGCGCGGGTGAAGCTCGGCAGCCGTCGGCGCGGCCTCGAGCTCCGGATGCTGCTCGACCCGGGCGGCGTGCCGCTCCAGACCCAGGTCGAGAGCGGAGAGCTCCGCGTGCGCTTCCACCGGGTTGCCCCGAAGGCCGAACCCCACGGCTGACGGGGCCCGGCAGCCAGGATTCACCCGACGGTAAGGCGGGAGTCAGGTTCCGGGAGCCCGCGCACCCGAGAATCCCCCCGTCAACGAGCCGCCCGGCCACCACGAGCGCCGGGCCGCGTTCCCGGAGGGATACCATGAGACCCCGAATTCACGTTCGCGCCGCCCGTCCCCACGACCTGCCTCGCCTGGCCGAGCTGCAGCGCCAGTTCGTCGAAGGCCACTGCGGAGCCGCCTGGACCAGCGAAGCCCTGCAGGAGTACCTCGACGAGGTTGGCCCCCTGCACCCCCAGCGGATCGAGGACGGCACGCTCTTCGTGGCCGGGCTCGGCAGCCGGATCGTGGGGTTCGCCAGCTGGAGCTTCCGGGAGCGGGCCGAGGGCCGGGGGCTGCTCGGCCTGCGCAAGCCGCGCCCGCTCGATCCCGCGACCGAGGCGGCCCGGCTCGACGCCTTCTTCGTCGAGCCCGACTGGCTCCAGGGCGCGAGCGAGCGGCTGCTCCGGGTGACCGAGTACGCCGCCCACGCCCACGGCTTCGGCCGGGCCGCCCTCCGGGTCTGCCCGGACGGCGCCCTCCACTTCGGGAAGCTCGGCTACGAGGCCGGCGAGCACGGCGAGCTCGAGCTGCAGAGCGGCAGACGGCTCCCGGTGGTGCACCTCGAGCGTTGCCTGCGGAACGCCGCGCTTCCGGTGCGCAGCGCGGCCTAGGGAAGCTCTGCACGGGTTCTCCACACGGACCTTCGGCGCCCAGCAGTCGCGTGTAGTCAACATCTGCAGAGCTTCCCGAGTGGCCGGTCTCGGGCCGCGGCATCATCGCCGCGTGCCCGAGCCCGCCTTCTGCCTGAGCTACCTCGAGTGTCGCGACCGGTTCCAGAAGCTCGCCGCCGAGGCGGGAGCGTCTCTCGAGGCGCGGCCGATCGCGGCCCGGGGCCCCGACGGCGAGGGCCTGAGCCTCGACCTGGCGGTGCTCGGTGCGCCGCGCCCGAGGCGCGCGCTCGTCACGCTCTCGGGCGTGCACGGCATCGAGGGCTTCGCGGCGTCGGCCCTCCAGCAGGACTTCCTCGCCGGTGTTGCCAAGCGGCCGGCGCTCCCCGAGGACGCCGCCGTCCTGCTGGTCCACGGCGTGAATCCCTGGGGCATGGCCCACTGGCGCCGCCAGAACGAGAGCAACGTCGATCTCAACCGCAACGCCGTCGATCACGACGACCGCTCGGTCCTCACGAACGACGGCTACGACGAGCTCCACGAGCTGCTCTGTCCGGTGGAGCTCGAGAGCGACGAGGCCTTCCTCGAGCGCACGGGCAAGATCGTGGCCGAGCGCGGCTTCGACTGGGTGAAGGAGGCGATCACCCGCGGCCAGTACCGGCACCCGCGCGGGCTCTACTTCGGGGGCGAGCGCCGCGAGGAGTCGGCGATCGCGCTGCGCGAGCTGCTGGCCCCGCACCTGTCGGGCGCGGAGGAGGTGCTCTCCCTCGACCTCCACACCGGCCACGGGCCCGGCGGCACGTCTACGCTGCTCTCGAGCGACCCGCTCGGCAGCGAGGCGCACGCGTGGAAGGCCGCCGCCTTCGGCGAGGAGTGGATCGAGGTGACGGTGGACAACCCCGACGCCACGACGCCGGAGAAGCAGGGGCAGCTCGTTCCGGCCGTGCTCGCCGAGATCGGCGTGCCGGTGCGCCGCGCGCTCTGCTTCGAGCTCGGGACCCTCGACGATACGGCGATGTTCCTGGCCGAGCGGTCGGAGCACTGGCTCCACTGCCACGGCGACCCGGCGAGCGAGCGGGGCCAGGCGATCCGCTGGCGCCATCGGGTGGCGAGCGTCCCCGACTCGCGGGAGTGGGAGGCGGGGGCGCTGGCCCACGGGCGCCGCCTCCACGACGCCGCCCTCGCCGCGCTCTTTGGCGGCGCCTAGGTCCGGTCGTCCCTTCGGGGCCCGCTCCTCCCGGCTGTTCCCGGCTCTGCTTCGAATCCCTCGGCGCGAGGCTGCGTCCAACTTGCCAGCGCCTGACCGGCCGGACCCGGGCCCGACCGGGTGTTGGAACGGCCCACCCCACGCCAAGGCTTTGGATGGGGAGAGCGAGGAGAGGAGGCTCAGCGTGTCTCACCCCGAGGACCCGCACGTCGTCTACCCCCAGGTCTTCACCCTCCACTGGGAAGGGCCGGACCAGACGGCGCCCGCGCCCGACGTGGAGGAGACGGCCGACGCCGACGCGTCGTCCTTCAGCGAGGACCCGCGCCGCGAACGCGACGCGCGCGCCGAGGCGCTGTGGCGCGAGATCCAGCGCGAGGCGTCCCTGCGCGGCGACCCCAAGCTCTGGGAGCGCAAGCTCGCGGCGTACTCCTTCGTGAAGCTCCACGCCAAGGGCAACGCGGCCGAGTTCGCCCGGCGCGAGGAGCTGAACCACGCCACCGTGCGCGGCTGGATCCACGAGGTGTCGCGGATCGCCTACCGCGTGGGATACCGGCTCCACGAGGACCGCCTGCTCCTCGTGGGCACGGCTCACCCCGACCTCGATCGTCTGCGTCGGCTGGTGGGCGAGGATGCGACGTCTTCCGCCACCTGGCGCGAGCTGTGCCGCGTGGCACCCGCCTTTCGGGGCGAGGACCCCTACTTCCATCTGAACGAGGGCCACGTGCTGCGCGCGCGCTCGGCGCTGCGCGCCTCGGACGAGACGCTGAAGGAGGGGCTCGCCATCGCCGAGGCCCGGCCCCTGCGCTCGCTGCTCTGGAACGCGCGCGGGCAGACCTTCTGGGACTGCTGCCCGGGCTCGACCTATCCCTTTCCCGATCACATGCAGCGCGCGGAGCGCGCCTTCCGCCGCGCCGTGATCCTCGACCAGAGCACCTACTTCCCCTACGTGAACCTGGCCCAGGTGGCCGTCGACGAGGGCGACCTGCGGCGCGCGGAGTACTGGGTGGGCGAGCTCGCCCAGGCGCGCAAGGGCATGGACGAAGAGATGCGCGACGACCTCGCACGCTACCTCGATCAGGCCGACTGGAAGGACGCCGCCGACACCCAACGCTTCTGGAAGACCGGCCCGCTGCGCTGGATCCAGGAGGCCGTGGGCAAGGGCGTACTCGCGCTGTTGATGGGCGCGCTGCTGGCGCTCGGCGTGGCGGCGGCCGGACCCGCGGCAGCAGCCGACGCGCCGTCTCCGGCCGTGCTCGAGGCCCACGCCGATCCGGGCTCCGTCGAGCGCGGCCCGCGCGGAGGCCGCGAGGCCAAGGGCGGCGCGGGCGGGAACTAACGCCTCCGGCTCCTCGCGTCCTCCCCTCGGGCGCGCACTTGCAAGTTGCAAGGACCGTCCCCTGGTGTTGGGTGCGGCGCTCCCACTGCGTGGCTCGGGTTGAGAGACCGGGCGAGCTCGCAGTGGAGGTGATGCCATGACCAGGGGGGAACGATGGAAGCGAAGCGGGATGGGGGCGGTGAGGGCGCTGTGCGTACTGTGCGCGGCGGGCGGGCTCGCTCTGGCTTGTGCCGCGCCGCCGCCGGCCGGGCCGAGCAGGGCCATGGAGGCGCAGGCGGTGCGGTCGAAGCTCGCGGCCGGGCTGTCGCTGTACGAGTCCGGCGACTACGCGATCGCCGCCGAACGCTTCGCCGAGGCCGCGGCGGGCGCGGTGCGCTGCCGCGACGACGAGATGGAGCGCCGCGCGCGCGCTGCGGAGTGCGCTTCGTGGCTCCGGGCTCGGCGCATCGATGACTTCGCCAGCTGTACGGCGCGGCTCCAGCCGGTCCAGCGCCGGGCGCGACGTTCGGATCCGGGGGTGAACACGCTCGTCGCGCTCGGCGCAATCGCCGGGCAGCGGCCGGCGCCGGCCCTGCGCGTTCCGGACCGCGTGGCGCCGCTGCTGCACCAGGTGCGACTCAACACCCCCACCCAGGGAGGATCCTGATGTCCCGGACCCCGACCTTCGCCGCGATGCTCGCGCTGGCGCTCCTCGCCGCGTCCGCGAGCACGGCGCTGCCGCCGCGCGAACGCGCGATCGAGCAGATCCCCGAGCTGATGGGGCGCATCCTCGACTCCCAGGAGGAGATCCGCGCCCAGGAGACGGCGCTCGAGCCGCGCATCACGCGCTACGAGCAGGAGCTGCTGGCCGCGCGGAGCTCCGTCGAGTCGGCCAATAGCGAGGAAGAGGCCGCCGAGGCGCTGACCGACTACGTGGAGAGCTACGCCGCGCGCATCGAGGTGCAGCAGGCCGGGCTCGAGGCGATCCACGGCGCGGTGGTGCGCATGCGCGCCGACGCCCGCGAGCTGGCCCGGGCGGCCAAGGTCGCTCGCGGTCGGCCGGGGGAGACGGCGGCGTCGACCCAGGCGTTCTTCCAGGATCAGTTCCAGGGCGTGGCCGCCGCCACCAGCACCCTGGCCGATCGGTTGGATCGCACCACCGAGGCCGCGACCGCGGGTGCCGTGCTGCACGCGAGCTGGGCCAGCCACGCCGCGCTCGGCGTCGAGGTGCCCGAGCTCGGCCCCGACGGCGCGCTCACCTTCGCACGCAAGGTCGAAGGGCTCTTCGCCCAGTGGCAGGCGCGCTCCCAGCAGCTTCGGGCCGAGCGCCAGGCCGTACGCCGGCTGCTCGACCTGTTGATCGAACGCCAGCTCGCGAACCGGCTCGACACGCTCTTCGAGGGCGCCGACGGCGCGGGCATCGGCACGCTGTTCGCGAGCGTGAACGGCAGCGGCGACTGGGGCGAGCTCGGGAGCCTCGTGGCCCGCACCCTCGGCCTGCCCAACAGCGGCGGCGCGCCGCGCGCAGCGGAGAGCCGCTCGCTCGGCCGCCTCGACTTCTTCGCCACCGGCAGCCACCGCCAGTAGCGCGCGCAGCCGTCCAAGGAGGAATCATGAGACGCATCCGACGAGCCGCACTGGCTCTCTCCCTCTGCCTGGCCGCGTCGTCGACGGCCGCATCGGCCGCCAGTGAGGCCTGCCGCGAGTGGTGGAACGAGCACCAGAGCTGGAAGGCCGAGGTGGTGCACCGCCACCTGGCCGGCCACAGCCAGCGCGCCCTCGACGAGGCCGTGTTCGAGCTGCTCCAGCGCGAGGCGTGGCTCACCTCCTGCGAGCGCTCGGCACGGCTCGGCCGCGATCGCCTGGTGGGCTTCCGGCTGGTGGGCCAGCTCCCCGAGAACTACTCGGGCGTCGTCGTCGAGACGATCCTCGAGCAGGCGGGCTTCGACCTCGAGCTGCAGCGCCTGATCGGCGACGCGGCAAAGGCGCCGCCGCTTTCGAGCGCGGCCACGCCGTCCCTGCGCAGCGGCCGCAGCCTCGGTCCGGGGAGCCGGTAGCTTGCTGCGAGCCAGCCTGGCCGGCGCGTTCCTCGCGGCGACGCTGGCCGTCCCCTTGGTGTGGGCGATGGGCCAGGGCCTCCTGGTGGGCGACCTGCTCGCGTCGCTCAGTGCGGCGGCGCTGGCTGCGATCGACGCGGTGGGCTTCGTGGTCGTGCCCCAGGCCGTGCTCGCCGTGGCGGTACTCGGGCTGGCCCTTCACCTCGGCACGGCGCGCATTGCGGGGATCGCGCCCCCGGCCGCGCCGCGGTGGCTCTCGCCGGCCGTCGAGTCGGCGCTCTTGCTCGGCATGCTCGGCACCATCGCGGGCATGGTGCGCGGCTTCTCGGATCTCTCTCCCGAGAGCCTCGAGCCGGGCCCGCTGGTGCAGGCCCTCGGCGCGGCGCTCCGCTCGAGCTTCGTCGGCTTCGGCATCGCGCTCGTGGGCGTGTGGCTGCGACCGGCCGATCCCGAAGCGCTCGAGCCCTCGGGATGAGCGCGCGCGGGGCCCACGTCGGCGTGGGTCTCTACTTCATCGACGTCCTCGCCTGCCTGCTCTTCTCCCTCGCGCTCGTGCTCACGTCCGCGCGCTTCGGGCGCGTGCACGCCGTCGAGGTCGTGCTGCCGGAGAGCGGCGGCCCGGGCGAGCTGGGCGCCGAGCTTCCGGCGGTCGCCATCACCCTGCGCAAGGAGGGAAGCGACACGCGGCTGTACCTGGAGGACGAGCCGATCGCGTTCGAGGCGTTGGCCCGTCGTCTGTCCGAGGCACCGCCGGCCGCGGTGGTGCTGCGCTCGGAGGCGACGCCCCTCGCCCGCGTGATCGCCGCCGCCCACGAGGCGGGAATCGAAGAGATCGGCATGGCCGTGTCCGAGAAGAAGCACGCGCCAGGGGAGGTTCGATAGTGCGCACGACACTCGCCTTGATGCTCGGCATGGGCGCCGTCCTCGCGGCGGCGCTCTGGACCGCGCAAGAGATCACACCGGAGACGGTGGCGACCACCTTGAACGAGATCGGCATCGAAGCCGACGTCGCGGGCGAAGAGCTGGCGGAGCAAGCCGCGGCCGTCGTCCAGGGGCTCGAGGAACGGGTCGAGCCGCTCGTCGAGGAGCTCGCGGAGCGGGCGGAGCCGATCGTCGAGGAGGTCCTTCAGGAGGTCCGTGCGCTCGAGAGCCGCGAGCCGCTCGGCGCACCGAAGGCCGAAGGCGAGGCGGAGCCGCCGCTCGCACCGGCTGTCGAGCCGCCCGCTCCGGCGCTCGAACGCGTCGAGCCCTCGTCTGCTCCCGAGGTTCGCGTCGCCCACACCCGCGAGCCCGTGCCGGAGGATCTCGTGGTCGAGACCGAGGACTTCGAGGAGGCCACCACGTGGGACGAGTCCTGGGAGCCCGGAGTCGAAGAGCAAGAGCCGGCTCCCTTGGCGGACGCGGCGCCGGCCGTCGTTCCCGACGAGGACCCCGACGCCTCGGCCGCGCGCATCCGCCGCATGCTCTCCGTCTATCGGCGCACCGTCGAGACGCGTCGTTGAGCGGCATGCAGGTGCTGCTCTCGGGCGTATCGCGCGGGGTCGTGCTCGTGTGGATCGCCGTCGCACTGCTCGCGAGCACCGACGCGCGCGAGCCCGCACCCGAGCGCGTGGCGCGCCTCGAGCCGATGCGCTGGGAGGAGCCCGAGGAGCCGCCGGCGCCCGAGCCAGAACGCGAGACGCCACCCGAGGAGCGGGAGGACGAGCGCGAGGCGGAGCCGCCGGAGGAGTCGGAGCCGGAGCCGCTCGAGGAGCCACCGGCGGCGGCCGAGGTTCGCGAGCCCACGCCCGACCCGGCGCGAGTGGTCGCCGTCGACGCGCGCGACGCGAGTCGTGGGGGCCCGCTCCTCGACGGTGCGGGCGCGTTTCCGCCGGTGGAGTCGAGCTACAGCGACTTCGGGAGCTTCCTCGCCTATGCCCGGGCGATGGAGGATCTCGGCGCCCGTTTCGTGGTGGTGCGCAGCCAACGCATCGTCGGCCGCATCGACGTTGCGAGCGGCCAGACGGGCCCCGTCGGTGTGAGCGCGCGCTTCTCCCCGCGGGCCCGCGACTACTCGGGCGAGCCCGCCCTCGCCGAGGCGGCGAGATCCGCCCGGGCGCGGTACGGTCCGCGCGCGGAGGTGATGATGCTGGTGCCGAGGGCGATGGATGCGGCGCTGTTCGGAGCGATTGCGCGCGAGCTCGAGCAGCGCGGCAGCGCACCGGGCGAAGTGCGGCGCATCCAGGCGCGCTACCGCCGCGGCCCGTCGGGCGGCGTCGCCCTCCACGTCGACGCCGGCCAGCGTCGCGACGGGTCGACGCTTCCCCTCGGTCTGATCTTCGACCTCTCGAAGCTCGCGGGACACGCGGCGGGCGCATGACGTCGCCGCACGACCGGCTCCCGAAGACGCTTCGCGTCGGCGCCGCCGCCACGTGCGCGCTCGCCCTCGCTTCGATCGCGACGGCCGACCCGGGGATCGATCGGCGCATCGAGGCGCTGCGTTCGCTCGAGGCGCGCGAGGAGATCGAGACACCCGACGTCTCCGCGGCCCCGCCGCGCTTCACGTGTCCCGAGGTCGCGCCCTGGAAGCGCAGCCGAAGCGCCGCCCGCGAGCGGGCCGATGGCGCGGTGCGCGACGCGTCCCTGCGCTTCGCCGTCCCGGCCGACCTGCTGCGCGCCATGATCCGACACGAGAGTGCGGGGCGAGCCGACGCGGTCTCGTCGAAGGGCGCCATGGGGCTCATGCAGCTGATGCCGCGCACCGCCGAGGCCCTCGGCGTGGTCTGCCCCTTCGACCCGCGCGAGAACGTCCTCGCCGGAGCGCGCTACCTGCGCCAGCTGCACGACAGCCTGGGCAGCTGGAAGGACGCCGTCGCCGGGTACCACGCGGGCCCGAGCCGCGTGCGAGCCGGGGAGCTGCCCGCCGCCACGGTGGCCTACCAGGAGCGGGTGATGGGGACCTGGCGCGGCGCCCCCTGAGGGCAAGGACCGTCCCCTCCCCCGGGGTGCTCGAATTGGTGAAACGGGACGAGTCGGCCCAGTGTCTTAGTGTCTAGGGGAGCCTTTCAGAGGGGGCGCTCGCGTATGAGCGGATCCGACGCCAATCCTGCTGCTTCTGCCGCGACGCCGGCCGGGCAGCTGGCCGATCCGCGTCTCGATCATCGCTGGCTGTCCGGCGAGAGCGGGGCGTTCGAGGAGGCCCACCAGCGCTATCGCTCGCGGCTCGAGGCCGTGGCGTACCGCATCGTCGGCAACCACGCGGATGCCGAGGACGTGGTGCAGCGCGTGTTCGTCGCCCTGCCCCGCGCCGCCTATCGCGGCTCGGCCAGCTTGTGGAGCTACCTGTACCGCGCCGCCGTCAACGGCTCGGTCAACCTGCTCCGCTCCCGCAAGCGACGTAACGGACTCGAGGGCGAGGTCCTCGCTCAGCAGCTGATGAGCGGCGTCGCAACCGGCGAGACGCCGAGCCCCGAAGCCCACGTGCTCGAGGGCGAGATCCTCGCCGCCGTCGCCAAGGCATTGCTCCAGGTCAAGCCGCGCCACCGAAGGGTTCTCGTCCTGCGTATCAACCACGGATTGTCCAACATCGAGATCGCCAAGCGCGAAGGCCTGCCGCCGGCCACCGTCGGCACCTGGCTGCGCCGCGGACGCGAAGAGCTGCGCCAGGCGCTGAAGCCCCTGCTGCGCGACATGGGAAGGGAGCAGCCGTGAGGCACGGACGCGCACGACGCCTGCTCCCCGCCCTGCTCGATCGGTCGCTCTTGCCCCAGGTCGAGGCGAAGGTCCGCGCTCATGCGGATCGCTGCCGCCGGTGCTCGCGGGCGTTGGCCGAGCTCGAGGCCGTCGACGATCTGCTGGGGCGGCTGCCCGCCACCCTGGTTCCGCTCGAGGCCTGCGACGAGGCCGACTCGCGGCTCGCCGCCCTGGCCCGCTGGGCCAACCCGCCGGCCCTCACCTGGACCGAGCGCGGCCTCTCGGCCCTCGGCGCGGCGGCCGCAACGGCCGTCTTCGTCGGGCTTCTCGAGCTCGGCAGCCTGGGCCAGTGGGTGGAGCCGACCTCGACGCCGGTCGAGCTGGCGGCCTCGCTCCCCGAGGCGTCGCTGTTCCCCACCGGTGTTCGCTAAGGGCGTCCGGTAAGGCGTTCGCCAACGGCCTCCGGTAAGGGCGCCCGCTGGCCCGGTCAGGGCCGTCCGCCATCCTGCGAGGGCTCCAGCGCGTGACACCGTCGCGCGTCGCCTGGGCGGCTTACGGCCCCCCTGGGTCGACACCCGGGGGTGCTCTAAGTCCTTGGAACTCGTCGGGAAAATCCCACGTGGGGTTCTCGATCAAACCCCGTTTGCCTCACCCTATGCAGGCCCCGGAGCGCTAGACTGAATCGTCCGTTCCCCCCTGATCCCGCTTCGAGGCCCCCTCCCATGAACCGCATTCGAGCCGCCCGCCAGGCGCGTGGCTGGACCCAGAACGACCTCGCCGATCGCGCCGGCGTCTCGCCCCGAACCATCCACGCCGTGGAGAAGGGACAGGCCTGCCGGCAGGCGACCAAGCGGAAGATCCTGAGCGCGCTGTCGGTGCCGTGGGAGATGCGCGACGACTACTTCCCGCGCCTGCGAAGCGTGCGCCCCGCCCCGGCGAAGACCGCCGCCTCGGCGCTGGCCGAGTCCGCTTAGCCCGTCTCACTTCCGCGCGTCGTGCATACGCGCGGAGAGCGGGCTCTATTCGCCGACGCCAGGGCCCGGGCGCGCGCCGAAGGCGGGGCGCAGGCCGACGAAGAAGTCGGACGCACCGACCGTGCCGTCTCCGTCCAGATCCGCCTCGACACAGGCGGGCGTGGCGGCGAGATCGGCACCCAGACAGGGCCGGAAGGCGCCGAAGAAGTCGCTCGGACCGACGATGCCGTCGTCGTCGAGGTCGACGTCGCAGGCATCCCCGTAGTGCTGGATCCCGGCCAACGAGGAGTCGTCGTCGAAGCCGGCGTCCACGTCCTCCTGGCCGGGGTTCGGCACGTCCCTGCAGTTGTCGACGGCGTCGGGCACGCCGTCCCCATCGGCGTCCGCCGCCGGCACGAGCGCGAAGACGCTGCTACGCAGTACGAAGGAGGCGGAGGCCGCGTCGACCGCGACGGGCGGCGGACCGATCGCGCCGCGTAGCACGACGCCCTGGCCCTGGGACACGCCGCCTCCGGCCGTCAGGAACCCCCGGCGCAGGGCCACGCCGTTGCCTTGCGCGTCGTGTGCGGCTCCCACCGAGGGGAGCAGCACGACCGGAAGCAGCAAGAGAGCAGATCGAAATCGCATGGAGTCCTCCTCTTCGCCCCGCCGGACGGCTAGTCGTCTTCGAACAGGCTTCCGGCGCGCCAGTCGAGGTCGAAGAACGAGGTTCGATTGGCGCCACCGCTCACGGTCGCTCCAGTGCCGACGGCCCGGTTTCCCTCGCCGCCGGATACCGTCGATGAGCGGCCGTTCGCCGAGTTTCCCTCGCCGCCGCTCACGGCCGCGTGGCTGTTGGTCGCCTCGTTCGAACGGCCGCCTGCGATACTGGCCCGGCTTCCGCGCGCCTCGTTGAAGATGCCGCCGCTGACGCTCGACCCGAAGGCAGAGGCCAGGTTGTCGGTACCGCCGCTCACACTCGAGAAGCCGCCGGTCGCCCGGTTGGCGCTGCCACCGCTCACCGTCGCGCCGGGCGCCCCGGACGTCGAGTCATCCGATCCCGTCTCGTTCCGCGCGCCCCCGAGGATGGCCGAGTAGATCGCGTACGCGATGTTGCCGTCGGGGCTGCTACCGCCGCCTCCTCCGGCGATCGACGAGGCCTCTCCGAGAGCCCGGTTGTTGCGGCCGCCGACCACGCTCGCCGTGAAGCCGCTCGCCGTGTTCTCGCGGCCGCCGCTCACCGTCGAGGCCTCCCCCGTGCCCGGATCGGCGGCCACGCCGGTCGTGTTGCTTCGCCCCCCGACGACGGACGAGTAGTGGGCATGGGCGACGTTGCCCTCGGCGGGGTCGGAGCCACCGCCGCCCGAGATCGCGCTCCAGTCGCCGAGCGCCTGGCCGTTGCGACCCCCGCTCACGCTCGCGGCCGTCCCGACGGCGACGTTGGCGTCGCCCCCGCTCACGCTCGCCGCCGGGCCGGAGGCCTCGTTCGCCACCCCGCCGGTCACGCTCGAGATGGGCCCGCTGGCGACGTTGCGCTGACCGCCGAAGGCGCTCGACCGGAAGCTGCTGGCGGTGTTCGTGTCGCCGCCGCTCACGCTCGAGCCCTCACCGCTGGCCGTGTTCTGCTCGCCCCCGCTCACGCTCGCGTGGAGCCCGCTCGCCTCGTTGAAGGCGCCCCCACTCACGCTCGCCCCTTCCGCACTGGCGACGTTGGAGGCTCCGGTGAGCACGCTCGCGAAGGGCGCGGAGATCGAGTTGCGCGTGCCACCCACCAGGCCAGCGTGCGAGCTGTAGCTGTTCGACGTGCCCAGCACGAAGTTGTGGGAGCCGGAGCGATCCGCGGGCCCGAACGGTGGCGCCTCGTCGTAGCCCACGATCAGGTTGCCGAGCCCGTTCTCGGTGGTGGTGCTTCCGGCGCCGTTCGTGACCCGCACGTTCATCGCCTCGAACGTGAGCAGATCGCCGCTCCGCGACACCCCGGCGAAGCGCGTGACGAGATCGTCGAGACTCGCCTGGAAGCCGGCGAGCTGGGCGCCGAGCCCCGCGTTCGCAGCCTCCAGCGACGCGACCTGCAGTCCGAGCGCCGCGTTGTCGTCCTGCAGCGACGTGATCTGGGCCTGCAGCCCGGCGATCTCCGAGTCTCGCGTGATGGCATCGGGGATCTGCCCCTCCGCGATCTGGTCCAGCAGCTCCGCGAAGCTCGTCGTCTTCGCGTGGTGCGCAGACGCGTCGCTGGCGTGGCCGACGACGGCTGCGTCGATGTCGGCGACGCTCGCGGCCCCGACGTCGGCCGCCGTCACGCCGTGGGGATTGCCCGAGGCGCCGACGTGCGCAGACTGGTCGAGGGCCGCGGCTTCGACGCCGCCGAGCCTGTCCGCGTCGCCCGCCGTCGCGGCGAAGACCGCCGACTGGCTCTGCTGGCTCTGCAGCGCGTAGGCGACCGAGCTGAAGGCCTGGCGCGGAGCGAGCACCTCCCCATCCACGACCAGCTCGAGCCAGCGACTCATCTCGGAGAAGAGCGTCGCGTCCAGGACTCCCTGCCGATCGCTCCCCGTCCCGATCAGGATCGTGAACCCACCCTCGTCGAGCGCGAGCCCGAGATGGGCCTCGGCGTAGAGCGACGCGCCGTCGACGGGCTGGTCGAAGATGCGCAGCTCGAGGTCGACGGGCCCGACCAGGGGCGAGCCCGTCCCATCGAGGAGCTGCCCCTGGAACGACAGATCCGGCGGCGGCGCCGCGAACGCGGCCCCTCGCATGCAGACCAAGGCGAGAAGGAAGGCGGCCGTGGCCACCCGTCGGATTCGTGAGCGCATCGCGTGCCCCCTGTCTGCCCGGGACGGGCTTGGACGGGAGACTGCGTGCCCGGCGTTTCCCGGGCGTTACCCGCCGCTTCCCCCGGAGGGGGCTAGCGAGGCCGCCGGCGCGCGTCCGCGCAGCGCACGGCGACGCCGCCGATGCGGGCGATGCGCGAGTCGCCGAAGGGGGTCCCGACGCCGCTGTTCACCGTCAGCGCCACGGCGAGCTGCCGCTGGGGGTCGGCCCAGGCGCCGGAGCCGCCGAAGCCGAAGTGGCCGAAGCCGCCCGGGACCTTGGCGCGAAGGGCGAACACGCGGTGGTAGCCGAGACGCCAGCGCATGCTGATGGGGATGACCCGTCCGGCACCTTGGTTCTGCTGCTCGCTGGCTCGGCGGATCGTGTCATAGGAGAGCAGGCGCACGCCGTCGAGCTCACCGCCCTGAGCCAGGCACGCATACATGCGCGCGAGCGAACGGGCCGTGAACATGCCGTTGGCGGCGGGGATGGAAGCGGCGCGGAACTCCTGGGAGTTGAAGTCCACGTCCTCCATGCCGGGCGCCATCAGCGCGGCGATGCTCTCGGACGGGTCGTAGTGGAAGCCGAGAGCCGAGAGCCGCCGCCGCCAGCGCTCGGCGCGCTCGAGGATGCGCTGGGTGCTCTGCCGCCGCCGCTCCGGGTCGGGGTGCATGCCGCGCGCCATCAGCGTGGCGCAGCGGTGCTGCTGGTCGGCCGGCAGCCCGCAGAAGAGCCCCTCGAGCCCGAGCGGGCGCGCGATCTCGCTCTCGAGCAGCTCGGCGAACGGCTTGTTGCCCGCGACCCGCCGCACGATCTCGCCCACGAGCCAGCCGTAGGTGAGCGCGTGGTAGCCGTGGGCCGTCCCCGGCGCGTGGCGAGGCTCGCTCTCGGCGATCCGCGCGGCGATGTGGTCCCAGTCGAGCATCTCGCTCCCGTGCTCGACCATGTCGTCGATCGCATAGAGCCCGGCCTCGTGGCACATCACCTGCCGGACCGTGACGCGCTCCTTCCCCCCCGCCGCGAACTCGGGCCAGTACTCCGCGACCGGAGCGTCGTAGTCGATGAGCCCCCGGTCCGCGTGGATGTGCAGCAGCGTCGACGCCACGCCCTTCGTGGTGGAGAAGGAGATGCTGAGGGTGTCCTCCTCCCAGGGCAGCCCTTTGTCGTTGCGCGTCCCGCCCCAGATGTCGACGACCTTCTCGCCCTTGTGGTAGACGCAGGCCGCCGCTCCGCCCCCGCCCTTCTTGGGCAGGATGCGTCGCAGCGCGAGGGCGACGTTGGCGAAGTCGGGGTGGGTGGTGCCGTGGAGCATGGTCTGGTTCTCCCGCAGGATCCCTGGGTGCGAGTGGTCAAGCTAGCCGGTTCCGCGCGCACCACGAGCGGCGGCGGGAGCTACTTCCGCAGGTTGCGCATCCTCGCGTAGAGCTGGGATGCGCGCGCAGCGAGCGCGAGCAGGCCGTCGGCGAACCAGAGGTTCACCGAGAGACTCGGGTCGAGGGTCCGCAGCTGGTGGAACCAGAAGCGCGGGATGAAGAGCATCTCGCCCGGCTCGAGCACGACCTCCTGGGTGGGAACGCCGCGGAAGCGCGGATGCCGCTCGTAGTCCGGGTTCTCGGCATCGACCCGGCAGAAGTTCGGCGCACCGTGCAGGATGCCGTTGCGATACACTCCGCGCCGGTGGCGCTTGTCGACCAGGATCACCTTCTTGCGGCCGATCACCTGGGCCAGGAAGTTCTCCGGCAGATCGTGGTGCAGGGCGCTCACCACCCCTTCCGCTCCGAGCCACATGCGCACCGAGCGGAATGCCGCCTCGGCGACGATGCGCGGGTAACGCACCTCCTCGAGCAGCTCGGGCAGACGCTCGTCGACCGGCGAGAGCAGGTACCAGCCCGGGTCTCCCTGCTCGAGCTCGCCCAGGTACTCGCCGAACGCCACCTCGCGCTGGGGAATGCCGACCTTCGGGTCGACGACCAGGCGTCCCTCGCGCGTCTCGCCCACGGTGACGAGGCGGTCCCCGAACCGCTCGGCCAGGCGCGGGAAGGACCACTCCTGGAAGGCCGGCCACTCCGAGAGCATCCCGGTCACGACGACCGGCCGGGCGGCGGTGACGTACTCGCGGCGAAAGCCGTCGACGTCACAGCTCGGGATGCGCGGGATCGACGACGCCACGGCCCGAGACGTTAGCCCCCGGATATCGGGTCGGGAATCAGGCCGTGAACGATGAACGACACGGCGTTCTCGCGAGCCTCGGTGGGATCGAAGCGTTCGGGGGCCCGATCCCAATGGATGTGGATCGCCCAGGTGGCGAGCACCTCGACCACCATGCGCGCCGCGAGCCGGACGCTCGGAACCGGACGGAACTGGCCCGCGGCCACGCGCAGACGGATGTAGTCGCCCAGCGCATCGCGGTTCTGCCGGCGCCCGACCTCCTGCCAGAGACCCGCGAGCTGAGGGTGATCGTGGCAGCGATCCAGGAGCTTGATGGCGCGGTGGTTGTCCTCGAGCAGCTGGAAGTTCTCGCGCACGAGCGCCTCGAGCTCGGCCCGAGGGTCGTCCGCGCGCTCTCGCTTCAACGCCTCGGCCAGCAGCGGCGTGATCGAGCTGGCCGCAACGCGGGCGCGGATCTCCCGGCCGAGCTGGCCCTTGGCCGGCGTCTTCAGCGGCAGTCCCTCGGGAACCGGGACGCTCTTCTTGTGGTCCGCGTTGCGCAGGCAGAGCTCGAAGAGGGCCTCCTTGCTCTCGACGTAGCCGTAGACGGTCCCCTTCGCGACGCCGATCGCCTCGGCCACGTCGGCCATCTGCGTCTGGCGATAGCCGCGCTGGATGAACACCTCGGTCGCGGCGTCCACCAGCTCGTCGAAGCGGCCCTCGGGAATGCGTCTCACGCCGCAACTCTCGCCGATGGGGCGCTCGAGCGCGAGTCGATCTGCTCGCGGATGCGGGCGTGGACGCGCTCGTCCATGTGCAGCCGCCCGAGCAGCCACAGCGCGAGCACGTGACAGACGACCGGCAGCACCGAGACCATCGCGCGGATGCCGAGCAGTGCGTCCGCGCCCTGCTCGACGTTGGGCACGAAACCGGTGGCCGAGAGTCCGAAGCCCGAGATCGCGATGGCGAAGGCGATCGAGAGCTTCACCGCCAGGCCCCAGGCCGCGAAGAAGGTGCCCTCCTTGCGTTCGCCGGTTTGCGCCTCGTCGGAGTCGACGACGTCGGCCTTGAGCGAGGGGCCGAGCACGGCACCTCCGCCGGTCACCAGCCCGAAGAGGCAGGTCAGGACGGCGATCCAGAGCCAGTCGCCGGCTCCGGCGAAGGCGATGCCCGCGAACACGAGCGTCTTGAGCGCGAGGGACGCGCGCCACACGCGCACCTTCCCATGGCGGCGCGAGAGCGGCACCCAGAGCGGGAGGGTGAGGAGCGTCGTCGCGATCGCGCCGAAGAGGTAGTAGGCGGTGGCCCCGGGCGTCCCGAGCACGTACTGCGTCACGTAGGGCAGGAGCGTCACGAAGGTCTGGTAGCCGAGCATCTCGAGGAAGAAGACGGCGACCAGCAGGCGCGCATTGCGGTTGCGCAGCACGTCGCCGAAGGCGTGGTGGGCGCCCCGGCTCCCGCCGCGGCCCTGGTGGTGCGCCGGCTCGCGCAGCGCGGCCGTCGACCAGACGATGCCGGCGCCGAGCAGCAGCGCGCCGATCCCCGAGACCGCGGTCGCCGCCGTGCGCGGCGCCTCGGCGTTCTCCATCACCAGCAGAGCCACGGCCCCGAGCACGATGCCGATGTGCTCGGCAAAGGCCTTGGCCCCGAAGATCCGCGAGCGATCGTGGTGGTCGGTGGAGAGCTCGGCGCCAAGCGCGTGGTAGGGGACGCTGAAGCAGGTGATGGCCGTGTAGAAGAGCAGGATCGAGGCGCCCATCCAAAGCCCCAGGCCAGAGCCCTCGAGGCTCGTCGGCGGGGACCAGATGGCGACGTAGGTGGCGGCGATGGGCAGCGCCGAGGCCAGCAGCCAGGGCCTTCGCCGGCCGAGAGCCGAGCGCGTGCGATCGCTGAGCTGGCCCACCAGCGGGTCGGTCACCGCGTCCCAGAAGCGGCCGAAGCCGAAGATCAGGCCGACCGTGGCGGGCGCCAGCAGGAGCACGTCCGTCGAGAACTTGAGCAGGTAGAGGCTCACGGCCGTGAACAGGAAGGAGCTGGCCAGCGCCGGCGCGGCGTAGGCCACGAGGACGGTGGTGGGGGTCGGGGTGGTTCGGCTCGCCATGTCAGGCCCACGCCGTCGCGATCACGCGCCGGGTCTCGGGGTCGATGGGCACCGAGACGTCATGGAAGCCGGCAGCGCGAAGGCCGTCGGCCACGGCGTCGCGAGGGCGAAGCGTGTAGATGTTGGCCGGGAGCTTGCTCAGGATGGCAGGGTCTGCGCCGTCGTGGAATGCCATCAGCAGGCGGCCGCCCGGCCGGAGCACGCGATGGAGCTCGCGCAGCCCGGCGTCGAGGTCGGGCCAGAAGTAGAGCGTGTGCACGCTCGCGGCCTGATCGAACCCGGCATCGGGCAACGGGAGCGAGGCCGCGGCGCCCTCGACCAGCCGGGCCGTGCCGGCGGCGAGCTCGCGATGCAGGTGGCGGCGCGCCACCCGGCGCATCACCTCGGACGGGTCGGCGCCCACCGCGATGCCGCCCGGGGCCACCGCGCGCGCGATGCGGCGAAGCATGCGGCCGTGGCCGGAGCCGAGCTCGAGGATCTTCTGGCCCGGCTGCGGGTCGAGGATCTCGAACATCCGCTGGTTGAGGCGGCGGGTGTCGACGGCCATCACCCGGGCGACGACGTGGCCGAGCGGCCCGGTGGGATGGGAGGACTGGCGTGCGATCAGCTGGGACCTGGCCATTGGGACTCCTTGTCGAGCGCAGCGAAATCATAACTGACCGATCTAGTCAGTCAATTAAAATCTCGAGAGCTCTCCAAGGGCCCGCCCTGCCAAAGAAATCAGGATCCGGACCGCCGGTGGAGCCAGGCCGTCGCTTCCCGGAGCCGCGCCTCGAGCTGGCTCTCGGTGGCCTCGGAGATGCCCTTCCTCAGGCCGACCCGCCGGTTCAGGGCCCGGTTCACCTCGGCGTGGGAGAGCGACTTCTGCTGGGCCAGGCGGATCACGAGCTGCTGGTTGCGGTCGCGCAGCCAGCGCCGCCGCCCGCGCCGCGACACCGGCGGCGGCTCCTGCCTGGGGTCGAGCTTGGGGAGCGGCACCGGCTCCACGAGGAACTCCTCGCCGCTCTGGGCCGCCTCTTCGGCCACGACGTCGTGCTCCGCGTCCCACGGGCTCGTCTCGAGCAGCTCGGAGTCGAGCGCGCGCGACTCGATCACCGCGAACAAATCGCGCGACTCCTCCGTCGCCTCGCCGTCGTCCTCGGCCACGAGGACCTCGGGCCCGGGCTCCTCGGGCGGACGCAGCTGGTGACGGCGCGCGCGCTTGATGCCGAGCGCCGCCTCGCGAAGCCGCGGATCGTCGGGGATGAAGAGGAACGCCGGCTGCCTTCCCCGCCCGCGCACGAAGCGCACGAAGCGCCCGACCGCCTGGCGGAAGAAGAGCTCGGTCGTCGTGGTGGTGGCGTACACGCCGACGCGCAACCGCGGAATGTCGACGCCCTCCGAGACCATGCGCACGGCGACGAGCCACGCATCCCGCGAGTCGCGGAACTCGGCGATCCGGCGGCTGGCGTCCGGATCGTCGGACGTCGCCACCCGCGCCGGCTGACCCAGGCGCTGGCGCAGCAGCGAGGCGATGCCGTGCGCGTGATCTTGATCGGTCGCGATCACGAGGCCACCGGCCGTCGGGTCCTGTGCGCGCAGCGTCTGCAGCTGCTCGTTCGCCTGGCCCAGGACGGCGGGGAGCCACTCGCCTTCCAGCGAGAGCGCCGTCCGCAGGCGCTGTCCCACCAGCGGGCCGCCCAGTGCATCGTCGAAGCTCGCGGTGTGAACGCCGCCGTCCGGCGCACGCCAGGACATCTCGCCCTTGACCCGCGGAAAGTAGACGGGCCGCACCACGGCGCGGTCGGCCAGCGCCTCGCCGTAGCCGTACTCGTAGTCCGGCTGCGCCTCGTCGCCCTGGTAGCGCACGAAGGGGATCACGGCGTCGTCGCTCCGAAACGGCGTACCCGAGATGCACAGGCGGCGCGCGGCCCCGTCGAGACCCGTGCGAACCGCCTCGCCCCAGGCGCGACTCTCCCCCGCGTGGTGGATCTCGTCGAGCACGGCGAAGGCACCGCGGGCGATGCGGGCCACCGCCGCGGCGCTCGACGCCAGCTGCTGGTACGTGACGACGATGCCGTGGGCGTCGCGGGGCAGGCCCGAGCGGCCACTCCACTCGGGCTCGAGGAAGAGCCCGAACCCCTCGGCGGCATCGGCCCACTGGAGCTTCAGGTGTGCCGTCGGCACCACGACCACCAGGCCGCGCGCCACCCGGCGCACCAGAGCCCGACGCGCCGCCATCAAGGCAAACACCGTCTTGCCGGCGCCCGGAGTCGCGACGGCGAGGAAGCTCCGCGCCTCCGGCTCCATGGCCGAAGAAGTCGGAGCCGTCTCCTGCGCCTCGAACCGTTCGAGCGCCTCCTTCTGCCAGCGCCGCAAGGCCGGCAGTCGCCGCATCCAACCCCCCATCGATACTCGACTCCGCAGCGGCCTGCGTGCTCCGTCACCCTCGGAGCGACGGCGCACGGTAGCAACTGAGCGCGATCGGTCGCGCTGCTAGCCTGGCGGGGTGCAGCGGGTCCTCTCCTTGCGGATCTCCCTGGCTCTCCTCGTCGCCTGCAGCCTCGGCAGCGAAGCGCCGGCGCTCGCCGAGTCGCCGCCCGTCGACGTACCGCTCGAGACCCACTGCGCAGGGCAGGCGGCGACGCAGCTCGGCTTCGATCCGCGCACCACGCCGCGGCCGGTTCCGCGTACCGCAGCGCGGCCGCCGATGCCGGGCGCCGGTCGGCCTCCGTCGTCGATCGCCCAGCCGTCGGTCGCCCAGCAGCAGGCCTGGTGGGACGGCAAGTACGCGGAGTTCCTGACGGCCTATAGCGCCTGCCTCGCGACGCCCCGCGAGAGTGCTCCGGCCCAGGCGCCCTAAGCCGTTGGTTGTGCCCCGAAGACTGTTGCTGGCACGAGGCTTGCCTTAGCGAGGGCATGCCCAGAGACACCACTCGCTTCCATCCTCCCTTCTGCCCCCACGCCGACTGCGATTCCCGAGTCAGTTCGACCCCTTGGCGCTACGTCCGCCACGGCTCCTACCGCCGGACGTGTCCAACGGTTCGCCACGTCCCCCGGTACCGTTGTTCACACTGCCGCCGCACCTTCAGCCGCCAGACCTTCCAGACGACTTACTGGCTGCGCCGCCCCGAACTCCTCGTGCCCATTGCCGAGGGACTCCTCTCGGGCTCCGGTTGCCGTCAGCTCGCGCGCTTCCTGCCCTGCTCTCCCTCGACCGTCATGACCCACTCGGCCCGACTCGGCCGACACGCGCTGCTCTTCCTGCACCGCCATCGCCCCAAGGGCTCTCCTCGCGAGCCGATCGTCA
>JAAUYD010011963.1_pt1 | contig 21400 bp, 14 predicted proteins | sample 7278101 | NCBI WGS metagenome assembly JAAUYD01 (sample SAMN14350128, study PRJNA611818) | marine sediment metagenome | isolation source: surface marine sediment (0.6m) | place: French Polynesia: Moorea | collected 2018-08
CCATATCTTCAATTGTCAAGGTACAGATTGGCGTTAAGCAGTTAGGTTTTTATACAGGTTGATTACCCTTCCTGTGAATAATACTGTAGCACCAAATGTCACGAATGGGCTAAAGCCCTTAAATAGTTTTCATCCCCGGCTTAAAAGACATTAAACCCTAAAAACACAAAACGTTTTTAGGGTTTAATTCCGGGGCTTTCAACTTATTTTCTTGTAAATAGAGAGGTAATTAATGGTGTCTTTTGTTGTAGTCTATTTATGATTGGCAAATCACTTTGCTTTCGCACTCACCCATTCTATGATGATTTTCTCATAATTTGCCTCGATTAACAAAGGAACTTTTATAGCTAGTCAACTTCATTCAGAGAAATTTGATGTGTAAGGTAAGGTAGTGAGCGAGGAAGTTAGAATTGTTGCGAAGGATGCGAGAAATTATCCGCAAAGCAGGAAAATTCAGAAGTTGGTTGCCCGTTAATGAACAATGGTGGGTAAAGTTAGATTTACTTAGAACCTTGGTGCGGCGAGATTTAGAAGCTAGGTATAAGGGTTCAATTTTAGGTAACTTATGGCCCTTGCTCAATCAACTATCACAACTATTGATTTACACTTATGTGTTTTCCATAGTTTTACAGGTCAAGTTGAGCTTGAAAGGCTTACCTGCTGATAATAATTTGAGTTTTGGTTTATGGCTGTTTGCGGGGTTACTTCCCTGGATTGCCTTTACAGGTGGCCTAATGCAGTCTGCTAATTCCGTAGTCGGACAACCGAATTTAGTCAAAAAAGTTGTTTTTCCCCTGACTTTATTACCACTGATCCCAATTTTATCAGCTTTCATCGAAAGTGCTTTTGGTTTAATGGCGCTGATTTTTCTGGTAGCAATAGTTACTCATACTTTACACCCAACTTTAGCAATTTTACCATTGGTATGGCTACCGCAGTTATTGTTTACGGCTGGTTTGGGTTATTTAGCGGCAGGATTAACGGTATTCTTGAGGGATATACCCCAAACCCTAGTAGTTATTCTCAATCTTTGGTTTTATCTTACACCACTTGTCTATCCAGCTAGGGTAATTCCACAACAATGGCGGGCTTTAGTATTTTGGTTCAATCCCATGGCTGCGATTGCGGAAGTTTACCGTGATTTAATCTTAGTAGGAGAGGTCAACCATTGGGGCGAGTGGGGTATTGCTTCTGTAATATCCATATTATTATTTTGTTTTGGGTTGTGGATATATAGAAAACTACGTCCGGCTTTTGCCGATGTTCTCTAATATTTTCCATCGGATCGATCAATTCAGTTGGCTATGGTTATACGATACAATACTGCAATTATTTACTGATATGGCATCTACGTCCTGGTATGTGATTATGTGGTGATGTGGGAGTTTTGAGGAGTGATGTTGAAATTATGGGTGAGGATATAACAATTTCTCTGAAAAATGTCTCGAAGTGCTTTAAGCGGTATGCCCGTCCTGTCGAACGTTTAAAAGAAATTTTACTCCCAGGGAAAAGTAGGGCAGATGAATTTTGGGCACTGCACAATATCAATTTAGATATTTTTAAAGGAGAGACAGTAGGTATTGTCGGACGCAATGGTTCTGGGAAAAGTACACTTCTACAAATTATTGCAGGTACTTTAACCCCCACTACAGGAGAAGTAAAAGTCAATGGACGTATTTCGGCTTTATTAGAATTAGGCAGCGGATTTAATCCTGAATTTACAGGCAGACAAAATGTCTTTTTTAATGGACGTTTATTGGGCTTAACTCAAGGGGAAATTGAGAATAAATTAGATGATATTCTGGGATTTGCAGATATTGGTGAATTTATTGATGAACCTGTTAAAACCTATTCGAGTGGGATGTTTGTCCGTTTAGCGTTTGCAGTGGCGGTAAATGTTGAACCAGAAATTTTGATTGTAGATGAAGCTTTATCAGTAGGGGATGGAGTTTTTGTTCACCGTTGCATGGCAAAAATAAAAAGTTTCCAAGATGCTGGTGGAACAATTTTATTTGTATCCCATGATACGGGAACGGTAGCTCGTCTATGCGGCAAAGTCATATGGATTAATCAAGGGAATATTGTTGAAATCGGCGAACCAGATGTCATTAGTAGGCATTATCAAGCTTGGATGTATGAGCAAATTAATGACTATCAAAAAAAATATGCTCAAGAGCAATTAACAGAAAATGAGCAAAATCCTGAGAAAGTAGAAAATGTACCTCAAAATCTGATTAAACAGCAAAAAGAAAGTATTAAATCAAATCCTTTTACTGAGAAAAAATATAAATCATATAATAATGTAGAACGTTTTGGAACAGGCAGGGCAGAAATTATAAATATTGAAGTATTAGATATTAATAATGCCAATATAGGATTTGTATATCCGAAGGATAAAATTAAATTGGTAATTCAAATCGTCAGTTTTGATCGGATAAAAATGCCTATAGTTGGTATTGCTTTATGTGATAGATTAAGAACAACTATAACTTCTCTAAATACAGATCAATATAATTATAAATTAAGTAGTTTATTGCCCCATCAATTATTAACAGTAGAATTTCAGCTAGATTGGCCTGAGATTCAAGGTGATAACTATGTGTTAGAATGTGCCGTCGCTTGTGGAACCCAGGAGCAGCATGAAATGTTGGATTGGTTACAATCACCACTGAATATTATGTCAGGGGTAATAGATTTAACATTTGGAATATTTCGTATCCCAAATATTGAAATTTCCCATAGGGTTAAAGCTTATGGGCATGATTTAAAAACAAATAGCAAAGTTTTAGAGGGAAATATGAACTATTAGTCAAGCCAATATTTTTAATTTTATGATTATCGCTTTAATCAAAGATTACTTAATTTTATGGAGTATTGCAGTTAAATGTTAGCAGAAGATATCAAAAGATATGGTCAATGGATGTATGAATTTGACCTTGGTAATGGAGTAAAAACCCCTATTTATTCAGAATCCTTGAATCAGGTGAATAAAGTCAGGCATTCAATGATATTCTCCTTTTTGGATGGCATCTCTTTTAATTATAAATCTGCTTCTATTTTAGACCTAGCTTGTAATGAAGCATACTTTATGTTTGAGATGTTAAAACGAGGAGCAAAATATGGTCTTGGAGTTGAGGGAAGAAAGGAAAATATAGAAAAGGCTTTGTTTATTCAGCAGGCTCTTAATTACCCAAATTGTGATTTCCAACATCAAGATGTTTTTGAATTTAACTATGAAAAAGACAAATTTGATATCGTACTTTTATTAGGCATTATTTACCATGTAGAAAATCCTATTGGACTGATACGAAAAGCAGCTCTAGCAAGTTCAAAATACCTGTTTGTGGAAACCCAACTGTGTAAAAGCGATCGACATATTCCCTTTGGTTGGGGTACTCCTAATGAATATTTACATGGGGAGAGTTACTTTGTAGTTCATACAGAGCAAGAACCAGAAAACCCACTAGCATCTTTAGCTGGTTTAAGTTTAATCCCAAATTTATTTACTGTGGTTAAAATTCTCAGGCATTTAGGCTTTCAAAGTATTATTCAACTACATCCAAATTATCTGGTGCAAGAACCCCAATATAATCAGCTAGATAGAGTCATATTAGTGGGTATCAAGTAATATTCATATACTTATTATATTGTATTATGCCTATATGTGAAGCAATCAATTCCTGCATTTGTTGCGGTTCTAATCGCATAGCACTTAACGCTGTGTTATGGAAATCACTGATAGATGAATGGCGGATTTCCCATTATGAAGTTGAATATATTAATCGTCAACAAGGATTGCATTGTCTTGATTGCTCCTCTAATTTACGTTCCATGGCATTAGCAATGGCAATTATGAGATGTTTTGGCTATCGCGGAATATTTCAGGATTTTATCAAGCAAGAAATTACGCAAAAACTCAAAATTTTAGAAATAAATACAGCAGGTAGCTTAACCCAATTTTTATCAGAACTACCAGGACATTGTTTGGGAAACTATCCAGAAGTAGACATGATGTCCCTTAAATTTGTAGATGAATCCTTTGATTTAGTAGTTCACTCCGATACCCTAGAACATATTCCTTATCCTGTGAGGGGTTTATCTGAGTGTCATAGAGTATTAAAATCTGAAGGCTTATGTGTTTTCACGATTCCGATGATTGTTGATAGACTAACTAGCAATCGAGAAGGATTAGCTCCTAGCTATCATGGTGTTTCTGAAGTTCAACAATCTGATTTATTAGTTTATACAGAGTATGGTTGCGATGCTTGGAAACATACTATTCAAGCTGGATTTCAGGAGTGTAGGATAATTTCCCTAGAATATCCTGCTGCCCAAGCAATTGTTGCAGTCAAATAAATTAAAGGAGCTAAAGTTTTATGGAATTCACTGGTGAAAGGTATGTTCCACATTTAAATGGTCAAATTAAATACGAGCATATACATAGATATGCATTGTGTTTGGAATTTGTGAATGGTAAATCAGTATTAGATATTGCTTCTGGTGAAGGATATGGTTGTGCATTATTAGCAACAGTGGCAGAATCTGTTGTTGGAGTTGATATTAGTTCTGAAGCCATAGAATCTGCAACCCAGGAATATGGTAGTCTGCCCAATCTCAAGTTTTTGGTGGGTTCATGCGATTCTATACCATTACCGGACAATTCATTTGATGTAGTCACCTCTTTTGAAACTATTGAGCATCATGATAAACATGAAGAAATGATGCTGGAAATTAAAAGGGTTTTGAAGCCAGATGGAGTGCTAATTATATCATCTCCAAACCGCTTGATTTATTCAGATGAGCCTAAGTATCAAAACCCATTTCATGTTAAAGAACTTTATTATGACGAATTAGTTGATTTATTGAATCGGCATTTCAGATTTTCCAAATTTTATGGACAAAAATTAGCTATCAGTTCTTTTCTCTTCTCTTTGACAGAATTAAATGTAAGTGATTTTCAATCGTATAGTGGTAGTTCAAATAATGTCAAGAAAATAGTTCCGGCATTAGAGTCTCCCTTATATTTTTTGGTCATATGCTCAGACAATGAACATATCCAACAAAATATTGATTCAATTTATATTGATAAAAATGATGACTTATTAAAAAATATTTATGTAGATATAAAAAATTTTCAATCCCAATTAGAACAAACTCAAACAGAACTAGAAAAATCACAATCCCAATTAGAACAAACTCAAGCAGAACTAGCAAAATCACAATCCCAATTAGAACAAGCTCAAACAGAACTAGAGGATTTAAAATATAAATATAAATATTATCTGTATATTTTGAAAAAAATACTCCATAAAACTAAGAATTTTGTGCTCAATGGGATTCGTAAATTACGAAGCAAAGATAAATTCAAATGGGAAAGAGTTATTAATACTGGAGATATAGAAGGCTATTTAGAATCACCACATATTCAAGAAAATAATGTAGATGGTAAGTTAATAGTCTCTGGCTGGGTTTTTAGTAGAAGCTCGAAAATTAAGGATTTAATTTTAATTATAGATGACTTATTAGAAGAAAAAATTGAATATGGCTTGTTTCGCCCAGATGTATCTGAAGCAAACATAGATGTTGTAGATGCAGGTTTATCTGGATTTACAAAAACTATTCTATTTGACACTAATTACTCTGGTAAAATCAACATTAGAATTTGGTCAGTTTTGGAAAATGGAACACGAATTTGTTGTTTTGCTAGACAGGTAAAATTTAAGGCTAAGAAACCAAAGAAAACTATTAGAATCGATTTCTTGATTTTTCTACGCAGTGCATTATTTAAAGCTTTTGATGCTTTTAAACAAGGTAGATTGCCACTTTCTCCATATTTGTGGTTTTATTATCTCCGTCGGCATTACAGAAAAATTAAGGGAATCCAAAATTCAGCTATAGAGTATTCTAATATTATTCATCCTTGGCAAACTGAAAATTTATATCAACGTTGGATACGCACAAATTTTCCCACACCAAAGCTTTTGGCGCGGATGGAAGCAGATGCAGAAAAATTAGAACCAACGGGAGTCAAAATAAGTATTGTAGTTCCTGTTTATAACACTCCCGAAATTTTTCTCAAAGAAATGATTGATTCAGTGAGAACACAAATTTATGCCAATTGGGAATTGTGTATTGCTGATGATTGCTCTACAAAACCTGGTGTTCAAGAAATATTAAAACAGGTAACGGCAGAGGACTCACGCATCAAAGTTATTTTTAGACAAAATAATGGTCATATTGTAGAAGCAACTAATTCAGCATTGTCAATTGCGACGGGTGAATATGTGGCATTACTAGATCATGATGATACCTTGTCCGTGGATGCACTGTTACATATTGCTGAATGCGTCAACAAGCATCCCGATGTGGATTGGATATATACAGATGAGGATAAAATTAACCAATCTGGATATCATTTCGATCCACAAATGAAGGGTGCCTGGAGTCCAGAAATGGCTATTACTCACAACTTTACCCACCATCTTACCGTGATTCGTAAAGCATTGATTGCAGAAGTCGGAGGGATGCGAAAAGGGTTTGAGGGAGCGCAGGATCTTGATTTATTTTTGCGTGTAAGCGAAAAGACAACACCAGATAAAATTAAGCATATTCCCCATGTGTGTTACCACTGGCGAACCCACACAGGAAGTACAGCTTCCCACGGAACTCAAAAGCAGTATGTATTTGATAGTGCTCATCATGCTATTGAAGATGCAATTCAACGTAGAGGTTTAAAAGCTAAACCATTTTTGCCCAAAATTGCCAAAAAGCATGGCTTGTGTTTGTACCAACTAAAGTGGGATGATTCTTTATTAGCGCATAATTCTGTGACAATTGTTATCCCTACCAGGGACAGAACTGACTTACTAAAAAAGTGCGTATCTAGTCTGGAAAAAACTGTAGACAAACGTTTTGTCAAATTGATTATAGTAGATGATAATTCTCAAGAACCAGCTACTCATCAGTATCTGCATAAATTGCAAGCAGATCAAGTCTTAAAATGCCAAGTTATCCATGCAGAACGAAAAATAGATACTTTTAATTATGCCCGTTTAATGAATTTGGCTGCTGAACATGTTGAGACACCATATATGCTACACCTCAACAACGATGTGCAAGCCATAGAACCAGGTTGGTTAGAAGATATGGTTGGCTGGATGTCAATCAATGGTGTAGGAGTAGTAGGAGCTAAACTTTTATATCCGAATGGAAATATTCAACATGCTGGTGCGGTAGTAGGGCCTCATAATGGATTAGCGGACCATTTATTTCATGGTTTACATAAAGATGAAGTCGGTTATATTTGCCTGCCCCATGCAGCACGAAACGTTTCGGCAGTAACAGGAGCTTGTCTACTGACTTCAACAAGTTTGTATAGAGAAATTGGAGGATTTGACGAAGATAAATTCACAGTTGAGTACAACGATGTAGATTATTGTCTACGAGTAATTCAATCTGGAAAACGTATCGTCTATACACCTCAAGTAATTCTAGTACATGAGACTAGTGCTTCTAGGGGTCAGCATTTTAATCCTCAAGAGCATATTAATTTTCTGGATAAATATAAATTTTTTACTGATAGTTATTTTAGCAAAAGTTTAGATATTAATTCTATGGAAATGGCGGTTAATCCCTATCATTTCTGTCATGTGGATAGAGTATCTCATCCTAAAATACTATTCATTACTCACAATTTAAATTTGGAAGGAGCGCCACTGATTGTTTACAATTATGCCCGTTATTTTGCAACGAAAGGTGATTGTAAAATTTACGTAATTTCTCCCATCGATGGTGTTTTGCGACAAGAATATGAACAGTTAAATATTCCTGTAAAAATTATAGAAAAAACTTTGCCTCTACCAGAAGAAAATATAGATAAATATCGCAGTCGTTTGCAACAAATAGGAGAGAGCTTAAATCTAGATTCCTTTGATTTAGTTGTATGTAATACATTACTCAGCTTCTGGGGTGTTGAATTGGCTAAACTTTTCAAATTACCCACTATTTGGCATATTCATGAAAGCCAAAATATTAATATGAGCATCAATAGTTTCTTTGGTTCTGCACCAGAAAATGTGATGCAATATATATTGCCAGATTGTTTAGCAACATCCAATAGAGTAGTTTTTCAAGCTGATGCTACACGCAGAATTTTTCATCAATATGATATTCAAGGTAATTTCCGTACTATACCCGGTGGACTCAATTTACAGCGAATCAAGCAATTCCGAGACGAGCATAACAAATCAGACTTACGGAATAAATATGATATAAATCCCAATCATACAGTAGTTTCTATTATTGGCACTACCTGTCAGCGTAAAGGACAACATATTTTTATAGATGCGATTAAAGAATTAGCAGCAATTTTCCCTAACAAGTTTGCCAATATATCTTTTCTCATAGTCGGTGCTAGAAATAAAACCTATTTAGAGCAAAGTTACTTAGAATTATTAAACCGTAAAATTAAAAACTTCTCATTAAATAATATCTATATATATCCTGAAACAAAAGATGTTTATGACTTCTATGCTTTGAGTGATATTTTCGTTTGTGCCAGTTTTGAAGAATCTTTCCCGAGAGTATTACTAGAAGCAATGGCTTTTGAACTTAAAATTATTAGTACTGATGTATTTGGCATTCCCGAAATAGTGAATGATAGAAGTGAAGCATATTTAGTACAACCAGGAGATGCCAAAGCCCTAGCAATTGCTATGAAAAAATGCATCGCAGACCCCAATTTATCATCTTGTCTAGCTCAAAATTCCTATGCAAAATTTTGCCGGATGTTTGATAATCAACATCTTTTACACCAACATCTGTTACTGGCAAAGGAAGTGATTTTACAAAGGGATTAAAAAATGTTCAGATTTTATACAAGCATATAAAAATAATATCATCCATAATTTGTCATGCTAAAAAACAATTTTGTATTGTATAAAAAACGATTATTTTTGTTTTTTATTTATTTTATCCCAGTTATATTAGTATTATGGTATGTTGCCAAATTTAGTGTGAATGTACCCTTCTGGGATGAATGGGCATTGGTTCATTTCTTTGAAAAATTTGCAGCCGGAAATGTAAATTTTTCTGACTTTTTTGCACAGCATAATGAACATCGTATCTTCTTCCCCAGGATATTTTTCTTAATAATTGGCTTTTCCTCCAAATGGGATACAAGGCTAGAAATGTACTTTAGCATTTTCCTAACTATAGTATCTTTCTGGATAATATACACTATTTCAAGTAATAGCCAAACTCGAGACAAAATATTTCATGTAATTAATATTGCTACATGTTTTCTAATATTTTCTTTAGCCCAGCATGAAAATTGGTTATGGGGATTTCAAATAACTTGGTTTCTCATCAATACCTGCGTCATCATAGCAATATTTTTTCTAGTTATACCGAAAAAAATAAAAATCCATCAGAGAATAATTATTTCGGCTATATGCTGTTTTGTTGCTAGTTTCTCTTCAGCCCAGGGTCTCCTGTCTTGGATAGCTCTCATCCCCACGATAGCTTTTGTTGAAGGCAGTGAAAGACAGAAAAAAGGTAGAGTCATACTATGGATAATACTTTTTTTATTATCCGTTGCTATATATCAAATAGGGTACGCTAAACTAAGTTATCATCCTGATATATTCTTCTTTGTAAAAGAGCCATTAATAGCAATTAATTATCTATTAACTATTTTAGCAATGCCAATTGCTAGGCAGTTATTTCCTATTTGGATAATTGGCTTATTTCTATTATTAAACTGGTTATTTGTTAATATATATTGCCTGAAAAACTACCAATCAAAATTTACTCATGATGCAGCTCCCTGGTTGTCGTTAGGTTGGTTTGCAGTTCTATTCGCTTTAATGACTACTGTAGGTAGATCTGGTTTCGGTGTTGAGCAGGCTATGTCATCTAGATACACATCTATTTCATTATTATTAATTGTTTCTTTGTTACAAATATGGCGGCTACTTATTTATCACGAACATTTTTTCGTAGTAAAAAAAAGATATATTAATTCAGCTTATATCTTTCTTGTTGGTATTTTAACAACTATTTTTATTGCTAACTCAGTTGATATGATTCATATGGGGAAGGCAGATTGGTTACGGAAGACTACGGGTAAATCTTGCCTAGAAGTAATCCACTTCATAGATACTAAATCCATTGCTGCACAACCGAATAACTGCTTACAGTCGCTTCAACCTGATCCAGTTAACCTCAAAAAAGAAGCTGAAATGCTTCAAAGGTTAGGTTTCAGAGAGTTTCCTAAAGATATAACTTTTACAACTCAACCGAAGAAAAATTACGGCTATATTGATATTCCTCCCACAACTGATAATGCCTTAATGTTACAGAGAAGTGGGAACATAAAGCTTTTTGGCTGGGCTATCTTACCAAATAGTCGGGAACAACCAAAAATAGTATTTCTGTCTTATGGTGATAGACAATTATTTTTTGCAAATGCTGTAGTAGAATTAGGCAGATCTGATATAGAAAAGAGCTTGAACTCAAGTCTTTATAAAAACTCAGGCTGGAAAGTCGAACTTTCACTAAAATCCTTACCGTTGGGGGAAACTGTAATTAAGGCTTGGGTTTATGACCCAGATAACAAACAGTTTGTCAAGTTAAATGGCGAACCAAAAATTAAAGTAGTGGAGTGAGTTATTACAGTTGTAGCAGTTAGTGTAGGCATCGCAAATTTACAAAAATCAATATGGCAACTCTAAAAAAAACTTTGGCTCCCCTTCAACTATATCTACCAAATATACTCTGGATACTTGCAGTCATATATTGTTCCTTTGCATTTATTCCCATCCCTGGAGGTGTAAAGATAGGGCTAGATCCATCTTGGCAATATGCAATTAGTCAAGCAGCAGCAGAAAAACTTATTTTTGGGCGAGACATTATATTCACCTATGGTTCATTTGGATACCTTATTCATGGTTCTGTAGTGGAGCATAATTTTTGGGCAATAACTATTTTTCGTTTGTTCATACACTTTGGGTTATTTGCTGTTATCTTGGTGAGAATATTAGCCCTAAAATCTAATATTCTGAGATTATCTTTAGCCTTGAGTGTTCTATTTTCTTATTGGAGAGTATTGAGTTTTTCTGCTGATTATCAGATACTGTTTATTTTTTTAATCATTTTATCCTTCAAAAGTATATGGCATCCAAAATCAATCAGATGGTGGTCTTTAGGTCTTGGTGCAATCTCAGGATTTTGTATATTGACTAAATTGAATTTAGGTATTTGTACATTTGGTTCACTGACTTTAATTTTATTAGTTTATCTTTATACTGCTATTAGAACAAAGTCAAATATAACTATTAGATGTATATCCATAGTAGAAGCAATATTAGTAGCAACTTCTGTAGCTTTTGTACTTTTGCACCCCAATTATATTTATAGTAATTTAACTAAAATATTTATATGTATTCTGGCTTCTCTCACTATTTCATTCATTTTTAATTTAATTTATAATTTACTTATCTCTGGGAAACTTCAAGAAAAAAACAAAGTAAAACTTAATTTGCCTATTAGCAGTATTTCCTTTTACTTATGTTACAGTCTTGGACTGTTTATCCTAATTCATTATTCAGTACCTTCATTAACAGCATATTTAAAAAGCTCCTGGGAGATATCATCTGGTTATTCTAGTGCAATGAGCATTGTAGGTCCTATATCAGATTTAATATTGGGAGTTTCTCAAGTAATTTTAATATTAATAATTTTATTTTTTGTAGCCAGAGAAGGAAGTTTTGGCTTTTCTCTAGGTGTAGCACTCGTCTTAGCCATATCTTTCAAACACGGATTTATACGTCAAGGCGGGCATAGTTTGTTCTTGTTTATTACTACGCCAATTATAGTTACACTATGTATTGCTAAAGTTACAAAAAAAAATAGTAAAATATTTTCATTCTTTATTCATTTTTATACATTACTAGTACTATTGTTTGTATATCAACCATATCAACCAATCAATACAGCATCATTAAGAAATTTAGCTCCTGTAAAAATTATTGATAATGTGTCAACTATTTTCAATTTAAGTCAGTTAGAAAAACAAATACATACATCTAGCAAGACTAACTTATCTGGAGCTAAACTACCTGAAAAAATTGTGAAAATTATAAAAGATAAACCAATCGATATTGTTCCTTGGGAAATTTCACTTGTAGCAGCCAACAATCTCAACTGGAAGCCAAGACCAATATTTCAATCCTATTCAGCTTATACAAGTTTTCTTGATCAGACTAATTCAAAAAGCTTGTTAAAGAATCCTAGAGATTACATTATTTACCAATTTACTTCCATTGACCGTAGACATCCTTTTTTTGATGAGCCAGAAACATTTTTTCATATATATTGTAACTATAAATTATCTTCTGAAATACCAGATTTTGTAAATACAGAGAAAATTTATAATTTGATGCTTTTAGACCAGCGTCAATCAAATATATGTTCACCGAGTGTTGTAGGTAAGCAATTTTCAAGTTCTTGGAATAAGAATCAATCCTTAGAAGCAAAGGATGGATTAATGGTTCGTGCCGCAGTGAAAATAGAGTATTCCACTTTCGGTAAAATTTATAAAACTCTCTTCAGAAGCCCACCTGTAAAGATGCAAGTTACTTATGTAAATAATCAAGTAAAATCATACAGAATCATTCCGGAAAATTCAAATAATGGTGTAATAATCAGTCATCTGCCAAAAGACAATTATGAAGCTTTAAGTTTTTTCAAAGGCAATTTGCCTGTGCGGATTAAATCTTTCAGATTCTCGAACAAGAATCCTATTTTATACAAACCAAATATTAAAATCAAGTTAACCTCATATAATCTATTAGATAAGTCCATAAAACAAGATTCATGGATTGATATATCAAAGTTAACAGATATCCGTTTCCTCGATACAAAAATGGATACTGATGGCCTTATAGATACTCAAAATAAAAATGCAGAGAAAGCTAAAAGATTGAAAAGAGGAAAGAAAATTTCTGTATCTGGATGGGCTATTAACAAGAATAAAAAGGGAGAAATAATCTGGATACTTTTAACATCTGGTTCTAACAATAAACCTCTATTACTTGGCAAAACAGGTGGACGCAGATCGGATATTGCTAAAGTTTTCAAGAATAGCAAATATACTAATTCAGGCTGGTCTATAGACTTTAGTTCTCAGGACATGCCTAAAGGTGTTCACAATATAAGAGCTTGGATTTACGAACCAACTGGTAAATTGGCGATACCAATTAGTGGAAACTACCGTGTAGATATACACTAGATTTACAGACTTAAAGATGCAATTAGTAAGTAGTGGGGTGTTAAAAAAATAGTGAAAATTGCTTTGTGTGATGATAACTTTTATCCCTAGTTAAGGATTTGTGATTGATGTTAAAAAAAATACTAAGTCCCAAAATATTTAAATTTCTCTTAGGTGGTGGATTAGCAGCATTAGTCAATTTATTACTGATATTTTTGCTGATTGAAAAATTAGAATTTAATACCCCTTTTTTACGTAATGTCGCCAACCTAATCTCAATTGAAATTTCACTAGTATTTAGTTTTTTTATCTACCGCATTTGGGTTTGGACGGGAGGTACTTGGACATTTAGAGAAGTGATATTGCGACAACTTCCCCTCTACCATGTATCTGCTGGAGCGGCTGTAATGACTCGCATATTCTTTCTCTTCCCTATATTAGATTGGATGGGAGTCAATTATGGAATCAATACTATTATTGGCGTACTTTTAAGTGCATCGATTAACTATTTGATTAGTGATAGATTTGTCTTCAAAACACCAGTTAACAAAGTTGATAGTCAGCAAGAAACGAAAATATCTTCTGACATATATTATCCAGAAGCTTTGACTCCTGCAATATCAGCTAGTTCCGGTTTAAGAAATACTGAATCCTACAATATCGATAAATCGAAATATATTAATAATGGTCAACTGAAAACTCTATCAATAGTAATTCCGGCTTACAATGAAGAAAGTTGCATAGTACAAACTGTTCAGACTATAAGTGAACTTCTAGAATCAGAAGAAATTAATTACGAAATTTTAGTTGTTAATGATAATAGTCGCGATCGCACCGAAGAATTATTACAGCGACTTAGTTCTCAAAATCATCAGGTGCGTTACATCAACAACTATTATCCCAATGGCTTTGGTTTTGCAGTTCGTTGCGGTGTAGAGAATTTTCAAGGAGATGCTGTAGCAATTGTGATGGCAGATAGTTCAGACGATCCAATAGATATAGTATCTTATTATCATAAATTGCAAGAAGGTTATGACTGTATTTTTGGTTCCCGATTCATTAAGGGAGGTAAAGTCATTGATTATCCGACCCATAAATTAATTATAAATCGTTTATCAAATCTATTTATTCAAATTTTATTTGGCTTAAAGTTTAACGATACGACTAATGCATTTAAAATTTATCGTCGAGAAGTTATTGAAGGTATTTCCCCATTAGTATCTCATCACTTTAATTTAACAGTAGAAATGCCTCTGAAAGCTATTGCACGAGGATATTCCTATGGGATGATGCCTATTACTTGGAGAAATAGAGCTACAGGAGTTTCTAAATTAAAACTAAAAGAAATGGGAAGTAGATATTTGTTTATAGTTCTCTACATCTGGCTAGAGAAGCATTTATCACGGGGAGATTATCATCGCAATAAAAAAGGGATTATTGTCAATTCAAAGGTCGAAAAAAATGCCTGAGAGTATTATTATTTTAGGAGGTGCGGGTTTTGTTGGCAGTTCCCTGGCAATTGGTTTAAAAACCCTTCATCCCCAGTGGAAAATTATCTGTTTTGATAACCTACGAAGACGTGGCTCAGAATTAAATATTCCGAGACTAAAAAATTTGGGTATTGAGTTTGTTCATGGTGATATTCGCTGTTCTAGCGATCTTGAACCAGCAATATTTAAGGTTGATACTATCATTGATTGTTCTGCTGAACCTTCTGTATTAGCTGGATTTACTTCCCCACAATATGTTTTGCAAACAAATTTACTAGGAACTATCAATGCTCTTGAACTTGCTAGACAAACCCAAGCAAGTTTACTTTTTCTCTCCACTAGTCGTGTCTATCCCATCGAAACGCTCAAATCGATTAATTTGATAGAACTACCAACTCGCTTTGATATTGCTCCTGGACAGACTATACCCGGAATATCCCAACTTGGCATAGCAGAGAACTTTCCACTACAAAGCTACCGTTCTCTCTATGGTACTACTAAACTTGCCTCTGAAATGTTGATCGAAGAATATCGGCAAGCCTATGATATTCAAGCCATTGTCAACCGTTGTGGAGTAATTACAGGTCCTTGGCAAATGGGTAAAGTTGACCAAGGAGTTTTTGTGCTGTGGGTAGCTGCCCACTATTTTGAAAAATCTCTAAGTTACATTGGCTATGGTGGTACTGGAAAACAGGTTAGAGATTTACTGCATATTGATGATTTGTTAAGGCTGATTAATTATCAATTAGAACACTTTTCAGAACTGGATGGGGATGTTTTGAATGTGGGTGGAGGTGCTGATAATAGTTTATCTTTGCTAGAAACTACTCAGTTGTGCGAGACTATTACTGGTAAATCTATTCCTATTAAATCACAAGAAACAGCTCGACAGGGTGATATTCCCCTTTTTATTACAGATTCTTCTCAAGTGATGAGTAAAACTGGATGGAAGCCAACGATTACCGCACAGCAAACACTCCAAGACATTTATCACTGGATTTGTGAGAATGAAATCATGCTCAAGCCAATTTTGTCATAGGATATTTATGGTGTTGTGATGTGAGCAAAGAATGCCATGTCAACTGTGATTATTACAGGTTCAACTGCTCTAATTGGTTCAGAGTCCGTTCATTTTTTTGCCCAAAAGGGCTTTAATATTGTGGGCATAGATAATAATACAGCACATTGCAGGTAAATGAGGTACATTTTCTTCTGCTTCTTCTGCCTCCTGCCTCCTGCCTCAAAGCGATATGAATTGTACCTCACTCAGATGAAAACGGCTGTAAGTAGGTTGGTGTTGAAAATTATCGTTATAGTAAGGCAGAAGACTCTAGGGCAGGAGGCAGAAGGAAAGAGAGTTAAAGAATATTCTGCCGATCTTACTTCAACCAATAAAGTATATGGAGACACCCCTAATTATTTGCCATTACAAGAGTTAGAAAAACGTAAGGAGATTCCCAGAATTAAAATTACCACGGGGACGGTTTAGATATCATCTAATACTTAACAAAATTAATTACTCATAAGTAAAAATATGGTGATTCAAAAACAACTGCCAGAGGACTTTGATAGTAAAGTATATCTTGAACTTAATCCTGATGTTGCTGAAGCTGGTATGAATGCTCGTTTTCATTACTTAAACTATGGTATTGAAGAAGATAGAAAGTATAAAGAAGAATCATTTAGCAAAAAAGAAAAAATATCAAAGTGTTGGGCTAACCATGTAGATAGACAAAAATCTAGAACTTCTTGGTTACATTCACCAATAATTATTAATCATGTAAATCGATTAGTTAGTGGTGATGAAAAAAATAATTGGTTAGCATTTTTTCTGAAAAAATATTTTTCCAAAAAACGTTGGGGAGGTCGGGGTCTAATTTTAGGATGTAATCATGGAGAATTTGATAGACAACTTATCAAAGCCAGAATATTATCTAAAATAGATGCCTATGATATTTCTGAAGAAAGTATTGAATTAGCTAAAAAAGCTGCCCTAAAAGAAAAATTAAATATTAATTATGAAATAGCAGATATAAATGAATTAGAATTACCAGAAGAATATTATGATCTAGTCCTAGTAACACACTCAGTTCATCATTTTGAAAAATTAGAAGAAATATTTACTCGTATCAATAATTCACTGAAAAAAGATGGATTTTTCGTTTTTGACGAATATATAGGTCCTAAAAGGTTCCAATGGACTGAACAACAACTTAAAATTATTAATACATTAAGAGAACAACTACCTTCAGAGTTAAGATTACTCACAAATGGTTTATTAGCTGGTCCTGTTGAGCAAACAAATATTGAGGCTCTTATCAAGGAAGATCCTTCTGAAGCAATACGTAGTGATGAAATTGTCAACTTAACATATGAACATTTTCAGGTAGTAGAATATTTAAACTATGGTGGAACTATTCTTCATATGTTTTTTCATGAAATTATCAGAAATTTTGATGAATCTAATTCAACCCATGTAGGGTTGATAAAAATGCTATGTACCATAGAAGAAATCTTAATTGAGCAAAATATTTTGTCGAGTGATTTTGCAGTCATGATTTGCAAAAAACTTTTGAGTAGTGGGGAAGAGGATGAGGTTTTTGCAGTAACTAATCATCCGGATTTCATATAACACCTTCGTAATTAAAGTGAGACAGGTTATTAATCACAAAATCTCGTTATTCTATAGAAGATGTGAAGAAATTACTACCTGCTACTCACTCTATTGTGGAGTGCTAAAATTTTTGATAAAGGGCAAAAAAACAGAATTTATTGTCAATTTAACTGGCATGACAGAAAAAATCGCTATTGTTTTAGCTACATATAATCCCAATCTGGAATATTTCCAGAAACAAATCCAGTCCATCAAAAATCAGAGTTGGCAAAACTGGATATGTCACCTTGTGGATGACTGCTCAAAACCGGAATATCAAGCTGAAATTCAAAACATTATCCGTAATGATGGCCGGTTTATCTGTCATTTTCACGAGCAAAACCTCCAACATTATCATAATTTTGAGCGCGGTTTACAATACTGTACCCAAGACCCTACAATTACAGCGATCGCTTTTGCAGATCAAGATGATGTTTGGACTGTAGATAAGTTGACAATTTCCCTAGAAAAATTGCGATCGCAACAGGCTTTACTTGTCCATTCTGATTTACAATTAATTGACGGTGAAGACAAAATCATTAATGCTTCTGCCTGGGATTTTGAAGGACGAAAACCAGAAAAAGTCACTCCAGAATTATTATTACTTCGCAATGTAGTGACTGGATGTTCTCTCTTATTTTGTAGTTCCTTACTTCCCCATATTCTCCCGTTCCCACCACAAACGACAATTGGATGGCATCATGACTGGTGGGTGGCATTGATTGCTGCTCAAAGAGGAAACATTGCCCATATTCGCCAACCTTTATTGTATTACCGCCTCCACGGTGCCAATACAGTAGGTTTGATGACAGATTATGGAAAATTATACCGCGAGTTAATAGTCTGGTGTCAGAAAAAATTCCCCATTACCAATAACAGCTATTTAATTCACTCTCATTTAAGTCAAGCATTCCAAGCTCGGGAACAATTAGATACTAATTGGTTCAATCCTTTTGATGAGCAACGATTAGATTTTGGTGTCGGTATTATTAATCTCTGTTACAAAAGTATGAAAGTTGGCTATGGTTCCGAAGGAATAGGATTGCGAATTTGGTTTGGGAAAGTATTATTTGATTTGAACCGAGTTAGGCAAAGGTTATCACAAATTCTGAATAAATTCTCAGTCAAGCAGCAAAATATCTCTAAATGAAATAATGCAACAACATAAAACTTTATGTTCTATTATTTTAGTTAACTATAATGGAGCAGATGTCTTACTTGATTGTTTAAATTCTATAGAAAAATTTATTCCTAAACATAATTTAGATATTATAGTTGTAGACAACGCTTCTCAAGATGACAGCCGAAAATTAATTGCAGATAAATTTCCCCATATACATCTAATTAAATTACCAGAAAATCGTGGTTTTGGTGCTGGCAATAATGCAGGTGCTAGCATCGCTACTGGGGAGTTTTTGTTGTTATTAAACACCGATACTATTCTGACTGAGAATATTCTCCCACATCTAATTGACTTGATGTATACTAATCCGCAAATAGGAATTGTTGGACCAAAATTACTCAATGCCGATGGCAGCTTTCAAGTTTCCTTTGCACATACCATTAGTATTCAAGGCGAGTATCAAACTTTGAAACTACATCAAGCCGCTAAAAACCCTTCCCAGTTGAAAATTATAGAACAGCAATACCAAGATATTCAAGAGGTAGATGTGGTTGTAGGAGCAGCATTGTTAATCCGTTCTAGTTTATTTCAAGCCTTAGGGGGATTTGATGAAAATTTTTTCATGTATTTTGAAGAATCTGATTTGTGTCAAAGGGTACGAAACCAGGGATATAAGATTGTATACACTCCCCATGTATCATTGATCCATTTAAAAGGATATTCTACACAACAGGCTGCAAGTCCCATGGCAATTGAATACCGGCGCAGTCAAATGTATTATTATTATAAACATCGTCCTTCGGTAGAACAGTTATTAGTGCGAGTTTATCTATTCGTTAAATTCTTATTTGAATGGTTAAGGACAACTAATCCTAATAGTTGGAAAATGGCGATTGCAATTATGACATTTAAACCAGGTAAATTCAAATAAAAATACCTGGATTATATTGATTATGACTCTACTAGTAAATTTATCTTTTGCTCCATCCCAGCCTACGGGCTGGTTAAACTATAGTTTAAATTTATTGCCAGAATTAAAAAGTATAGATTTTAATATACTAAGTCCAGTAACCATAGCGGGGATGAAATGTCATCAATCTCCACCTCATATAACAACTGATTTTGGCATTCAAGGACATTTGCAACGCTTGTTATGGATGCAATGGCAACTACCTAAATTATATCTACAGATGCAGTCAAAACTGCTCTTTTCTCCTGTACCGGAAGCACCGTTTTTTTCCGACTGTCGTTATATAATTACTGTTCATGATTTAATCCCTTTAAGGTTTAAAGAATATTTTTCAGCAGCACAAAATTTTTATTGTCGTTATTATATTCCTACTGTCATTCAAAAAGCAGAACACGTCATTTGTAATTCCCAAACCACGGCTGAAGATATATGCAAATTTTGGCAAGTTCCAGAAGATAAAATTACAGCGATTCCCCTTGCACATGATGGCAAAAATTTTCGGTTTTTGGATTTACCCAAAAAAAATTATTTTCTCTATTTAGGAAGACATAATCCTCACAAAAATCCCGGTAGAGTCATTACTGCTTTCGCCGCACTACCGAATTATCATGATTACGAGCTGTGGTTTGTAGGACCAACTGATAAACGTTATACTCCAGTTTTACAAGCGCAAGTTAAAGAACTAGGTATTATCCCACAGGTAAAATTTCTCAACTACTTACCTTACAGCGATTTACCCCAAATCATTAATCAAGCAATAGCATTAGTTTTCCCCTCTCTCTGGGAAGGTTTTGGTTTTCCAGTACTAGAAGCAATGGCCTGTGGTACTCCAGTTATTACTTCCAACCTCTCCTCTCTACCAGAAGTAGCTGGTGATGCTGCCATTCTCATCAATCCTGATAACACTGGGGAAATTACAGAGGCGATGGATTCAATTGCTACTGACAAACAATTATGCAATCGCCTTTCCTTTGCAGGTATTGACAGAGCAAAACAATTCAGTTGGTCAAAGACAGGACAAGCCACAGTTGAAGTTTTGCAACAATTTCTTTAGTTCTTCTTGAACGTAGCAATCACAACTTGTAGGGTCACGCACTAACTACCGATTGTGACACCCAGCTTTAATCCTGTGATTATCACAAAGTTTATTATTATAAATAGGTAATAATTTTATCACAATTTATCTATTTGTCAAATGAATGTTATACAATAAGTATAGGCAAGACTTACGCAAACAACAATTGTCATTACGACCTGATTGCCGCCCTAGGCTTGCAAAAGGTCTGGTATAGGGAAACAATCCCAGAATTTTGGGCAATTAAGTCCCTGTGGTTTGTCCATGCCGGACATACTAAGCACTAAGGGAAGCCATGCCCTAAGCTTTACCTAATAATTACGTTAATAATTACGTGGGTTTTGCGTAAGTCCTAATAGGATTAAAAACAAAGGTAAGACAGAAGCAATATTGCTTGTTTAACCAAGTCGGCACGAAAAAACTTCAGGATGCATCAAGTGCTGTTTATTTGGGAGTAGTAAGTGAAGAAGCCTAAATTAGATTGAAAACCTTACTAATACTGTCTACTGCCTTGTCACATAATCCTTTAAAAACAGCCTCTAAAGCCAAATATTAGAGGGGAGTCATCCTATCAACTAGCCAAAGTTGGAAAAGTTTAATCCGTCCTTGGTGGTGGGTGCTTTTGTCTGGTACATGGCTGTAACTGGAAGGGGGTTATATGAATATTTTAAAATTAACAAACAACATCTATAATGACGTATTACCTCAAATCTCAGGCAATAATATTGTCTGGTTTGGTGATGATGGCAATGACGGGGAAATTTTCCTCTACGATGGCAGCCAAACTCGCCAATTAACAAACAACATCTATGATGATGG
>JAAUYD010037068.1_pt1 | contig 21393 bp, 15 predicted proteins | sample 7278101 | NCBI WGS metagenome assembly JAAUYD01 (sample SAMN14350128, study PRJNA611818) | marine sediment metagenome | isolation source: surface marine sediment (0.6m) | place: French Polynesia: Moorea | collected 2018-08
CGCCGAGGGCACCCGCGCCCGGGCATTGCACGACGAGCTGGCAGAGCCGCGCCGCCACCGGCCGCTCACCGAGGCGGGCGCCGAGCAGCTGCGGCGCGAGCTGGCCAGCCGCCTCGGCGACCGCGTGCTCGTCGAGTGGGTCGTCGTTCGTGGCGAGGTCTGGGCGGTGGTGGCCGACGCCGACAAATACCGCCTCGTCCGAGTCGCCCCGGTGAGCGAGGTGCGGCGGGCGATCGACCGCCTCGTCGTCTGGCTCGATCTCGCGCCGTCGGAACCGGACGCGTCGAGCGGCCGGGCCCGTCGTGCCGCGGCGCTCCTCGACGAGCTCCTCTTCGCACCCCTCGGGCTCCCCGCCGATGTCGGGATCGTCCTCGTACCGGTCGATCTGCTCCACGGCATTCCGTGGTCGGGGCTGCCCACCTTCGACAAACGGCCGATGGTCATCGCGCCCAACGCGCAGGTGTGGATCGAGGCCGACCGCCGGACGAAGGATCCCACTCGTACCGTCGGCCTCGTGCTCGGTCCCGGCGTGGGCGGATCGCTTCCGGAACACGACGCCGTGGCCGCCGTGTACCCCGACGCACGGATCGAGGTGGGCGACGCGGCGACGGCCGACACGACGCGGTCCATGCTGTCCGGCACCGGGCTCGTGCACATCGCCGCGCACGGCCGCTTCCGCTCGGACCACCCGTTGCTGTCCACCCTGCAACTCCACGAGGGCACGGCCACGCTCTACGAGACGCTGCCCGAGCGCCTGCGTTCGCAGCTCGTGATCCTCTCGAGCTGCGAAGGCGGCGCCCAGGGCACGACCGACGGCTCGGAGGTGCTCGGGTTCTCGGCGGTGATGCTCGCCCGCGGGGCGGCGGCCGTCCTCGCGCCGCTCACGATCGTGCCCGACCTCGAGTGCGCCGACTTCGTCGCCGACGTCCACCACGAGCTGGCGGCCGGCGAGCCGTTCGCCTGCGCCGTCGCCAACGTGCGGGGAAGGTGGCTGGGCGACGACGACCTGAGCCGCTGGGCGGTGGCGTCGTCGTTCAGTTGCTTCGGGGCCGGAGCCGTGACCGTGGAGGCTCAGAAGGCTCCGTGACGGCCGGCGCCGTCGGCGAACCTGGTGGCACCCTCGGCCGTCTCACCCGACGCGACGACGTCGAGGCCGAGTCGGGTCTCGCGTTCGAGCGCCTCGTCGAAGGTGAGGTCCCACTGCTCGTAGCTCGACCGTCGATCCGATCGCATGCAGCTCTGCGGGAAGCCGGCCAGCTGGTGGGCGAGCTCGACGGCTGCGGACAGCGCCCCACCGGGTTCGGTGATGCGGTTGGCCAGACCCATGCGCCGCGCCTCGTCGCCGCTAACGCCGCGGCCCGTCAGGATCAGATCGAGCGCATGGCTGTGCCCGAGCATCCTCGACAGCCGCACGGTGCCGCCGTCGACGAGCGGCACACCCCACCGTCGGCAGAAGACGCCGAACACGGCATCGCTCGCGGCGACCCTGAGATCGCACAGCATCGCCAGCTCGAGGCCGCCCGCCACCGCGAACCCTTCGACGGCGGCGATCGTCGGCTTCGTGAGCGCCATCCTGCTGGGCCCCATCGGTCCGTCGAGCGCCATGTCGACGTCGATCCGGTTGCCGCGACCGGTCGAGATCGCCTTGAGGTCGGCACCGGCGCAGAACGTGTCGCCCGCGCCGGTGAGCACGGCGACCGAGAGCGAGTCGTCGCCCTCGAACCTCCGGAACGCGTCGGCGAGCTCACCGGCGGTCGGCCCGTCGACTGCGTTGCGGACGTCGGGCCGATCGATCGTGATCACCGCAACGGGGCCGTCGACGTCGAAGCGAACCTGCACCCCCGCGGTCCTACTACGTCGTCGCCGGCACGTACGATTCGTGGATGCCGGAGGGGGACACGCTGCGCCGGCTCGCCACACGAATCGACGACCGCTTCGGCGGCGACGTGGTCACCCGCTGCGAGATGCGCGACCCGCGGCTCGCGTTGGTCGACCTGTCCGGCCGGCGCCTCGTCGGTGCCGATGCATACGGCAAGCACCTCTTCGTGCGCTTCGACGACGGCCGCTCACTCCACGCTCACCTCCGGATGTCCGGCAGCTTCGAGGTCGGTCGACCGTCTCGCGAGCCGACCTGGAAGCGCCGCGCCGAGCTGTGGTTGACGAACGGACGGCTCACCGCCGTCGACGTGCCCGTCCTCGACGTGCTCGACACCGACGACGAGCACACGGTCACCGATCGGCTGGGCCCTGACCTGTGTGCGCCCGACGGCGCGCCCGACCCCGACGAGATCGCCGTCCGGCTGGTCGCCGACCCCGAAGCGCCACTCACCGGCGCGCTACTCGACCAGCATCGAGTCGCCGGCTTCGGCAACATCTACGTCAACGACGTCCCCTTCATCGTCGGTGTCAGCCCGTTCCAGCCGGTCGGCGCGATCGACGGACTGAGTGGACTCGTCGCGATCGGCGTCGCGCTGATCCGCACGAACGCCGAGCGCGGCCCGCAGAACACGACGGGGCGCCGGCTCGGTACCGACGCCCGCTGGGTGCACGGAGCGGGCCGCCGTCCCTGCCCGGTGTGCGGCGGGAGGCTGCGCTATCAGGCCGAACGCGAGACACCGTGGGGTCGGTCGATCACCTGGTGCCCCGACTGCCAGCGCTCTGGCGACCGCGTCACGGCCGACCTCGAACGTGCCCGGCGTCTGATCGCGCTCCACCCGGCGACCAAGCAGGCGATCTTCCCGCGCCGCTGACGCTCAGATCTGCCGGCCGTGGTGCTCCCAGTGGGGGTCCCGGAGCAGGCGCTTCACGAGCTTGCCCGTGGCGGTGCGGGGCAGCGCGTCCGGGAACTCGAACGAGCGCGGGACCTTGTAGCCCGCGAGTGTCTCGCGGCAGAACGCCTGCAGTTCCCGAACCGTGTCCTCGTCGCCCGTCGAGCCGTCGACGAGCAGCACGGCCGCGCAGACCCCTTCGCCGAACTCGTCGTCGGGAATTCCGAACACGGCGGCGTCGACGACCGACGGATGTGTCACCAACCGAGCCTCGATCTCGGCCGGATAGATGTTCACGCCGCCGCTGATGATCATGTCGATCTCGCGGTCCGAGAGGAACAGGTAGCCGTCGTCGTCCAGGTAACCGATGTCGCCGACCGTCACGACGCCAGGGGCCAGGTGCGCGGCGGCGGTCTTCTCGGGGGCGTTGTGGTACGACATGTCCCCGCCCAGCCGGTTGTGGATGTAGATCGTCCCGACCTCGCCGGCCGCGAGCCGCTCGCCGTCCTCGCCGACCACGAGGATCTCCGACAGCGGTGAAGCGGGACCCACGCTGCCGGGCTTCGCGAGCCACTGCTCGCTCGAGATCAGGGTGCCGATGCCTGCGTCGGACGCCGCATACGTCTCGTGGATCACGGGGCCCCACCACTCGATCATCGCCCGCTTGATGTCGGGCGGGCACGGAGCCGCCGTGTGCCACACCGTTCGCAGCGTCGACCCGTCGAAGGCGGCCTTGACGTCGTCGGGCAGGCGCAGCAGGCGGGCGAAGTGGGTCGGGACGAAGTAGGCGTTCGTGATGCCCAGCGCGTCGATGTCCGCGAGGACGCCTGCGGGATCGAATCGCTGCCGCAGCACGATCGTGCATCCCGCGGCGAAGGGGACGGCCCCGAAGACGTACGGGCCGCCGTGGTACAGCGGGGCAGTGACGAGTGAGCGTCCCCCGCGGTCGATCCCGAACAGGTCGGTGTACCCGTCGACCGCCAGCTGGCCGAGCTCGATGTCGCCGCCGAGCGGCACGCCGGTGGAGCGCACCCCCTTCGGGTTGCCGGTCGTGCCCGAGGTGTACATCATCACCGAGCCGAGCGTCTGGTCCTCGGGCTCGGCCGGTGAGGCGTCGGCCAGCATCTGCTCGTACGACGTGCCGCTGCCGGTCGGCTCGGCGCCCGTCACCACGACGTCGATCGGCGCGCCGAGGCGGTCGACGGCGGCGAGCGCGAGATCGATGAACTCGCCGTCGACCACGACCGCACTCGCCCCGCTGTCGCCGAGCACGTAGGCGACCTCGGCGGCGCTGAAGTGCCAGTTGACCGGCGGGAACAGGTAGCCGCCGTGGAAGAGTGCGCTGCTCGCCTCGAGGAACTCCCGGCGGTTGCCGCACAGCAGCGCGACGGTCGAGCCCGCCTCGTGCCCACGGGCACGCAGACCGTCGAGGCACCGGTTGACGCGCTCGTCGAACTCGCGCCACGTGAGCGACCCGGCGTCGTCGATGACGGCGGCCTCACCGCCGCGACTCGACGCATGCGGTGCGCTGAGGCGAGCCATCAGCGCACCGTAGCGATCACCCGTGAATCGGCTTGCGTCGGGTGCTCAGGATCATGCCGGCGCCGAGCATGACGAGCAGCATGCCCATCAGGATCAGCGGGCGATCGTTGTCGCTGCCCGTGCGGGGCAGGAGCTGCACGACGGTCGTCGTCGGGGCGATGGTGGTCGTCGGCGGTTGCTGGGCGACCGACGTGGTGGTGACGACCGGGATGTCGACGCTGACGCCGGTCCTGGCCGACAGGTCGCAGACCTCGCCCGGGGCGGGGTCGCAACTCAGATCGGTCGCAGCCTGCTCGACGAACCAGCGACCCTCGCCGACCGCTCCGCCGATCGAGTCGGGCAGCGGCTCGGGCTCGAGCGCCGCGAGGTAGTTGCCGATCGCCATCGACTGGTTGAGGATCGCGTCGGACGACGTGAGCTCGGGGTCGACCGTCACCAGCAGCGTGATCGCCGGCGTGAACTCGCCCGGCGCCACGGCCTCGGCGAGGTCGCACCGCACGAGCTGCGGTCGGGTCGCCTCGACGAGCGTGCAGCTGCCGGCCGCCTCGCCGCCCACGATCTCGTAGTTGCCGTCCTCGTAGATGACCTCGGGTGGCAGCCGGTCGAAGATCGTGACCGGATCGAGCGTCAGCGCCCCGGTGTTCTCGGCGATGAGCGTGTAGTTCAGCTCGTCGCCGGGCTGCACGCTGGTCTTGTCGACCGTCTTCTCGAGCGAGATCGCCGCGAACGTGTTGGCGATGACGACACTGGTCGTCTCGTTCTTGTGGCCGTTCAGGATGAAGTCGTTCGGCGTGACCGATGTCGCCGACGCGTTGCCCGCGTCGACCTCTTCGATCTTGTACGTGATGCCCTCGGGGTTGAGCGTCGACGGCAGCGGCACGGTGATCGACTCACCGGCGGTCAGCTCGAACGTCTCGCTCTCTGGGACGAACGTGTCGCCCACCAGCCGGGAGACCTGGATCGTGTACACGGGCGCCGGATCGCCGGGCTCGCGCTCGGGGCCCTCGACGACCTTCTCGACGATGACGTCCTGCTGGCAGAACTCCTCCGGCGCGGTGGACGTCGCAACGACGCGACCCTCGTACAACACGTCGAAGGTCTCGCTGGCGCTCGACACCACGACCGAACCGTTGGCCGGGATGGTCGCCGACCCGTCGATCCACGTGACGTCGATCGGAACGTCCTCGTTGTTGGTCAGGCGATGCCAGTAGCGCTCGACCTCGTCGTTGACGTCGATGTCGAAGCAGATCGCCGTGACGCTTGTCGACGGCACGCAGTCGGGGGAGTCGGGCGGCAGCTGCGGATCCCATTCGCACGGCAACGTGGTCGTGGTGGTCGTGGTCGACGTGGTCGTGGTGGTCGTCGGCGCCGTCGTCGTGGTCGTCGTGCTGGTGGTCGTCGTCGTCGGCGGGAGCGTCGTCGACGTCGTGGTCGTGGTGGTGCTGGTGGTGGTCGTCGTCGTGGTGGTGGGCGGCACGAACGGTTGCACGATCGTCATCCCCACGAGCCAGGCGAACGATGCCGGCAGGTTGTTGCTCTGCAGGTCGTCGGCCGAGAGCGCCTGCACGCTCAGGCTGCCGACGCCGGCCGGCACCGGCACCTCGATCATCACCGTGTCCCACTCGGCGCCGTCGAACGACCCGAACAGGTTGGAGTAGCGGAGCTCGACCCCGTCGACGATGACCTCGATCGAGTTCGGCCGCTGGGTGGGCAGATCGGGCCCCTCGACGCTGCTGGCGAACATCACGATGTCGACGATGCGGTCGATCGGTGCCGGTTCGAAGGTGAACACCTGCGGAACGGTCGTGTCGAGCGGCGCGGGGAAGTTGATGAATGCCAGGTCGTTGCCGTCGACGAGGCCGATCTCGACCTCCGGACCGCCGTCGTCGTAGATCGCGATCAGCCCGAAGCCGTTGTCGACCAGGTCGAAGTCCATGTCGCTGACCGTGACCGAGTTCGAACCGGCGGCGATGATGCCGAGCTGAGTGATGTCGGCGCGGTACGTCGAGCTGTGGTGCTGGCCCAGCGCAGAGCTGAAGAAGAACGTCGGGCCACCGATCAGCGTGCCGGTGACCGAGTTGCCGTTGACCGAGACGGTGTCGTCGGCCCCCGTCCCGGGCGCCGAGTGCTGGCCCTCCCAGTAGGCGAGAACCTGGGTGACGGTCGCCCCTGCCGGGACGTCGAGCGTGAACGTGGCCGGACCGTCCTCGGTGCCGACACCCGCTGCTGCGGCGCCGGTACCCGCCGCGATCGGTACCGACGGATCACCGAGCGTCTCGGTGCCGTCCGCGAAGACAGGGGGCGCCATCACGGCCAAGCCCAGCGCGATCACCGCCGCGCCTGCCCAGCGCCGCGTCCGTCCTTGGTCCACCGACCCTTGGTCCACCGACTCGCCCATAGGGTGCTCCTCGCTCTGATCCCCACTTCCGCTTGAACGTACCTTAAGCGGTTCCACCACCACGTGTGAACGAGAATCCCCCGGTTTGGGACCGGTCGCGCGTTATCGACCACGCAGTGTGGTCAATCCGGTGAGGCGCGTGGTCTACGACGGCGTTCCTTGACGAAGCATGCGACGCAGGATCTTGCCGCTCGCCGACTTCGGGATCTCCTCGACGAACTCGACGAGGCGCACCTGCTTGTAGCTCGCCACGTGTTCGGAGACGTACGCCTGCACCTCGTCGACCGACAGCTCGGCGCCGGGCTGGGCTACGACGAACGCCTTGGGCAGCTCGCCGGCCTCCTCGTCGGGGATACCGATCACGGCGACGTCGGCGATCTTCGGATGCGCGACCAGGAGCGCCTCGAGCTCGGCAGGCGGCACCTGGAAGCCCTTGTACTTGATCAGCTCCTTCACCCGGTCGACGATCGTGACGTGGTGGTGCTCGTCGATGACGGCGATGTCGCCGGTGTGCAGCCATCCGTCGGGGTCGATCGTGTTGCGGGTGGCGACCTCGTTGTTGAGGTACCCCTTCATCACCTGCGGCCCGCGCACCCACAGCTCGCCCTCGGCGCCGACGGCGCGGTCCTCGCCCGTCTCGGGGTCGACGAGGCGGCACTCGGTGTTCGGGATCGTGACCCCGGACGTGCCCGGCCGGAAGTCCCCGACGACGGTGCAGTGGCTGACCGGGCTCAGCTCGGTCATGCCGTAGCCCTGCACGACCTCGCAGCCGATGCGGTTCGCCGCCTCGGCGGCCAGGTCGGCGCCGAGCGGCGCGGCACCGGAGAAGACCTGCTTGACCGAGCTCAGGTCGAACTGGTCGACCAGCGGGTGCTTCGCCAGCGCCAGCACGACCGGCGGGACGGCGAAGAAGCGGGTGACGTGGTGCTCCTGCACGATGGTCAGCGCCTGTTCGAGGTCGAAGCGCGGCATCGTCACCACGGTCGCGCCACCGGCGAGCGAGGCGTTCATCAGTACCTGCATGCCGTAGATGTGGAAGAAGGGCAGGAACGACAGCGCCACCTCTCCCTCGTGCTCGAGCTGGATGCACGGTTCGGCCTGGGCGATGTTCGCGACCAGGTTGTGGTGGGTGAGCATGACGCCCTTCGGCAACCCGGTCGTGCCCGAGCTATAGGGGAGCACGACGACGTCGTCGTCGAGATCGACGGGCACCTGCTCGATCGGTTCGCCGAGGAGCTCGAGCGCGTTGCCGGTGCCCTCGGCGCCGTCGAGGGTCAGCACCTCGCTCACGTCGGTGCCGTCGATCGCGGCCTGCGCGGTCTCGGCGAACATGCCGATGGTGATGAGCATCGAGGCACCGGCGTCCTGGAGCTGGAAGCGGACCTCCTCGGCGCCGTAGACCGGGTTGATCGTGGTGACCGTGCCGCCCGCCACGGCGACGCCGTGGAACACCACCGCGTACTCGGGGATGTTCGGCGCCATGATCCCGAGCGTGTCGCCCGTGCCGAAGCCTCGGGCGGCCAGGCCGCCGGCGAAGCGGTGGATCATGTCGTGCAGCTGACCGAACGTGTAGCTGCGACCGCTCGGCCCGTCGATGACCGCGACCCGCTCGGGGTCGGTCGCCGCGTAGCGCATCACGTGCTCGGTCACGGACACGTCGGGAATGGCGACGTCTGGCATCGGGCTCCGGTGGATGATCATGCGCCGAGACTAGTGAGGGCGCCCGCGTGCGGTCTCAGGAGCGTTCGAGGAACCGCAGCGCCGCGAGCGCCGACTCGCGGCGCCAGCGTCCGACGTGGTCCGGCTCGTCGCTCGCCGTCAGCGCCTCGATGGCGGGGCGCAGCCGTTCGAGCTGCACCTCGAAGAGTTCGTCGACGTCGAGCCCCGACCGCTCGCGCAGGGCGACCTTCACGAGGAACTCGGTGCGGAGGTCCCGGAGGTGGTCGACCGGCGCGCCGAGCCATGCGCGTCGGCGGCGCCGCCCCGCCGGTGTGATGGCGAGCTCGGCGCGGCGTTCCGCGGCGTCCCTGGTCGCGAGGCCGAGCTCGACGAGATGGTCGACCGAGCGATACGTGAGTGCGCGGCTCAGGGACCAGATCCGTCCGAGCTCGCCGTCGGGAGCGAGCAGCTTGACCAGTGCCCAACCGTGCGTCCGACCCTCGCCGATGATCGCGAGGCACACGTGATCGGCGAGCGAGGGCTGCGTCGTCGGCACGGGAGGAGTGTACGTTCGATGCCATCGTTAGTCAGGAACTGACTAGTCTGCACCGATGGCCCGCAGCCGGATCGTCCTGGTCGGCGTCGCAGCCGCTGTGACACCGGCGCTCGGTTGCGGCGGTTCCGCCCGCGAGGAGGTGACGGTGTTCGCTGCGTCGTCGCTCGTCGACGTGTTCGAGGAGATCGCAGTGGCATACGAGTCGCAGCATCCCGACGTCGACGTCGTGGTCAGCCCGGGCGGTTCGTCGTCGCTCGCCGCGCAGATCGAGAACGGTGCACCCGCCGACGTGTTCGCCGCCGCCGACGTGCGCAGCATGGAACGGGTGCTCGGCGCGGTTGCCGTCGCCGAGCAGCCCCAGGTGTTCGCCGTCAACCGGCTGGCGATCGCCGTCGAGGCCGGCAACCCGCTCGGCATCGCGGGTCTCGGGGACCTCGTCGACGACCGGCTCGTCGTCGTGCTCGCGGCTGCCGAGGTACCGGCGGGCGGCTATGCGAACGAGATCCTGACCCGCGCCGGCGTCGACGTCCAGGTCGACTCCTCCGAGCAGAGCGTGCGCGCGGTGGCGACCAAGATCGCGCTCGGCGAGGCCGACGTCGGGCTGGTGTACCGCACCGATGTGCTGGCGAGCGCTGGTGAGCTGACCGAGGTCGCCATCCCCGACGCTGTGAACGTGCGTGCCGAGTACCCGATCGTCGCGCTCGGCAGCGACGACGTCGCCCGCGACGTCGTGGCGTTCGTCCTCGGCGACGCCGGCCGGGCAGCGCTCGCCGATGCCGGGTTCGAGCTGCCGTGAACGGGCGCCGCACCCGCCCGACGGCCCGGCCACCGGCGATCCTCCTGGCGGCAGGCGTCGTCGGGGCACTGGTGTTCGTCGCTCCGCTCGTTGCGCTCGTCGTGCGGGCGCCGTGGCGTTCGTCGTTCGACATCGTGGGCGAGGGGCCCGTCCGCACCGCCCTGTGGCTCTCGCTCACGACCTCGATCACCGCCACCGCGCTCTCGATCGTGCTGGGTGTCCCGCTGGCGTGGCTGCTCGCACGCACGAGCCTGCCGGGCCGCGGTGTCGTGCGCGCGGTGTGCACGCTGTCGATGGTGTTGCCGCCCGTCGTCGCCGGGGTCGCGCTGTTCCTCGCGCTCGGCCGGCGAGGCGTGCTCGGCGAATGGCTCGATCGCTGGTTCGGCGTCAGCCTCCCGTTCACCACGCCGGCCGTGGTCCTGGCACAGGTCTTCGTGGCGATGCCGTTCCTGGTACTGACGGTCGAGGCGGCGCTGCGGCAGCTCGACGTGCGATACGAGGACGCGGCCCGGACACTGGGTGGCCGCGAACTGTACGTCTTCCGGCGCGTCACGCTGCCGGCGATCCGCCCGGCCCTCGTCGCCGGCGCCGTCCTCACGTGGGCGCGGGCGCTCGGTGAGTTCGGCGCGACGATCACGTTCGCGGGCAGCTTCCCGGGGACGACGCGGACCATGCCACTCGAGACCTACCTCGCGCTCGAGAACGACCCCGATCGGGCCGTGCTCCTCAGCCTCGTGCTGGTGACGGTCTCGTTCGTCGTGCTCTACGCGCTGCGAGATCGGTGGCTGGGGGCAGCGCTGCGAGGGGCGTCGACGTGACACTCCACATCGAGGCGGGGGTCGACGTGGCCGGGTTCCGGGTCGACGTCGACCTCACGGTCGAGCGCGGCGAGACCGTCGCGCTCGTCGGGCCGAACGGCGCCGGCAAGTCGTCGGTCCTGCGTGCCATCGCCGGGCTCCTGCCGGTCACGTCGGGCCGGGTGCTCTTCGAGGGTCGCACCTGGGACGACCCGCGCGCCGGCGTGTTCGTCGACCCTGCGGTGCGGCGGGTCGGCGTGGTGTTCCAGCAGTACCTCCTCTTCGATCACCTGTCGGCGCTCGACAACGTGGCGTTCGGGCTGCAGGCAGCCGGGACGGCGCGGACCGAGGCGCGCGCGATCGCCCGCGATCACCTCGAGCGACTCGGGCTGGCCGAGGTCGCGGCCCAGCGCCCGGCGACGCTGTCCGGCGGGCAGGCTCAACGGGTTGCGATGGCACGCGCGCTCGCGATCTCGCCGCCGGTGCTCCTGCTCGACGAACCGATGGCGGCGCTCGACGTGTCCGCCCGATCGGCGGTGCGCCACGACCTGCAGCGCGGCATGGCGTCGATCGACGCCTGCCGGCTGCTCGTGACGCACGACCCGGCCGACGCGTTCGCGCTCGCGGACCGGTGCGTGGTGTTGGAGGCCGGGCGGATCACGCAGCACGGCACGTTGCCCGAGCTCGCCGCAGCGCCCCGGACCTCGTACATCGCCGATCTGGTCGGCACCAACCTCCTCCATGGCGAGCTCGACGGGGGCCGCTTCCGTGCCGACCAGGGCTTCGAGCTCGCGGTCGGCGCGCACGATGCCCGTGACGGCGCCGTGCTGGCGAGCGTCCGGCCGGCTGCGATCGCGCTGCACCGCGATCGACCCGAGGGCAGCCCGCGCAACGTCTGGTCGACGCACGTCGTCGCGACATCGGCCACGGCCGACCGTGTGCGTGTCCGCCTGGCCAGGCCGGCCGACCTCGTCGTCGAGGTCACCCCGCGCGGCTACGACGCGCTGGGGCTCGACGCCGGCGACCAGGTGTGGGCGTCGGTCAAGGCGTCGGAGATCACCGTCGTGCCGGACTGAGGGCCGGACCGGGCACGGCCCGGACCCGGGCCCGGACGTAGTAGATCCACGAGATGATTCCGATCGACCCGGAACGGGTTTCGGGACCAGGAGCCTCGTTCACCTCAGCGGCGTGAGCATCTGCGGTGTCGTGGGTCTGTGTCCCCGAGTTGCATCTCGTGGATCTGGCTGAAGTATCGCGCCGCTGTCAACCCCCAGCTACCGTCGCCGCATGCGCCAGACCGATCCCGTCCTGATGGGCCCCGGGCCCTGCAACGCCTATCCCGAGGTCATGGAGGCGTTCGCACGGCCGGTCATGGGGCACCTCGACCCGTCGTTCCTCGCCCTGATGGACGAGGTCGGCGACCGGCTCAGGCAGGTGTTCCGTACCGCGAACCCGCTCACGTTCGCGGTGTCGGGAACCGGCTCGGCGGGGATGGAGGCGGCGTTGGTGAACTTCGTCGGCGAGGGCGACACCGTGGTCATCGGCGTCAACGGCGTGTTCGGCGGTCGGATGTGCGACGTCGCGGCGCGGTGCGGCGCCGAGGTCGTCCGCGTCGAAGCGCCGTGGGGCACCCCGATCGACCCGCAGCAGCTGCTCGATGCACATCCGTCGCCGTCGATGATCGCGGTCGTGCACGCCGAGACGTCGACCGGTGTGCGCAACGATCTCGCCGAGCTCGGCGCAGCGAAGGGCGATGCGCTGCTCCTGGCCGACTGCGTGACGTCACTCGGCGGGATCGACCTGCGGGTCGACGAGTGGGGCGTCGACATCGCGTACAGCGGCACGCAGAAGTGCCTGGGTGTGCCCCCGGGGCTCGCGCCGCTGACCGTGTCCGAGCGAGCCCTCGGCCGCCTGCGCGACGTGCCGCAGTCGTGGTACCTCGACCTCAACATGATCGCGAGGTACGTGATGGGGGAGGGCGCCCGCGCCTACCACCACACGGCGCCGATCTCGATGGTCTACGCCCTCCATGCCGGCCTCGGTGTCCTGCTCGACGAGGGGCTCGACGCGTCGTTCGCACGCCACAGCGCGTGCGGCGGAGCGCTCCAGGACGGCCTCGAGGCGCGCGGCTTCGAGCTCTTCGCCCAGGAGGGCAGCCGGCTGCCCCAGCTCACGTCGGTCTGGGTGCCCGATGACCGGCTGCCGGCCGGCGCGACCGAGGCCGACGTGCGCCGCACGCTGCTCGAGGAGTACGGCATCGAGATCGGCGGCGGCCTGGGCGACCTCGCAGGCAAGGGTTGGCGGATCGGCTGCATGGGCCACACTGCGCGGCGGCGCAACGTCGCGTTGCTGCTGGCGGCGCTCGACGACGTACTCGTCGGCTAGACACCCCCGACCGCTTCACCTCCGGCGCGTCATCCCGGACGCGTCACATCCACGAGGTGGATCCGATCGACCCGGACAGGTTTCGGGACCAGGAGCCATGTTCGCCTCGAGCGTCCCGTTGCCGAACCGCTGTCGGTGTCGTGGATCTGCGTCCCCGTGCTCACCTCGTGGATGTGCAATCAGTATGTCCAGGGCCCGAAAGGGCCAGTAGGGCCGAAGGTCCCGACCAGATTGCGGTCAGGTGACGACGCCGCACCCGCCGTGCGTGTGGGGAAGGATGGGCTGATGTCACTCGTGTTGGTCACGGGATCGTCGGGGCAGGTCGGTCGCGCCGTGGCGGCGTCGCTCGAGACGGCCGGCAGATCCGTCCGGCGCTTCGACCTCGTCGACGGCGACGACCTGCGAGACGCCGCCGCCGTGCGCGCCGCGACGCGCGGCTGCGACGCGATCGTCCACGCCGGCGCGATCGCCCACGACCGTGCGGGGACGCCCGACGACATCGTGGCGACGAACGTCCTCGGCACGTGGCACGTCCTGTCGGGTGCCGAGCAGCACGGTGTCGGCAGGATCGTCGTCTTCTCGTCCGCGCAGGTGTTCGGGTTCGCCGAGGGCGAGGGCGAGCCGGTGTCGCTGCCGGTCGACGACGACCACCCCTTGCTCGCCTCGCGCCCGTACGGCATGTCGAAGCGGCTGGTCGAGCAGATGTGCGACGCATGGACCACCCGCACCCGCATCACGACGATCGTGCTGCGCCCGGTGATGATCCTCGACGACGAGGCGCTCGGGCACGTCAGCGAGGACCAGGCGGAGCTCGGCGCGTTCGTGCATCTCGACGACGTCGCGGCCGCGGTCGAGCTGGCGCTGGCTGCCGACATCGAGGGCCACGTCCGCATGACGCTGTGCGGCCCGGGCCGCTTCGACACCGCGCGCGCCCGCCGGTTGCTGGGATGGCAGCCGTCGCGGTCGTGGACGCGGTGACCGCTCGGCACGTGGGATCGACACCGCCGATCGGCACGACCCGGCGATCCGAGCGCTACACGACCACGTTGACCATGCGGCCGGGCACGACGATGACCTTCTTGGGCGTCTTGCCGTCGACGGCCGCCGCGACCTTCGCGTCGGCGAGCGCGGCCGCCTCGACCGTGGCGGCGTCGGCGTCGGCGGCGACCGTGATGTGGCCGCGCACCTTGCCGTTGACCTGCACCGGGTACTCGACGGTGTCGTCGACCAGGTAGCGCTCGTCGGCGACCGGGAAGTCGGCGTAGGTCAGGGTGTCGTCGTGGCCGAGCTTGCGCCACAGCTCCTCGGCGAAGTGCGGGACGAGCGGTGCCGCCATGAGCACCATCGGCTCGGCGACGGCGCGGGGCGTCACGTCGAGTTTGGTGACGGCGTTGTTCAGCTCGATCAGCTTCGCGATGGCGGTGTTGAAGCGGAGCCCGTCCATCTCGGTTCGGACGGCGTCGATCGTCCGGTGCAGCAGCCGAGTGGTCGCCTCGTCGACGTCGCCGTCGGCGACGGTGCACTCGCCGGTGTGCTCGTCGACCATGTTGCGCCACAGCCGCTGCAGGAATCGGAACATGCCGACCACGTCGTCGGGCTCCCACGGGCGGTCGCGGTCGAGCGGCCCGGCCGCCATCTCGTAGAGCCGCAGCGTGTCGGCCGAGTACTGCGAGCAGAACTCGTCGGGGGTGACCGAGTTCTTCTTGCTCTTGCCCATCGCGCCCCACTCGCGGGTGACGGGCTCGTCGTCGTGGAAGAACTGGCCGTCGCGCTCGACCACCTCGTCGGCGGGCACCCAGATCTTCCGGGCGTCCTGGTAGGCGTAGGTCTGCACGTACCCCTGGTTGAACAGCCGGTAGTACGGCTCCGTGGACGAGACGTGCCCGAGGTCGTAGAGCACCTTGTGCCAGAACCGCGAGTACAGCAGGTGCAGCACTGCGTGCTCGACGCCGCCGACGTAGAGGTCGACACCGCCCGGGTGGTCGGGCCGTACGTCGGGCCGCGGGCCCGTCCAGTACTGCTCGACCGCGGGGTCGACCAGCGCGTTCTCGTTGGTCGGGTCGCAGTAGCGCATCTGGTACCAGCACGAACCGGCCCACTGGGGCATCACGTTGGTGTCGCGCCGGTAGGGCTGCAGGCCGTCGCCGAGGTCGAGCTCGACCTCGACCCACTCGGGCAGCCGGTCGAGCGGGCTCTCGGGGTTCGAGAACTCGTCGTCGGGATCGAAGGTGCGCGGCGAGAAGCTGTCGGTGTCGGGCAGCTCGACCGGCAACATGTCGTCGGGCAGCGTGTGCGGGAAGCCGTCGACGTCGTAGACGATCGGGAAGGGCTCGCCCCAGTAGCGCTGCCGGCTGAACAGCCAGTCGCGCAGCTTGTAGGTGATCGCCGACTCGCCGCGGCCGTTCGCCTCGAGCCAGGCATTGGTCATCTTGATGCCATCGGTCTTGTTGTCGACGCCGTCGAGGTCGAGGGTGTCGTTCGCGGAGTTGACGTACGGGGCGTCGCCGACGAACGCCACCTGCCAGTTGGAGGTGTCGAGCGCATCGGGCGAGTGGGGGTCGACGCCCTGGTCCTCCAACCACGCGGCCGGCGGGCGTTGGATGGCGGGGATGTCGAGGCCGAACTTGCGGGCGAACTCGAAGTCGCGCTGGTCGCCGCACGGCACGGCCATGATCGCCCCGGTGCCGTAGCCCATCAGCACGTAGTCGGCGATCCAGATCGGGATGCGGTCGCCGTTGACGGGGTTGATCGCGTGGGCCCCCGTGAAGACGCCGGTCTTCTCGCGGGTCTCGTCCTGGCGATCGATCTCTTTCTTCGCCGTTGCGTCCCGCCGGTATGCCGCGACGACCTCGGCCTGCTCGGCCGTGGTCAACGTCTCGACGTACGGATGCTCGGGGGCCAGCACCATGAACGTCGCGCCGAACAGCGTGTCGGGTCGGGTGGTGAACACGGTGATGTCGCCCGCATCCGAACCGAAGTCGACGTTGGCGCCGGTGGAGCGGCCGATCCAGTTGCGCTGCATGGTCTTGATCGCGTCGCTCCAGTCGAGCGCGTCGAGATCGTCGAGCAGCCGGTCCGCGTAGGCGGTGATCCGCATCATCCACTGGTGCATGCTGCGCTTGAACACCGGGAAGTTGCCGCGATCGCTGCGACCGTCGGCGGTGACCTCCTCGTTGGCGACGACCGTGCCGAGCCCGGGGCACCAGTTGACCGGTGCCTCGCTGACGTACGCCAGCCGGTGGTCGTCGACGAGGCGTTTGCGCTCGCTCGCGTCGAGCTCGGCCCACGGGCGGCCGTCGGGTGTCGCACGGGAGCCCGACTCGAACTCGGCGATCAGCTCGGCGATCGGGCGCGCCCGATCTTGCTCGGCGTCGTACCACGCGTTGAAGATCTGGCCGAAGATCCACTGCGTCCAGCGGTAGTAGCCGGGGTCGGTGGTGGCGACGCTGCGGCGCTGGTCGTGCCCCAGCCCGAGGCGGCGGAGCTGGCGCCGGTAGTTGGCGACGTTCTGGGCGGTGGTGACCGCAGGGTGCTGACCGGTCTCGACGGCGAACTGCTCGGCCGGCAGCCCGAGCGCGTCGAACCCCATCGTGTGCAACACGTTGTGGCCGGTCATCCGCGTGAACCGGGCGTAGACGTCGGTGCCGATGAACCCGAGCGGGTGGCCGACGTGGAGCCCCTTGCCCGAGGGGTAGGGGAACATGTCGAGCACGAACAGCTTCTCGCCGCGTTCGGCGAGCAGCTCGGGGTCGCCGAGCGGCCCGGCGGGGTTCGGTGTCTCGTAGGTGCCCTGCTCGTCCCACCAGTCCTGCCAGCGCAGCTCGAGCTCACCCGCGAGCGCGGCGCCGTACCGGAACGGGGGAGTGTCGGGGTTCTCCGTGTCTGTTGTTGCGTCTGCGCTCATACCGGCCAGCAAGCCTACGGGCCGCCGATGCCGACGGCCCGCATGGTTCCCGCTCCGGCGCCGGCGGGATGCGGCATGCTGGTGGCCGATGGACCTGATCGCGCACCGCGCCGGCAACGCCGTCGAGCGGCTCGCGCCGGCCGCCGCCGTCGCCGACGCGGTCGAGCTCGACGTGCACCTGTTCAGGGGTCGGCTCGAGGTGCGCCATGCGAAGGTGATCTGGCCGTTCGCGGTCTACTGGGAACGGTGGCGGTGGGTCCGCGACGAGCCGCCGGTCGACTTGGCGGAGATCCTCGATGCGGCCGGCGACGGCGTGCACCTGTGGTTCGACCTCAAGGGGTTCACGGGCCGGATGGCGCGCAAGGTGCTCCGCACGGCCGGTGACCGCCGGCCGATGACCGCATCGACGCGGAGCTGGTGGACCCTGCGAGCGTTCCGGCGTCAGTCGGGCATCCGCACCTTGCGCTCGGTCGGGAGCCGCTGGCAGCTGTGGGCGGTGCAGCGGCTGCGCTTCGCCGGACCCGCCGACGGCATCGTCATGCACGAGCGGTTCGCCACACCGGGTGTCGTCGAGCGGTTGCTCGCGCTGACGCCGCTCGTCGTCACGTGGGCGGTCGACGACCTCGATCGGGCGCTCGAGCTCGCGGCGATGGGCGTCACCGGCTTGATCATGGACGACCTCGATCTGATCGCAGCCGTGCGCGACGGGTTCGGCTGAACGCACGTTCACGCAGGTCGCGGTACGACTTCGCGGATCCGCTCGGTGTGGTCCGGACAATCCGCATACGATGTGGTCCCGAGTCGGGCAGCTGGGACGACACGTACAGCTTCAGCCGGCCGCGAAACCGGCCGATGAGACCACGTCCGGGTTCATCCGGAACCAAGCCGCCGAAGAAGCTCCCACAGACACGTGCACAGCCCGATCGTCATCCCGAACATCCGCAACGTGGTTCGCCACGCCCTCCCGAACGTGGTCGAGGGCAAGATCATCCCCCTGGTGCTGTTCATCGGCTTCCTCGAGATCGTGGGCACGCTGTGGGCGTTGCTCGTCGCACTCGGCTGGTCGCTCGCCGCCGTCGCGTACCGCACGGCGACCGGGCGGCGCGTGCCCGGCCTCATCGTCCTGAGCACCGTGGCGCTCAGCGCCCGCACGATCGCCGCCATCGCAACCGGCTCGATGGTGGTCTACTTCCTGCAGCCGACCATCACGACCGTGCTCGTCGGCATCGCGTTCTTCGTGTCGGTGCCGCTCGGCAGCCCGCTCGCGCAGAAGCTCGCGTACGACGTGTTCCCGTTCGACGAGGGCACGAAGGCCCACCCGCAGGTCCGCCAGTTCTTCGTGAGGCTCTCGATGATCTGGGCGATGACGAGCCTCGTCAACGCCTCGATCACGGTCTGGCTGCTGCTGACCCAGTCGACGACGACGTTCGTGCTCGTGAAGTCGGTGCTCGGCCCGATCACCGGCCTGGTCACGATCTCGACGGCGTTCATCTGGTTCCGGTTCACGATCGCCCGCACCGGCACCCAGCTGGTGTTCCTGCGCGGCGACCACCGCTCGCCCGAGCTGGCGACCGCCGGCGCCTGACGCCACCGCGGGCGTGATCCGTCGCGCCGGGCGATGTCGGGCCGGCGTCCGGTCCCGAGAGTGATCGTCACGTCCCGCCACAGCTGGCCGCAGCCGGTCGCTGACTCGGCTCGGCACCCTGGTCGCGTGGGACACTGGCGCGACCGCTCCGGCGGGTCCGGGGCACCGAGCGTCAGGGGAACAGCGATGAGCACCGAGCAGGACCCGGCCGGTTCCGGCCAGCCGCAGTACGACGCCGTGGTGGTCGGCGCCGGCTTCGCCGGCATGTACCTCCTGCACCGGTTGCGCGGCCTCGGGTTCCGCACGGTCGTCCTCGAGGCTGCCGGCGACGTCGGCGGCACGTGGTACTGGAACCGCTACCCGGGTGCCCGGTGCGACATCCAGAGCATCGACTACTCGTACAGCTTCGATCCCGAGCTCGAGGCCGAGTGGCAGTGGACCGAGAAGTACGCCACCCAGCCCGAGATCCTCCGGTACGCGAACCACGTCGCCGAGCGATACGACCTGCGTCGTGACATCCGGTTCGACACGCGCGTGGACGGCGCCAGGTGGGACGACGGGGGGTCGATGTGGCGGATCCGCACCGACAGCGGCGACGAGATGACGGCCCGCCACTACGTGATGGCGACCGGCTGCCTCTCGCTGCCGAAGCCACCCGACATCCCCGGTGCCGAGCGCTTCGGGGGCGAGGTCTACTTCACCGGCAAGTGGCCGCACGAGGACGTCGACTTCACCGGCAAGCGGGTGGGCGTGATCGGCACCGGCTCGTCGGGCATCCAGTCGATCCCGATCATCGCCGAGCAGGCCGCAGCGCTGACCGTGTTCCAGCGCACGCCGAACTACTCGATGCCGGCCGGCAACGGCCCGATCCCCGACGACAAGGCGGCGGCGATCGCCGCCGACCGCGACGCGTACCGCGAGTCGGCGCGGCGGTCGCGAGCCGGCGTGCCGGTCGAGGTGCCGGCCGAGGGCGTCTTCCAGGTCTCGGAGGAGGAGCGGCTGCGGCGCTTCGAGGAGGCGTGGCGACAGGGCGAGCTGCTCGCGCCGAGCTCGAAGTTCACCGACCTCGGCATCAACCAGGCGGCCAACGACCAGTTCGCCGAGTTCGTGCGCGGCAAGATCCGGTCGGTCGTCGACGACCACGAGGTCGCCGAGACGCTCTGCCCGACGGACTATCCGTTCGGCACGAAGCGGCCGTGCCTCGACACGAACTACTTCCAGACGTTCAACCTGCCCCACGTCCGCCTCGTCGACTTGCGCGAGTCGCCGATCGAGTCGATCACCGAGACCGGCATCGACACGCGGCCGGTCACCGGCGGCGAGGTCGAGCACCACGAGTTCGACGCGATCGTCTACGCGATCGGGTTCGACGCGATGACGGGCGCGCTGGTCTCCGTCGACATCGAGGGCCGCGACGGGATCACGCTTGCGGAGAAGTGGGAGCACGGACCCGAGACCTACCTCGGGCTGACGGCCGTCGGGTTCCCGAACTTCTACATGATCACCGGGCCGGGCAGCCCGTCGGTGCTCTCGAACATGATGGTGTCGATCGAGCAGCACGTCGACTGGGTGGTGGACTGCCTGCGCGACATGCGTGACGCTGGCCACGAGGTCATCGAGCCGACGCAGACCGCCGAGGCCGGCTGGGTGCAGCACGTCAACGACTGCGCCGACATCACGCTCTTCCCGAAGGCGAACTCGTGGTACATGGGCGCCAACGTGCCCGGCAAGCCGCGGGTGTTCCTGCCGTACGTCGGCGGCGTCGACACGTACCGAGCCACGTGCGAGCGCGTCGTCGACGAGGGCTACCTCGGATTCCGGCTGTCCGGACCCCGTGGCGAGCAGTGCCACGACGGCGTCGTCAACCGCCTGCAGCCCGACGTGATGTTCCTGTTGCAGGCGATGGACGAGCTCGGTCTGCCGCCGCTCGAGACGATGGACCACGCCGGTGCCCGCGAGTTCTCGCTGGCGCTGAAGGAGCAGGCGCCGCCCGGACCCGACGTCGGCGAGATCGTCGACGGCACCTATCCGGGTGCCGACGGCGAGCTGGCGTATCGCATCTACCAGCCGGCCGGCGACGGGCCGTTCCCCGTGGTGCTGTACTTCCACGGCGGCGGCTGGGTGCTCGGCGCTGCCGACTCCGACGATCCGCTGTGCCGCGACCTGTGTGTGCGAACGCACGCGATGATCGTGTCGGTTGACTACCGCCATGCGCCCGAGGCGCGGTTCCCGGCGGCCCACGACGACGCCTGGGCGGCGGTCCAGTGGCTGACGTCGGACGTCGAGGCGCTCGGCGGCCGGCCCGGCCCGTTCGCCGTCGCCGGGTGGAGCGCCGGCGGCAACCTGGCGGCGCACGTGTGCCAGCGGGCGCGCGACGAAGGCGGTCCGGCGATCTCGGGCCAGCTGTTGATCACGCCGGTGACCGACTGCGACTTCTCGCGCCCGTCGTACACCGAGAACGCCGAGGGCTACATCCTCACCACGGCGCTGATGCACTGGTTCTGGGACTACTACGCCGACGAGGCCGATCGCCCCGACCCTCGGGCCGCGCCGCTGCGAGCGGCGGACCTGTCGGGTCTGCCGCCGACGGTCGTGTTCACGGCGGAGTTCGACCCGTTGCGCGACGAGGGCGCGGCCTACGCCGAGGCGCTGGCTGCGGCCGGCGTCGATGCCCGCGAGGTGCCGTGCCGCGGCCACCTCCACACCAGCCTCGGCGCCGTCGACGTGATCATCTCGAGCGCGCCGGTGCGCGAGCAGATGGCCCACGAGCTGCGGTCGATGTTGGGTGCCTCGGTTACCGTGCCCGGGTGACCTCGCCACGGGACCAGCCCTCCGACCAGACACCGGATCGGCCCGTCGCGCTCGTCGTTGCCGGCGGGTCCGGCATCGGCGCCGACGGGCCGATCCGGTGTCTGGTCGGAGGGCTGGTCCCGTGGCGAGGTCCCCCGGGCACGGGAACCGAGGCACCCAACATCGACCGCAGAGCGGGGGCCAGCGGCTCGC
>JAAUYD010132342.1_pt1 | contig 21386 bp, 14 predicted proteins | sample 7278101 | NCBI WGS metagenome assembly JAAUYD01 (sample SAMN14350128, study PRJNA611818) | marine sediment metagenome | isolation source: surface marine sediment (0.6m) | place: French Polynesia: Moorea | collected 2018-08
AGGTCAGATCGGGATTCTGCTCCAGAAGATAAAGCAAATCTAGAAACACCAGGCGCTCCATAAACTCTGCCAGAACCCAATCGTCCAGATCTCCATCTTGAGAGACGGAAGAGAACGCCAGCTGCAGCCCTTCATGCAATATGTTCAATTTTCCATGATAGGAAAGCCCGCTGATCAATCGATCGTAGTGATCGAGGCTCCGCCCGGCAATTTGGGAAGCCTGATTAAACAGGGCTTTTACGGCCGCATCATCACCCTCAAACAAGGCAATTTGCATGCGCCAGTCCAGCAAATTAGGCAGTTCTTGCTCATATGCCTCGGGCGCGGTTTCCTGCATTTGATCGAGAAGCCGCAAGAAACGCGCTGTCTTTCCCTGGACAAGCGTCTGCTCAAAAAGAGTATTGGCCACTTCAAAAACCGTTTCGTCGTCAAATATTCCCGGGTCTTCCGTCAGCGCTTGGGTGGCCATTTCCCACTGTGTTTCATAAGGGGCGTCCATAAATGCTTCGAAAAATGCGTTGATTCGTTCCAAAAGCGGGTCATCTTCCACACTGCTTGGCGCTTCTGGCTCAAAGTCAGCGGTTGAGTTCACCGGCTTCTGAAAGGGGTCTTGCTGCGCACTTTGTTGAGCACTCTGCCTGGCCGCTTTGTCTTTCGCCAGACAGCATTTTTTATACTTTTTACCGCTGCCGCACGGGCAGGGATCATTTCGGCCGACCATTGTCTCTACCTCAGCTTTGTCTTCTTTCATGGGTCAAGTCATTCATAGTTTAAAGTATAAAGAAGGGCTTTCCTTAACGGTACGTTTCTCTATAATCTTTACACTTTCCACTCTCCAATTTTAGAGGCATTAGGGGATGTGAGGCCATCTAAATGCAGCATCATTCAAATTTAAATATCAGGATTATACAGATTAAAAGGATTCCCCCTTTAGATGGGCGAAAATTCGTGTCATTCGTGAAATCCTGTTCTAATTGTTTGGTTCTGGCAAGTACCATTGCCAACGTTAGAATTTCATATACAATTTAAGTTGATAGGGAGACAGAGGGACCGTTTACCCTTCAAAAATTCAAACAATTAAATACGGGGCGTGCCTATGATGATTGGCTTTGATTCATGCCTGCATGGTCAATGCAGGCAATCATTATTAGGAGATTACATCATGCCTCGCAAGCGTAAGCTTACAGCAACCCTTTTCTCTATCTTTGTTCTTGCTTTTTTGACCGCGCAATCGGTCTTGGCCGCGACGTATACGCTAAATGAAACCCTTCCTCCAGACCCTGTTGATCTAATTACTCCAACACCAGATTGGAATTTTGAAGGAAATATTAATGAGTTGAGAATTGGATCGGTTGAAAACCTGGGTGATCTCAATGGGGATGGCTTCAACGATATCGGTTTGGGTGTACGCAATCATAATGGCGGCTTAGGCGGCGTATTCGTCTTCTATGGATCCAACACAGGGCCAGCGCCGGTTCCCGACATTATTATTGAAGGGGATCAGGCTGGTGCTCACTTCGCAAGTTATCTTCATGAAGGGGGCGACTTTAATGGCGATGGGTATGACGATTTAATCGTTGGAGCCCAACGGTATGACAACGGTGAGTCGAATGAAGGTCGCGTCTACGTATATTATGGCTCACCAACCGGTGTCTCAAATACCCCTGGCTGGTTTGTCGAAAGCAACCAAGCCAACAGCCAATTCGGATCCAGAGTCGCTTCGGCCGGTGATGTGAATAACGACGGGTATGATGACGTCGTGGTTGGCGCGCAATTTTATGAGAATGGGGAGTCTGGAGAAGGAGCCGCCTTTCTGTATCTTGGATCAGCCTCCGGATTACAAACAACACCGGCATGGACAACAGAGGGCAATCAAGTTGGCGCACGGTACGGGGTGGATGTCGGCCGTACTGGTGACGTCAATGCAGACGGATATGATGATTTCTGGGTTACCGCCTGGTGGTATGACAACGGTCAGGTTGATGAAGGTCGCGCCTATGTCTATTATGGCTCACCAGCTGGCCCAAGCACAACACCGTCTTGGACTTATGAAAGCAACGAAAACAACGGCTGGTTGGGTTTTGGGGGGAATGCTGGAGATGTAAACGACGACGGATTCGATGACGTGGTATTTTCCCAACACCGGTTTTCAGCGTCAACGTTTCAAAATGGTAATTTTATGGTTTTCCATGGATCCGCCTCTGGATTACCGGCAACCCCTAATTGGGAAATCAATCATATCAGTGAAGGCCAGAACATTAGCGGACCCGCCTACGGGGGTGATGTGAATGGTGATGGGTATTCAGATCTTGTAACCGGATCCCGATATTATACTGATGGGGAATTCAATGAAGGGGCCATGGTTGTGTATCCGGGTTCATCCACAGGCTTAACTTTTACTCCGCTGTTAATTGCCCTTAGCAACCAGGAACTCGGTTATCTAGGCAATGATGTGGCCTATGCCGGCGATGTGAATGGCGATGGGGTTGGGGACATGCTTGCAGTCGCCACTCAATTCGATAATGGAGAAGCAAATGAAGGGGTAGCCATCCTCTATTACGGTTCGGCCGCATTTGAAATAACCAATACCTCTCCGCTGCAAACCGGCATCATTGGCGATTCATATTCCGCATCCTTAACGGCTTCAGGCGGCAATGCGCCATACACGTGGTCGATAACCAGTGGCTCGCTGCCACCTGGATTAAACCTCAACCTGTCAACGGGGATCATAAGCGGCACGCCAACAGCTATTGGCTCATATTCATTTTCCATCCGCGCCACAGATTCGGATGGAAAAGCGGTGGTTAAAGATTTCGAAATGGACATTATTTATCCACCGCTGGATATAATCACCTCCTCCCCATTGCCTTCCGGGACGATAGGCGTGCCCTATTCGACGATTATTGAAGCGACAGGGGGAGTGCCGCCGTACTCCTGGTCGGTTATCTCTGGCGCGCTGCCCACCGGCCTATCCCTTAACTCTGCCACAGGTGAAATCAGTGGCACCCCAACCACGGCCGGCACCTTCGCCTTCACCATTCAGGTCATGGACAGTGCCGGACAAACGGATTCAGGTCCATTTGCAGTTGAGCCGCCACCCTCGAACGGCACGGCCGGGACGGGATACTCCCAACCGATATCGGTTATCGGGGAAGGAGGTTCTGGTGGTGGCGGAGGTGAGTCAACCTGTAATAACTATGAAGTCGTCAGCGGGACATTGCCTGCTGGATTAACGCTTGACCCTACAACCGGAATTGTCAGCGGTACCCCAACGGATGGCGGCATCTATGACTTTACCGTAGCTTGTGTCATCACCTCTGGTCCAAACACCGGCCAAACGGCCACCAAACAGTTCACCATTACCATCAACAATCCGGAACCGACCCTGGACGCCCTGAGTCCCGGCTCCGGTATCGCCGGTGATCCCGAGACGACGGTGACCCTCTACGGCACCAACTTCGTTCAATCCTCCGTAGCCCGCTGGAACGGCAGCGACCGGCCGACCACTTACCTCTCCAGCACCGAGCTGCAGATGACCGTCAGCGCGGCCGATCTGGCCGACGTTGGCTCCGGAACGATCACCGTCTTTAATCCGGAACCAACCGGCGGCACCTCCAACGCCTTGACCTTTGACATCCTGCCGCCCAACCTCCCACCGGACGCCGTTGATGACGAGATCACCACGCCAGAAGACACGGCCGTCGACATCGATGTCCTGGCCAACGACACCGATCCGGACAACGATGTGCTGACCATCACCAGCTTTACCCAACCGGCCAACGGGGATTTGGCTCTCCAGCCAAACGGCACCTTTGTTTACACTCCGACGCTCAACTTCCACGGCAGCGACAGCTTCACCTACACGGTTGAAGACGCCTTTGCCGAAACCGACACGGCCGCGGTTGACATCACCGTCACCCCGGTCAACGACCTGCCGGAGGTCGCTGTCGACACAGCTGTGGTGACCGTCAGCGAAGGTCAAACGGCCGCCAACAGCGGTACGCTGAGCGATGTCGACGGGGATACCTTGACCGTTTCAGCCAGCATCGGCACAGCCGTTAACCACGGCAGCGGCAGCTGGTCGTGGTCGTTTGCCTCTGATGACGGCCCGGCCGAAAGCCAAACGGTTGTCATAACCATTGATGACGGCAATGGCGGACAGGCCACCGTTACCTTTGCTCTGACCGTTGAAAACGAGGCCCCCACGGCCGTCTTCAGCGCTCCACTGACCGTCAACGAAGGAGATTCGTTTGCGATCGACCTCGACCAGCCAGCCGATCCCTCTCAGGCGGATACGCAGGCCGGGTTTGAGGTCGCCTTTGACTGCGGCAGCGGCTTTGGGCCGTTCTCGGCCGCGGCCAGCGCTACCTGCCAGACCGCCGATGACGAGGTGCGCACGGTCGCCGCTCAAATTCGGGACAAGGACGGCGGGGTATCGACCTACAGCCAGGTTGTGACCGTCCTGAACGTCGCCCCGACCGTCACCGTGGGAAACGATCAGCTGCTGATCCTGGGTGAGCTGCTGACCGCCTCGGCCGCGTTTAGCGATCCGGGAGCCGACAGCTGGACGGCGCAGGTCGATTTTGGCGACGGCAGCAGCCCCCAGCCGGTGACCATTGACGGTAATTCGCTGACTTTCAACCATCTCTACGCGGCCGCGGGTGAGTACACCATGACCATAACCGTCACCGATGATGACGGCGGCACGGGCAGCAGCAGCTTTGTGGTTGTGGTGCAGACCCCGGCTACGGCCGTTGAGGATCTCATCGATGTGGTTGGCCAGCTTGATCCGCCGGTGAACGGCCTGGACTCAAAGCTAAACAGCGCCCTGGATAATTTGAATGACGGCAATCCCAACAACGATCATGCGGCCGTGAACAACCTGGAGGCGTTTATCAGCCACGTTGAGGCGCAGCGGGGGAAGAAGATCACCGATGAGGAGGCGGACAACCTGATTGCGGCCGCGCAGCGCCTTATCGACGTGCTCTCAGCGCCATAAATTTCGCTTGTAAACCTGACATCGTTATTTGTAGAAATAGAATATGAAGGAGGTCGTTCGAATGATGACCTCCTTCTTTCAAAGTGATAGTGGATAATTAGTGATGTGGCCTACTCAAAAAAATTTCATCCAGTTTAAGGCACTAAAAAAGTTTAAGCAGGATACCAATTTTATAAAAATTATATTCTTTCCTTCGAAAAACCATTCTGAGTATATTTGAAACAAGGAAAATTGTAATGTCAGAGTCTTCGCATTCACAAATGGGTTTTAGAGAGCCAATCAATCAAGTAAGGGACTTAAATGTAAGGGGGAATTTAATCCAGGGAAACAGTTATGAAGGCGATCATATTAGTGCCGAACGAATTATCTACAACACTATTTTTCAATCATCGACTTTAGACCCGAGTTTCGATCGGATTAGCATAGGCCCATTTTCAGATAAGAAAATTTCAAAAAACATTTGTGACCTAGCAGAGGTCATCCTCAAAATGAAGCAAAATTTCACCGTTTTGTTGGGAAGTTATGAAATTGGCTGGGATCGCGTACTTTTTGAAATTTCATGGATATTGAAGAAAAACCTTGAATTGAACAGTCCGAATGAAATTCAAGTATTCATCGGAAATCAATCATCGGACTTGGATTTGAAGCGAGCCTTGCGCAAAAAAGGCTATGAGAAATCTATCTTTATTCTGAAAAACCTTTTGCCAAGCCAGATTAAATTTGACTATTATGGAGCTTTTAGTGTAGCCCGGGAAAAAGGTAGTTTCATTGTGGCAAATTCATTGGCAATGGAATCGAATTGGGTCAAAGAAAACGAAAAGAACCGTAGGTTTTTTAAACGACTCAATTTAAATGATTTGTATTCGGAGGATTTTATTCACAATTATCTTTCGGAGAAATTGACAAACTTTTCTGATCCCAAATTAGATCAATTTAAAGGATCAAAAGAGGGAGAGGATATTACAAGGTATTTAGCTAAAAACCTTAAGTCGAGGAAATACATCGATGCTTTTGTTTACGAATTAGAAACCCATTCAGACAAAGAAAGTTCACTAAAAAACAGGCAAAAATTGAAATCAGTTATTGATCGCATTAAGGATCACTCACGCGAAATATCTTTCTGGTGGGTTAACTTATCTGCGCGCAACCAGCTAATTGCTATCTCATTGCTATTTTTTGAAGGAATGTATCTTGATAAGATATTCACCTTAGCGAACCATATTTATTTTAGAGATTGGAAAAATAGAGATCCTAGTCTTCGAGCGTTTGACATTGTCGATTTCAGATATGTAAGTGAACAGTTTACGATAATTAAAAACGACAAATCCCAAACTCAAATTCGATGTTCGGGAGGGGATGATTTAAAACAGAGAATTATCAACTGTGCCTGGGAGTCACATCAGGAATATATTCTTGGAGCCCTCCCAATAATTGTTCAACTACTTTGTAATTCGTCGACCAGACTTGCAAGGACCGACGAAATTCTGATTAAATTTAATGCGGTAGAGTTAAGGCAATTCCGTTTGTCAGCAGCAGATTTTTTATCCGACTTAGGATATCGATATTTCCCAGCAATTAACTGGTATTTTTTATTACTTGCTGGGGATAAAAGCAGAGAAGTTCGTTTTCTTGCAGCTCAAATTATCTCACGATGGAGAGGCATTGATAGCAAACGAGGACTAGATGAAATAATAAATTTAACTTCCCACCTCGACTATGGGAAGTTCAAATTTAAACGAAGAATTTGCAGGCATTATGGTATCGATGAGGTCATCTTTCAGTCTAATGTAGTTGCCACTATTGCCATCATTCTGAGTAACGCAATGCTTTATGATGTTCCCAATAAAGCGAGCAGTTTTCTCAAAGATAACTTTGTAAAAATAATTTATTTATCAGACCAGGATGAAAAACTTCGAAACCAATTAACCGATGGTCTAATCTCAAATGTTATTTCACGACATTGGGAAGTATTCGGTGATGACATCTATGAAATTGCAAAACGATCCCAATTTATATCGGAAGTTACTAAAGGCTTAAGTGAGGCTCATCTGGTTTCCCCTTCAAAGATCGTTCGACTAATGGATAGATGGGAGATGCTCACCTCAGTTAGCACGGTCCTCTTTAACAATGATCTAGAATTGAGATTTAAGCTCCTGGTACATACTTTAATCAAAATCGCTAACGCATACTACGAGGATAATAATTCACAGGAGTTTAAAACTGTATTTCTTCGAATTAACCGGTACTTGATCACAATAATTCAAAACTGGAACCGTCTTCCTCAACTTAGGCAGGATTTTTTTGCAACTTTTTGCAGAGCTGTTGAATATTTAGCGGATATCGAAACAGAAATTAATGACGAAATTTCTGTTTTTCTTTATCACCTTCCTTTCGAGGAACAAAAAAATCTTGCTATTGCGCTGATTACTAAATATTTTAAAGAAAAAATCATCGTCAGTTCGGAAGAGGGTGAAACGTTTGACCTGAAACTGAAATCCTCAAAATCGGTTTCTTACATAGGTATTAACCCTGGCATTCCAATCAGATTGCAGCCCCCTTTAACTATGCAATTTCTTGAGGTTGAAAAAAACTTATTGAAGTGGATCACAATTCATCCGGATCCTTCCATGAAAGAATTCGCTTTATATGTATACTTCAACGCAATGCAAATGATCGAATTAGAAATCAATTTAAAGAACGAAAATCGAATTTTCAATTCCTCACCAGAGATTATCATTCACCTGGATAAATATCATCTGACCAACCGGCTTCAAGCAATTGAATTTAGTTGGCTTGAAAAAATAACCGTTTGGCAATTGACGCTTACCCCAGAAAAATTAAAGAAGGAAAATTCAAGATTTTTGTTGAAATATCTTGTTTACCTTGCAAATCATTATCCAGACTCTCTACATTTATTAATCGATCGTTGGAGTACAAATTTAGATGATTATACACATGACATAATCCGAAATTTCAGAGATTTGGAGTTTTGGCGAGAAAAGATATATTCTCCCTCCATTTTTAAATATTATTGGAGATGGCTGGTAATAATTAGCATCATTTTTTCTCTTGCTGAATTTGTCTGGTTGTCATACAAAAAGTTTGTAGATGAGTTGTTAAGGCAACTTGACTAGCATTACTGATAAAAAGATATCAAAACATTTTTCTTTCCCCTTCGGCCGATTTCCCTATAATAGATTAAACCTGCGCCCACACACCTGGAGAAAACAATCACATGCTCAGAGGTGGATCAACTACGGCATTTTTCAATCGATATGATACATGAACAGAAAGCGCGCGTTAAAATCGTTGAGTTCCTTACCCTCGCTAGTTGGCATGCTCATGTCCTGTGTGCAATAGTCATGTCACAGGAAGAATGATTCGCCTTCGAGAAAATATGCTGATCGGCCGGATGCGCTTCAACGGCCAAGAATACACTTCTCCCTCAGGAGCCGGGAAAAATGCCTCTGGATGGAAAGCGGTTAACGGCTGGACTTATTGGCATTTTCTTGACGAAGAAGCTGGCGAATGGGTTAAGATTGAAAAACTCAGGAAAAGTTGAGAAATGCCCAAATCTCAAAGAATATTGACCTACATTTACTGGTTTTTCCTCGGAGCTGTCGGGCTCGGAGGTGTTATCGGCGTTTTGAATGATGCGTTCGATTTTTTGACCATTGAAGTCAGTATCTGGGGGAGTGTTGTTTTGGGACTGCTGTTTTTTGGTGCACAAATATACTTAAGAAGAGTTCCCTGGCAGACAAAAAACGGCCGGATAACCAGGCTAAACATAGGGATGGTCTTTCCTTTTTTGGGAATGTTATTCCTTTTGTGGTTACCACATCTGATCGATCTTGATCCCCAAGAAACTGCATTCCTCTTAACTCCCATACCTCCAACAAACACCTTGACACCAACTCCTTCTCGCACATCAACACCGACAAGCACCTCCACGCCAACCTCATCTCTAACCCCTACATCGACAAGTACCCCGACACCAACCCCATCGCTCACGCCGGCTCCTTCTTTAACTCCGACCATTACGCTGACATCAATTTCGGCGCTTTCCTATCGTCGTGCTTTGTGGGTATGGGATCAAGACATCGTCACTGTAAGCAACAAGAAAGAAGAATTCTTTGACTTTGTAAATGCGGAGGGAATCGATACCGTGTTCCTCTATGCTTATGACTTAATTTACGAAAATCCCAATGAGCTTATTGCGTTTATAAATAACCTTCAAGAAATAAAGGTCGAATTACTTATGGGGGAACCTGATTTTGCTTTAGAAGGAAACCATGAGAAGGTTCTTGAGTTTACCAGAAAAGTTGATGATCTTAGCGCTTTGGTTAAATCTGATTATCTTCCCCTAACCGTCCATCTCGATATTGAGCTACAAGAATCAACTGAATGGAAGCCGAATAGAGAATCTACAAGCATCCAATATTTGAATTTACTCACCGCAGTAAAAAATGAGCAAATTTTAGCCGGAAACCATTCTGTACTCGCCGTCGATATTCCATTTTGGTTTGATGAAATCATGGTCGAATACAATGGCATCAGAAAACCAATCAATCAACACGTTCAAGATATAGCCGATTATGTGGTTGTTATGGACTATCGGGACTTAGTTAAAGGGCCTGACGGGATAGAGTTTCACGTTCAAAATGAAATGGAGTATGGGGCTTTGGTCAATATACCTGTCGCGATCGGTCTTGAAACAAATTGCTTGGAGGGAACACCGGCTGTAGCAGATAAGCAATCATTTTGTGAAGAAGGTCCAGATATACTAGATCAAGCCATATCGGATACAAACGACATTTTTGACCGCCATCAAGTTTTTCATGGTTTTGCGATTCATGATTACAATGGCTTCAAAATATTAACCCAACCAGATCCCATCTCAACAGTTCCACAATATACTCCGACCTTTACCCCAACTCCAAGATGTCCAAGAGATCAAGGCACCCGCACTCCGGATACAAGCATCATGCAGGTTATTTATTCAATCAACAACATTCCTGCTGGATCAATTGAAAATGAAGGGGAAATCATTCTTAAATCGGGCGATACAATTTCATTTGCAGAAGTAAAATACGCCTCTTCCTCAGTTGGGGGTTCGTTGGATAAACTAGCTCTCGATGTTTCAATCAGAAAAAATGGCGTTTATGATTATGCTGATGGTCGATTTAACGACGGGGTTGAAATTCAAGTGGGTGATCATCCACTCGGATCAATAGATGGCGGTTGGACGGTTCAACCCGGCTGGGACAGAATAGTAATCGTTCTCTTACATTACTATGATATGGCCATTGATGCGTGTGGCATCGAAACAGATGATCGGTTCTTCATTAATTTGAAGGTATCAGATGAGTGATCCCGGATGACAAAAAAAGTGGCCGCAATAATTGTCATGCTTTCTTGCTTGATCTTTGTCATACACCTTTCCTTATCGAGATCGAGCGCTTTAAATGTTTCTGCAGCAGCAACCCAAAAGGGAATGTGGGTGTGGAATGCCAATACGGTAACAAGCTCTATCGCAAAAAACGAGCTGCTAACTTACGCTCAAATAAAAAATATTCAATCGGTTTATATTTACAGCTTTGCTTTACTGCCAACACAATCAAATGCGCTTAAGCAATTTGTTGAAGATGCACATGCGAAAAATGTTCACGTAGAATTATTGCGATCCAGCCTGGGCCTTAAATCAAAATCATCAGATCGCGCTTAACTATGTTGGCGAGGCGATCACATTCACTAAAAATATTACAACCAATGCGATCCCCATAAGTGTTCACTTCGATGTTGAGCCATATCTACTTCCAGAATGGAGCAGTGATTTCTCAGGAACGGCAACCCAATACCTCGATTTACTAACGAATGCGAAAGGTTTGCTCGCCTCATCATCTTCATCTCTGATGCTCGTAGCGGATATTCCATTTTGGTTCGATACTTTAACGCACACCTATAAAAGTCAAACAAAACCGTTAAATCAGCATGTTCAAGATATTGTAGACCAAGTTGTCATTATGGATTATCGCGATTTTGCCGTAGGGAATGATGGCATTATTTATCATGCCGAAGATGAAGTCGCTTATGCAAATGCCATTGGGAAATCCATCATAATTGGCGTGGAAACAAATGCGGCCGGACTCGATAAAGTGTCATTTATTGAGGAAGGGGAAGCGATCATGGAAACCGAGTTAGTGATTGTTGAACAACATTTTTCGGTAAATCAAGCATTTGATGGCTTTGCAATTCACGATTATCTTGGCTACAAAACTATGGCTCCCCTGGAAAAATATTTCTCCCTCAAATGCTTAGGGAATAATTTATTGAAAATGAGAAATCTGCTGTCTGAGCCAAGATCGAGGTTTTGTATAGCACGCGCCTTAGTCCGGGAGGTTGAGGTCATAATGGGTCAATAGTTCCGGTCCGCTTTCGCCAATTAAAACCGCATGCTCCAGACGAACGCCCGTGACACCCGGCTCATAAATACCCGGTTCTAACATGATCACCATACCGGGTTCAAGTCGCTCAGTGCTGTGGGGGGTCACGCGTGGTGCTTCGTGCCCCACCACACCGATGCCATGCCCTGTGTGGTGGGGATAAGTGGGATACCCTCGACCGCTTAGAAAGCGGCGCACCGCCTGATCAATGTCGCGGCAGATCGCCCCCGGCCGAGCCAGTGAGATAGCCAAATCGAGCGCATCAGCAGTGGCTCGGTGCATCTTGGCCTGTTCTGGGGTTGGTTCGGTTGCGTAATAGGTCACACAGCTGTCGCTCCAATATCCCTGCCAGATGGTGCTCAAATCCACAATAAATGAATCTCCAGCCATAATTTTGACCGCCTGCGCCGGCCCCCCGCCACGGCGGCCGACCGTGCAATCATTGCCCAAAAAGAGGGTTTCACCTGCGGCCGATTGCAATGCGGTGTGAATGGCATGCCAGACGTCGAGTTCTGTCCGGCCCGGCTGAACGGCCATTGGGCATACGGCCTGAGCCTGAGCGATCAACTCAAAATTTTGACGCATGATGGCAATTTCTTCGGCGGTGCGAATCATGCGCATGGGCACCAGCCCCCCATCAATCGGAACCACATTGACGGCTGGCGGCTGCTCCGCCAATATCCCCTCCAGGATGGCCGCCGGCACAGCTTGCATCTCTACACCCAGGGTCGCTTGGCCGCTCCCACGCACGACCTCGCGAAGCGCTTCTAGAAGCAAACGCGCACCGGCCGGTTGTTCCAAATATGCATACCCCGTGTAGGTAATCAGGGTACAATCCGGCTGGGCGGCAAAGTTACCGGCCGCGGCGGCGTGTCCATCCATCATGATCAGGGTGTAATGGCCATCTTCATACCAGAGAAGAGATGGGCCGCCAGCGTATAAAAATGACCCAGCCCGCCATGGCTGAGGAACACCGCTCAACCAGGTAATGTTGGCCGGGTCGGCCAGCAACGCCCGGCCGATGCCGTGACTTTGCAGGTATTGATGTGTTTGATCACGCTGTTCTCGATGCATGTGGGAAATTAACCTTAGGTGGAATTAAATTGTTTGGCGGTAGTTATCTAGGTACTGTTGATATTTGAACGATTTCACCACTGAGATCGAGCTGTGAAACCACTTTTTAACGAGAATGCGCGCGAATTAGCAAGTGATTTAGTGAAAATTCGTGCCATCTGTATCAGAAAATCAAGATGTCAACACAGCCAAGCTAGTTAGATCGAAGATGAGCATGGAGCGGCAGCTTGCCGCTTCGATACTCTTCATACCACAAATTGACCGTTTCTTCGATAAATTCATCGACGGGTTGGTCGTTTCCATGGCTTTTGAGCAATTGCGGCAGCCATTTGGTGCCATATGCGACATGCTGTCGTTCATCAGCCATGTCATAGCTGACAAATTGAGCGGACAGCCGATCCCCACCTTTTTCATAGAGGGCCAGACTCTCGTGCCGGAAAGGGAAAACATGCGCTTCATTGCCGCGGGTGAGCAAACAATATTGGGTCGGTGGGTCATACTGGCTGCGCCAGGCATAGATGCGGGTATTTTGCGGTAATTTGGTGTAATCATAGCCGTGGCGTTCCAACCACTCGATCCCCAACAGGCAGTGGCGGGTTTCATCGTAGCAGTGTCGGGCCGTGTCATAGACAAATTCCCAGGGCATTTTGGGTGACTCATACAACACCAGGGCACACGTTTCGGCCGCCAGCATCTCCTGGCTATAGCTCTCAAATTCACCCAAACGCCTCTCGGCCGGGGTCTGAGAGGGCAATGAGCCTACCCGCCGATCTGACTGAATCGAAAACCGCTCATCACGTGCGGCCGTTTTGGGGGCCTGGAAAACCCGCCGGCCGGCCGGTGGTTGTGGAGTCGGGATTCGAGAATCGAGGCCGGTTACCCCGCCGGTTGCCGCCAGCAGATCGCCGATATATCTCTCCCATTCTCCCACTGGATGATCGGCCAACGCCTCATCCGCCCACCGCAGCTGGTCCTCTTCATCCAGCAAGATATGCTTGAAGGCGTACAGCGTGGGGGCGTCGGGATTGGCAAATGTCTGTTCCCGGTGCCAGGTATACGCTTTAACCAGCGCCGGCTTAATCACCCGATATATGCCGGCCAATAAATCCATTTCCCCAGGCGCGTGCAGGGTTTCCGCCATGAGGTGCTCCAGGGCGGGGTCGTCCGGTGGCCGAAAAGCCGGGGTTTGCACTTCGCGCAAGCGAAGATACAGATGTTGGACATGCTGTGCATCTTCCCAAAGCAAACGCCCCATAGCCAATTTCAATTCCATCCTGGCTACAGCAGGCAACCAGCCGGCCAGGATGCGAATGGTCTCATATTCAATAAAACGGTAGCGGTTGAGCAGCCGCTTATTGGTCGCCATGTCAACTTGTTCATTTAAGGGAACGATTTCCATCTTAAAATCTCCTGTTGTACGTCAAAAAAAGGCCGATCAAAAAGCTTAAATATCATCCAAGGGGTACACTTTGCGCCCCAGTCGTTTAAAAGGCAGATGCCCCAGGTTGTGCACGCTAGATTCTGAAACCAGATAGATTGCACCCGCCCATGGCTCAAATCCGGCTCGAAAGTGAGCGGTCGATTTGACCCCAATATACCGCATCTGCCGGGGATCAATGCCGAGTGAGCGGGCAAAGGCGGTGTCAAACGGCTGTTCACGGATCGTAACCAGAATGACGTGAACACCACCTTGCCGGATCGCGGCCGATGGGCCCATTTTGCCCTCTAAACCGGCGTACATCGGACCATCGTACCGGAAGCGGCCCTCAGGCCCCGAGAGGGCGGTGACCTCAAACGTCATCATCAAGGGCTCGCCCTGCAGGGGTGAGGATTTGCCCCCCACCGGCATGGTTAATGTGCGGCCCACGCCCGCGGCATGACAGGCGGCAATGACTTCGGGATCGACAATATAAAGGACACAGGCCTCCTGCAAACCGGCCTCAATAAATGTCCGCAACAAACCCGTACTGTCTCCTGGACCGCCTCCGCCGGGATTGTCTCGCGAATCGGCAAAAATGACGGGATAATCACCGGCCGCCTCCGCCAGTTTGAGCGCCTCATGGGTTGTTGGCAATTCGTAATGCCAGGCAGCTCGACGCGCAAAGCACCATTCCCCCAACTCCCGGGCCAGGGTTTGAGCCAAGGCTGCGTCATTATCCGTCACCACGTAAACTGAGGAGCCCATGTGGGGCACATCGGCCAGAAAATAGCAGACGGCAATCGACGCACACACCACACCCGGCCGGCTTTCCAATTCATGCAGCCGGTTGATCGCCTCACGCATCGGAGGGTGGGCAGTGGCCTGCCGCAGCCCCCAGATCATGGGGATCTGATAGAGGGCCATGGTCGGACGCAGACCTTCATGCCATATCCGCCGCAGCACAGTTACACATTCGCGCCCTCTTTCGGCCATGTCGATCTCCGGATACGTCTCCCGTCCGATCAACACATCGGCCGTCTCGACCATCTGCGGGCTGATATTGGCGTGAATATCAAGCTGGGCCAAAATCGGAACCGTTGGGCCAACCTGATTGCGGAGGGCCGCTAGCAAAAATCCTTCCGGATCATCCAGCCCATCTGGGCCATCTAAATCACCGACAACCATCGACCCATGTAATTCAAGCAAAATGCCGTCAATCGACCCGGCCGCATCAATACCGGTCAGCAGTTGTTGCAAAATATCGTCAAAGATCGGGCGTGGGGTGGGACCGCTGGGATGGGGCTCGGCAAAAACGGTCGGCAGCAGTTCAATGCCATTTTCTCGCCCGGCATCGATAAACCCTCCCAGAGGGGTGTTGGTCCCTTCAAAGGTGGTTATAATGTCCACCCCCTGCAGATAAAACCGCTCGTGATAACTTTCCCAGGTGGTCTGGACCGGCGTAAATGTGCTGGTTTCGTGACTGATACCCCCGATAACAACGCGCATAATTGATCATTTGCCTCTCAAGTAAACCCCAAATAGTTATTGAAATTTCTCATCACCAACGGTACGAAGTTCACCCATATGATCTCCTTCTGTGTCTCAAAATTTGTGTCATTCTTGTCGGAATTTATCGGAGAAATAAAGTTGCGTTATATTCTCTCTCGTTCAACTGGTTGAGCTAAACAATACGGCACGGCCAGCTCGATCGAGCCAGAACCCGCTTTAAATCGGTAAAAGCAGGGTCCCAAAATATTCAGGTCGATGAAAATTAGCCGGGTCGGTCATGGTCGGTGACCAGCAGCTAAATTCCGGTTGGCCATCTCGCGGCCGCTCTATGCGACAAAAGTTGCCGCGCCAGGACGCCGGCAGACTATCGCTCTGGTTCAAGCCCAACCAGGGGATATAGAGCACGGCCTCCCACCAATTTTCTGAATCCCAACGCGCCGCCTGCCACCGTACACCGGGACAATCCCAGCTGCAATCTACGGTGACCGCCATTGAGCCATCATTGGGATTGTGAATTTTGGCATCAAATAAAATGCCGTTAGGGCTAACCTCAAATTCAAAATAGTCGATTGGTATATCAGAGCCGGGTGCCAAAAACAACTCCACCACTTCCTCTTCATAAATCGGATCGTCACGCCGGCGGCTGCCCCCCCAAATATCCCGGTCAAGACATTTAAAGTAAACGGCCATGGCCCGCTCATCGGCACACGGACGCACCGAGGTTTGTTGAATGGCGGGCGTGCGACCGTCGGCACAGAGAAAGGGAGGAAGCGAGGGGATTTGCGCCCAATCAAGGCGCAACAAATCAACGGCCTGGTGCCAGGCCAGGGGCAGTCGGGGGAGTGCAAGGCTGGGCGAGGACACCGGTTACCTCCTGGATAAAACCAGCAATTTGGTTCACTTATGGAACAACTATACCATGTGCTATAATCAAGGGCAATATTGACAATGCCGATCGAGGTGATGGCCAGCAGGTAACCGAAGCTTCCACGGCCTGCATCGCCATCGCCCAATCATCTCGCGTACTGCCATGACAATAATGCCGCTTGGATTGAGTAAAACCGGGATCTGACCGGAGCCCAGCATCGCTAATTTAAACATTTTTCCGGTTCGCGATCGCCATGACTTTTGGCTAAATTTGGTCAGGTCACCAGACAATTTCATTTACAAAATACCGGCGCATAATCAAGAGAACAAAAAGCAAGAAGGAAAATCATGAGCTTAATTGGTCTTCATAAAGATGCCCTCGATACGCCCGCCTTGTGGGTCGACCTGACCCGCCTGGAAAACAATATCGCCTCACTGGCCGCTTATTTCCAAAAGGCTCAAATGGGCTGGCGACCACATACAAAAGGGGTGAAAATCCCGGCCATCGCCCACAAACTCATTGCCGCTGGGGCTTTGGGAGTGACCTGTGCCAAGCTCAGCGAAGCGGAAGTGATGGCCTACAGCGGCATTGCCGATATTCTGATCGCCAACCAGGTGGTTGGCCCGCTGAAAATTCGGCGGCTGATCCAACTGCGCCGCCACGCTGATGTCAAAGTGGCGGTCGATGATCCGCATAATATCGCTGAAATCGGTGCAGCCGCAGCTGCGGCCGGTGTCGAAATCGGGGTGCTGGTTGATGTCAACACCGGCATGAACCGGACCGGGGTATCATCGATTGATGAGGCGGTGGCTTTAAGTGAGTTGGTCCAGCGTACCGCGGGGTTGGTTTACCTGGGGTTGATGGCCTGGGAAGGTCATGCGGTACCATTACAAGATGAGGAAAACAAAACACAAACCATCACCCGGGCGGTAGGGCTCCTGGCCCAGGCGGCCGAACGCTGCCGTGCCGCAGGGGTGCCGGTCACAATCGTCAGCGGTGGGGGCAGCGGCACCTACAAAGTGTCGTCACATCTGCCAGGTCTGACTGAAATCCAGGCCGGGGGGGCGATTTTTAATGACGCCGCCTACACGGCATGGGGTGTGACAACTGAGGCGGCTCTCTTTGTCAAAGCCACGGTGACCAGCCGCTCAGCTCCCGATCGCATTGTCATCGATGCCGGCTTTAAGGCACTCCCTTCCGCCCATGCCCAGCCCGTCCCGCTAGGCTTAAGCGGTGTTCGAGGTTTTGGCAGCTCGGCTGAGCACGGCATCATCACCCTGGCGGAACCCAATGGGCATTTACGCGTCGGAGACACCCTCGATTTGCAGGTCGGCTATACCGATGCCACCCTTTTTCTGCACGATCAGCTATACGGTCTGCGTGATGGCTTGATCGAGGTGGTCTGGGATATTGTCGGCCGAGGTAAATTGAGTTGATTCATCATTATAAATAGACCATCTGCCGTTCTCTTAAACTCCGGTCCACGGCCGACGTGAAGCGCATATACTGCAATCCTTTCTCAAATGTGGTGAGGTGAATCGGTTCTTGCCCTCGAATAGCGCGGATAAACGCTTCTTCGACCCGCCACACCCCTCGCTCTTGATCTGGAATCTCTAATTCCTGCAGCTCACTCTCGCCCCTCCGGCCGCCATAGAGCATTTGACCGGCAAAGCGCAGGGTCCCATCGCGACCATACAGGACCGCTTCTTGCACCGGCCGCAGACCGGTTACTTGAGACATCGAAAATGTCGCCTGAGCCCCGCAAGCCATCTCGGCCAAGACGGTGAGGTGTTCCGGCAGCGGGGTGGGAATCAAGTACCCACGCTCACGATCCAGCCGCATCTTGACAAATGAGGTTCCCATGGCCGCCACCGTCGTCGCCTCCCCCACCCAACGCACAATGGTCTCGTACCAAATCCCCAAAGTGAGCATATTGACCCCGCTCAGGGCGGGATTTTGCCGCCAATGGGCCGGGGCCTGATCATCGAGAAATGACCGGCCGTGATCGCGCACTTCGATGGCCAACAGTTCCCCGAGGTACCCATCCGCCAGCAGCCGCCGAATAGTGGTGTCCACCGCAAATGAAAGCGGAGCCGGCACGACCTGGGTCACCAACTGGGGGCGGGCCTTGCTTGCGGCCACCATTTGCTCTGCTTCGGCCGCATCCATGGCCATACGGGCCTCAACCATAACGTGTTTGCCGGCTGCCAGGGCGACCAGGGTCATTTGACAGTGCATATACGGCCAGGTCCCAATCACAACAGCCTCGATATCGGCCGCTGCCACCAATTCCCACCAGTGATCATAGACGGTGGGAATATTAAATTGTGCCGCCACCTTCTCAGACGACGCCCGGCTGCGGTTGCAAATGCTGATTATTTCAACACCCTCCAATTCTTGCAGTTTCGGGATATGCATCCGGCGGGTATTGGCCCCAGCACCGACAATGCCGATCCGAATTGGTTTTGGGTTCATCTTTTTCTCTCCTATTTTGTGACGATCGCTTCATCTCTCAATTGATTATAAAAATGTGGCTGTAGATGGCCGCCGCTGGTTGCCTTTAATCGGTGAAAATCAGCGGCTAAAATGATTTAAGAGATGATTCACTTAAGGCAAACCCCAATTGCCCGGGTTGAGCAGCTCATGGTGCCAACCAAACGCTTCAAGTTTGTCCATGACGTCCGGAGGCAGCACCGGCTGGCCGGCCTGAGCCAGGGCCAGATCGAGTTCGGCAGCCGTTCTTACACCAACCAGAGCGGTCGATATCAGCGGCTGTGATAAGACAAAGCGCAGAGCGATTTCAACCAAGGACAGGGGGGGCGAGATAGCGGCCCCATATGCAGCCAGGGCGTGCACGCGCTCTTTGAGCGGGGCCAGCCGCTCGGGCAAATCTTCGATGCGCGGGGTTAACGCTCCTTTGAGATAGACAGAGCGAATGACCAGGCCCACACCTCGATCCCTGGCCCGCGGCAACACCGCGTCGGCCATCGTCTGGTCAAGGACATTATAGGCGATCTGCAGCACTTCGACCCCCTGCTCGATCGCTTTTATAGGGGCGGCCGTCCCATATGTCGAAGCCCCGATGAGGCGAGTTAAGCCGCGCCGTTTTAGATCGCGTAAAAAACCCACCACTTCTTCATCGGCAAAAACCGCTTCCGGAGCGCTATGCAGCATAAACACATCAACGTAATCGGTCTCTAAGAGACGCAGTGATTCGGTCAGTGACGATTCCAGCTGATCTTGCAGCGCTTTTCCGCGCAAGAGCAGGCCATCCGGCCCAAAACAGCTGCCTTTGGTCGTCAAAATCACCTGCTGCCGCTTGCCCTGCAGGGCGTGACCCACCACCGCTTCACTGTTTCCATAGCCCCGTGCGGTATCGATGTGGGTGATGCCGCCATCGAGCGCTCGATGGATGAGGGCGGTCGCTTCCGGCAAGGTAGGAGGCCGTAGGCCGGTGGCCTGCTCACCAGCAACTTGTTGATCCGCCGGGGCGATGCCATAGGCCATGCCCAGGGCCACCGTCCCCAGTGACAGGGTTGAAACGGTCACCTCATTATGGCCGAGCGTGCGATAGTCCATCCAACACCTCCATGAATTAATGAGCCAGCGGCCGGTCACTCACGGCCGAAAATTCACTCTCATCTAAAGCGGCCCACAGCTGTGCCGCTTCGGCATCGGTTAACGGGCGCAGCGGAGCCCGCGGCCGGCCGCAAGGCAGCCCCATGCGCTTCAAAATCGCTTTAACAGCCGCAATCGTAGGTACCGAAGTGATGGCCCGGATGATGCGATTGGCACAATATTGATCTTCCTGAGCACCGGCCAGATCCCCGGTCTGGAAACGTTCATACAGTCGTGCAAACAAACCGGGCAAAATATTATAGGTTGTCCCGATGGCGCCGGCGGCCCCCATTGTTAATGCCGGCAGACACATTTCATCAGGTCCGGACAGGACGGTGATCTGCCGCGCTTGGCCCAGTTCGATCATGCCGCGCATGGTGAAATAATCATAGGAGGTGTATTTGACCCCATCTACCTGGGGTATTTCCAACATCTGTCGAAACATATCCAAGGTAATGGTCACCCCGGTTGCCCCGGGGATATTGTACAGCCACAGCGGCATCTGTGGCGCGGCCGCCGCAATCTGGCGATAATGATCGATCAATGCCGGCAGGTCAACGCGGAAGTAAATAGGGGGAATGGCGGCGATCGCCGTCGCCCCGGCCGCATGGGCATGGGCGGCCAAATCGGCCGCCACATGGGTGGCCACCGCCCCAACGTGGGCGATCACCGGGACCTCGCTGCCGGCCGTCTTTAGCACAGTTTCTAAGATCTGCTTGCGCTCATCCGGGTCGAGCAGCAACCCCTCACCGGTTCCCCCATTGACAAAAAATCCAGCCAGACCGGATTGCAGCTGGTATTCAACCAGCTCTGCCACAACGGCCAAATTTACTCGGCCGGCCGCATCATAAGGGGTAATCAACGCTGATAAAATGCCACAAATGTCACTCATAACCTGTCTCCTTGTACCTGATGGCGGTCTTTATTCTGATGTTTCCACACCGGTGGCGATCACAGTTCCAGCCGCCTAATGCCGGCGCTGAACAGCATCTTTTTGGGCCAGATCGCGAGCCAGATAAGCGTCGGTATTGGCTGCACGAAATCGGGTGGGCGAAAAGGCATCGATGTTGATCGTTGTTTGGCCATCCGCCACCAGCTCGGCCAACAACAAGCCGGCGGCCGGATTATAGGCAAATCCGCCCGAATGAAAGGCGCAGCCTACAAAAAAGTGAGTTAGATCCGGCAATTGACCGACAATTGGTTCCCCATCAACAGAGAAGGACAGCAATCCGACATGCACTGATTCCCAGGTTGTCCCGGCCAAAGCGGGCAGGAGTGAGCTTAACGCCGTACGCAGTTGACCCGGCAGAGATTCCGGCGCGCGCAGTTCATCCATCTGGAACATCGGCGACGGCACCTCAAATTGGGGGCGATCGGGTGTTTCGCCACCTGCCAGAATCCTCTGGCCGGCGGCCGGCCGCACATACCCACCAAACGGGTTGGCATTAATCGCCG